>Ga0209890_10000360_pt1 | contig 21038 bp, 20 predicted proteins | sample OrgsoiDNA2013049_FD_185799 | JGI IMG/M metagenome (GOLD analysis project Ga0209890, IMG submission 185799) | Permafrost soil microbial communities from the Arctic, to analyse light accelerated degradation of dissolved organic matter (DOM) -... | ecosystem: Environmental > Terrestrial > Soil >...
AGAGCGGACGCGATCCGCCTAACCCGCGAAGGAAAGCGCATCCACATAGCGCCGGGTGTCGTCGAACGGTTTTGGGGATCGCCATGGACATGAGCATTGGGCTCAAGGTGTCCTCGGGCGCCATCTGCACCCTATCGCTGTTTTTCAACAACGACGGCCCCGTGGGCACTTTTTTCCGCTACATCTGCGATAACGGCAACGCGATTACAGAATTGTGACGTCGCTCACCAGCATAACTTCGCATGCGCCCGCGCCGGTGTCATTGCGCACCAGCGACGTCTTGATCCACCTGCCGTCGTCGCGCGCGCCGTCCACCAGTTCGCCCGACAGAGTCACCACTTGACCCGGCCGCAGCCGCGACAACTGTCGGGCGACGAGCGCATTCTGCGGTATCACGTGAGTGTTGGCGCTGTGCGTGATGATCGAGTCCCTGGCGAGCGCTGAGTCGGCCGACGCGCGCCAGTAGTAGAACCGGTTGGATTGCGAAATATCGATGGCGCGCAAATTCCGACTGTCCGACATCGGTCCCCACCCCAAAGCCAGATCCTCGGGCACGAGATCCGCGAGCCCGTCGAAACGGTAGCGTTCGCGTGCCAGTACGCGCGCGGTAACTCGATAGTCGGCGCGTACCGTCAAGGTCCAGTGCCCGACTTGCAATTTATCGCCGCTGGGCACGTCGGTTTGCTGCGGCTCGTCCGCGGCGAGCACGCCGTCCGCCGGATGCAAAGGGCGATCGGAAATCCAATTCCACGCTCCCCAGCCGATGTACCCGAGCAGGATCGCCTTGAGGACGGGGTGGTGCCACATCGCCGCACTTTGGCGCAAAACGGGTGTTTGTTCCGTGACCTCAGTCGGAACTCACGGCGACGACACCGCTGCCGCCGCCGTCACTCGAGTAAGGCAGTGCGCCGGGCTCGGCGGCCGGCTTACGCGGGCTTCGCCGCCCAAACCTTGCACCAGCCGCCTGCCGGTACGCTCTTGCCCGCGAATATGGCGCAGCCTGCCGTGGCATCGCCTGCCTTCCCCTGGTATTGCGCGCAGTTGCTGCATTTCTGGGTCGGCTTGTACGTGGCATTCGCGGCGGCGTCGACCTTGGTGGCATCGTCGACGAATCCCAGCGCCTGCGCGGTGGGGTCCTTCGGATCCAAAGGAACAAGCGCGGCAGCGGCCGCGGAATTGGCCTCGAAACCGATGGCCGGAATGAGCGCGCCGGCGATCAGGCCGCCTTTGACGAGGGCTCGGCGTGAAATCTTGCTTTGCATTGTAGTGATCCTATCGTTAAGAACCCGCGAGTATCTTCCCGCTTTTCCAGGAGGATTTGCCATAAATAAATTAATCGTGCACGCAATGGGCGCGAACGATTCTCAATTACATCCGCCGCCGCAGCCCTTCTGCTGTGCCGCAGCCTAGGTCGACGGCGCTCCCGTTCCATACTTCTATTAGAAATCCTGGCGTTTTGACGCCAAGTCGGCGGACAAAGCGTCAAAACGTCAACCGAAATAGAAACACGAAGCCTACCGGCGCCTTAAATGTCAGCCGCGACGGCAATCAACCAATCCTTGAACAACTGTACCTCCCGGCGTATTCGCTGCGGACGCTCGGGCGTGACCACGAAGTAGGAATTATCGTCCGCAAACTCCCCCGGCAGCGCCCTCACCAGCCTTCCGCACGCGAAATACGCACCCAGAAAAATTGCGTGTGCCAAGGCGACGCCGGCGCCGGCGGCCGCGAGTTCCAATGCGGCAATGGTCGTATCGACGCTCAGAACCGCGCTCGCCGGGTCATCCGCAAGCCCCAGCACCTGCCGCACTTTGAGCCAGTGATTCTCGTACCCCATGATTCGAATCATTTTCCAAGGCAGCAAGGCCGCAAGATCGCCGTTCGCCTGCGCGGCCTGCTTGAGTTCCGGACTGCATATGGCAAGGACGCTCTGATTCAACAGGCGCTCGGACCGGTAGCCGTGCCATTGACCCGCACCGTAGCGAATTTCCAAATCGGTGGCATCGTCGAGGACGGCGTTGTCCCAAATCACCGATGACAGCCGCACGTCGATCGACGGGTTTGCGAGACTGAATGCGGGAAGTTTGGGCGCCAGCCACAGCGCGGCCAGCGAGACCGGCGCGTGAACGGTGATTTGCACGCGTTCCGAACCGCCGAAAAGCCCGACCGTCGAATCGGCGAGTTCCTCGAATGCCTTTCGCACGGGCGGCAAGTAGGCAACGCCCATGGGCGTGAGCTTGACGCCGCGCGGCAGGCGCTCGAACAGAGCGAAACCCAGATGCCCCTCGAGCGCGCGAATTTGATAGCTGATGGCGCCGGAGGTGAGATTCAATTCCGCCGCCGCGGCGGTAAAGCTCGAGGTCCGAGCGGCGGCCTCAAACGCCCGCAGCCACGTCAATGTCGGGAGGCCGACGACCGGCCGGATCTGTGACAAGGGGGCCTCGCGCAAAAATTTTGTGGCCAAAGGTATCAAAATATTGGGTTGTATGCCGAGTAACGATCAATTTATTGTGGCCAAACGCCCATTTCGTGTCAAAAAGCTGGGTCTCAATTGAAAACAAACGCACGTGTGGTCGTGATCGGCGGCGGCATGATGGGTGCCAGCCTGCTTTACCACCTGGCCTTGGAGGGCTGGACCGACACGCTTTTGATCGAAAAGAGCGAGTTGACCTCGGGCTCCACGTGGCACGCCGCCGGTCAATGCCCGAGCATCACCGGAAGCTTTAACCTCGCGAAAATCCACGCCTACAGCAACGAGCTGTATCCCAGGCTCGAAGCCTTGACCGGCCAATACGTGAGCTGGCATGCCTGCGGCGGCCTGCGTCTCGCGACCAACGAACGTGAGCTCGCCTGGCTCAAGCTTGTGTACGGCTATTCGAAGAGCATCGGCTTTCGCATGGAGATCGTCGGGCTCGATGAGATCAAACGGCTGAACCCGTTCCTGACGACGGACAAGGTGCTCGCCGCAGCGTGGACCCGGGATGACGGGCACGGCGACCCATCTGGTCTCTGCAATGCGCTCGCCAAGGGTGCACGTGACTTGGGCGCCACGGTGATGCGCCACAATCGGGTCATCGACATTCTCCACCGTCCCGGCGGTGAATGGGAGGTTGTCACTCTACAAGGCAGCGTCGTTGCCGAGATGGTGGTCAATGCCGCCGGCTGCTACGCGCGCCAGGTGGCGGCGATGGTCGGTGCCGACGCGCCCATCACCAACATGCAGCATCACTATGTCGTGACCCATCCGATCCCGGCATTCATGGAGCGCAGCGAGGAAATTCCCGTGATGCGCGATTCCTACACTTCCGGGTATTTCAGGCAGGAGCAGAAATCCGGCTTGATGGGGATTTATGAGACTGCCGGGCTGCGCGAAGCCTGGGCCCCGCGTGGATTCCCCGAATGGGAGTCTTCGAACGAATTGTTTTCGGACGACTTGGATCGCATCGCACCCTGGCTCGAGCGGGCCATCGAGCGCATGCCGATTTTCGGCGAGGTTGGAATTCGCCGCGTCATCAACGGCGCGATTCCACACACACCCGACGGGGCGCCCTTGCTCGGGCCGGCCGCGGGTTTGAGAAACTTCTGGATGTGCTGCGGCACCTCCTTCGGGATCGCGCAGGGCGGAGGCTGCGGCAAGTATCTTGCCCAGTGGATGGTGCGGGGCGACGCCGAGATCAACATGCTGGAGTTCGATCCGCGGCGCTTCGGAGCATTTGCCGATGCGGCCTATGTGCACGACAAGGTGTTTCAGGATTATCGGTTGACCTTTACCACGCGCGGCCCCGGCGATGAGGAAATGGCGGGACGCCCGCGGAAAATGAGTCCGCTGCATGGGAGGCTCGAGGCGCAGGGGTGCGTGCACACCGAAACCTTCGGCTGGGAGCGCCCGAAATGGTTTTCGCTCGATGGCCGCGCCGAGGACGATCGTTACTGCCGCAACAACGTGTTCGAGGTGGTGCGGGACGAGGTCGCGGCCGTGCACCAGCGCGTCGGAGTGTTCGACCTGACAGGATTTTCCAAGTACGACATCAGCGGACCCGATGCCGAGGGTTTTTTGAATCGCCTATGCGCCAATCGCGCGCCTCGCAAGCCGGGTGGCATTGCGCTCGTGCACCTGTTGTCGCCGGGCGGACGGATTCAAGGCGAGATGACGATTAGCAGGCTTGCGGACGGTCGCTTCTACGCACTCTCGGCCGCCGCCGCGGAGCTGCGCGATCGGGATCTCTTGATGCATGCCCTTGCACCCGGCGAGGCAGTCCGGATCGAGAATGTCACCGAAGATCGCGGCGTGCTCGTGTTGAGCGGACCGCGCTCGCGCGAAGTCTTGAGTCTCTTGACCGATGCGGATCTCGGCAACGAGGCGTTCCCGTGGCTCACGGCCCGTGAGTTTGGGATTATGGGCCAACCCGTGCGCGCGCTGCGGGTGAGTTATGTCGGCGAGCTCGGCTGGGAGCTGCATGCGCCCATCGCATTCTTGCCGGCCCTGTACGAGGCGCTTTGGGAAACCGGCCGGAAATTCGGCATCGCGAATTATGGGCTGTACGCGGTCAATACCATGCGCATTGAAAAAGGCTACAAGGCTTGGGGATCGGAGCTCACCAACGAATTGAGCATGCCGGAAGCGGATATGTCGCGCTTCATCAACTTCGGCAAGGCCGACTTTGTCGGCAAGGCGGCAACGCTCGCGCAGGCGCCGCGTCCTTTCAAGATCGTTTACACCGAGGTGGCGGCGACCGACACGGACGCGCGCGGCGGCGAGCCCGTGTTCGTCGGGGACCGCTGTATCGGGGTGACCACGTCCGGCGCCTACGGACATCGGGTCCGGCGAAGTCTGGCGTTCGCCTGCGTTGCGCCTGAATTCGCGGCGCCGGGCAGCCGCTTCGATGTGCTCATCCAGGGCGAACGGCGCGCCGCGGCGGTACTTGAGGCTGCGGCCTTCGATCCGCAGAATTCGCGGATGCGGGCGTAGCATGGCGACCGATCTACCGGCGCGCGCCACAGCCGTCATCGTGGGCGGCGGCGTGATCGGCTGCTCCGTCGCTTACCACCTGACCAGGATGGGCTGGGGCGATATCGTTCTGCTCGAACGCAAGACTCTGACCAGCGGCACCACCTGGCACGCCGCCGGCCTCGTCGGTCAGTTGCGGCAGAGTATCAATATGACGCAGCTGGCCCGCTACACGGGCGACTTGTATCGCGGCCTCGAAGCGGAGACCGGACAGGCCACCGGCTACCGCCAATGCGGATCGCTGTCGCTCGCGACCACGCCCGGGCGCATGGAGGAGCTCAAGCGCAACGCCTCCATGGCCAAGGTGTTCGGCCTCAAGGTCGACGTCATCGGGCCGCAGGAGATTCACGCGCTGTATCCCCTCGCCGCTCTCGACGACGTCATCGGCGGGATTCACATACCGAGCGACGGCTACGCCAATGCGGTCGACGTCACGCAAGCGCTCGCCAAGGGGGCGCGCGCCCGCGGTGCGCTCATCTTTCAGGACCTCAAAGTCACCGCCATACATCACGACGGCCGGCGCGTGAGCGGCGTGCAAACGGACCGCGGACGCATCGACGCCGACTACGTCGTCCTGTGCGGCGGCATGTGGACCCGCGACCTCGCGGCCGGCATCGGCGTGACCGTGCCTCTGCATGCCTGCGAGCACTACTACGTCTTGTTCCAGGACGTGCCGGGTCTCACACCCGATATGCCGGTGCTGCGCGACTATGATCATTGCAGCTACTTCAAATACGACGCCGGCAAGCTGCTGGTCGGCGCGTTCGAACCCCACGCCCGTCCCTGGGGAGCCGAAGGAATACCGGATGACTTTGCCTTCGGCGAGATCGCCGGCGACTTCTCTCACTTCGAGCCGGTGCTGCTCGACGCCATGCGCCGCATCCCGGCGTTGGAAAAAGCCGGCATTCAAAAGTTCTTTTGCGGTCCCGAAAGCTTTACGCCCGACGTGCGCTACCACTTGGGCGAATCGACCGAACTTGCCAACTGCTTTGTCGCCGCGGGACTCAATTCCATCGGCCTGCAATCCGCCGGCGGCATCGGCAAGGTCATATCGGAGTGGATCCGCGACGGGCACCCGCCGGCCGATTTGTGGGAAGTCGACGTGCGGCGCAATATGCCGTTCCAGATCAATCGCAAATACCTGCGCGCGCGCGTCTCGGAAAGTCTAGGACTGCTGTACGCAACGCATTGGCCCTTCCGCCAATATGAAACGGCGCGCGGCGTCCGTAAATCGTCGCTGCACGACCGCTTGGCCGCTGCGGGTGCGTGCTTCGGCGAAGCCTTCGGCTGGGAACGGCCCAACTGGTATGCGCCCGCCGGGGTCGCACCCCGATACGAATACAGCTACGGCCGGCAGAACTGGTTTGATCACAGCGCGCGCGAACATCACGGCGTGCGAACGGCGGTCGGTCTCTTCGACCAGTCTTCGTTTGCCAAATTCCGGCTCGAAGGCGCCGATGCCGCCCGCGTGCTCAATCGAATCTGCGCCAACGACGTCGCGGTCGCGCCGGGAAAAATCATCTACACGCAGTGGCTGAACGACAGAGGCGGCATCGAGGCTGACGTTACCGTGACGCGTCTGAGCGAGTCGGCTTATTTGATCGTGAGCGGCGCGGAAACCGAAAGCAAGGACTTCAACTGGCTGCACCGGCACATCGAGCCCGGTGCCGGCTGCGTGTTGACCAATGTCACCTCGGGCATGGGCGTCCTGTCGGTGATGGGGCCGCGCTCGCGCGAATTGATGCAATCGCTGAGCCCAAACGATATGTCGGACGCCGCCTTCCCATTCGCCACCAGCCAGGTCATCGAACTGGCCTATGCCCTGGTGCGCGCCTCGCGCATCACGTACGTTGGCGAGCTGGGATGGGAACTCTATGTGCCGACCGAATTCATGCAGGGCGTGTACGACGAACTGGTGGGCGCGGGCGCGGGCTTCGGGCTCATTCATGCCGGCTATCACGCGCTGAATTCATTGCGCATTGAAAAGGCGTACCGGCATTGGGGTCACGACATTACCGACGAAGACACGCCGCTGGAAGCCGGCCTCGGCTTCGCCGTCAAATGGGACAAACCCGGCGGCTTCATCGGCCGCGAGGCGCTGCTGCGGCAGAGGCAATCCGGTTGCCGCAAGCGATTGGTGCAATTCAAGCTCAAGACCCCCCTGCCCCTGTTGTACCACAACGAACCCATTTGGCAGGGCGATGCGATTGTAGGGTTCATTCGCTCCGGCATGTATGGCCACTCGCTCGGCGCCGCCGTGGGCTTGGGCTATGTGAGCGCATCGAACGGCGTGAGCGCATCGAACGGCGCATTAATCGATGCCGTCGGGCCGGACGATTTCGAGATTGAAATCGCCGGGATCCGATACCCGGCCACCGCGTCTTTACGTCCCCTGTACGACCCGAAGAGCGAGCGTATCAAATGTTGACGGTTGAATCCAAATCGGAGAGCGATATCATGGAATCCAACGTGATCGCGCGGTTGGCCGCAAACACCAAGATCGGCTACAGCTTGGACCGCAAGTTTTACTGCGACGACGAGGTGTTCGCCGCCGACATGGAACAGGTCGTCGGCCGCAAGTGGATCGTCGCGGGCCACGTCGACCGCGTGCGCAACAAGGGCGATTATTTTCTCATCAAGATCGGCGTCGAATCGATCATCATCGTGCGCAGCGACGAATCGACCATCAACGCGTTTTACAATGTATGCCGGCACCGGGGCTCGCTCATCTGCACCAAACCGCAGGGCCGCGTCGCTCGCCTCACCTGCGGCTATCACGCTTGGAGCTACGGGCTCGACGGCGCGCTGCTCGCCGCCCGCTTGATGCCGGCGGATTTCTCGAAAAAGGACAACGGCCTGCACCGGTGCCACCTCAGGGTGTTCTTCGGCTTTATTTTCATCAACCTGTCCGATCAGGTGCCCGTGGATTTCGATGCGACCTTCGGCGATCTGGGACCCTACCTCGATTTTCACGGCTTCGCGGGCGCGAAAATCGCGCACGCGCAATCGTATCCGACGGCCGCGAACTGGAAACTGGTCGTCGAGAACTTCGTCGAGTGCTATCACTGCGCGCCGGCACATCCGGAATTTTGTTCCATGCATCCGCCCGAGGCGCTGATTGCCTTCGGCGCGGGGCCGAGTTCCGGCCCGGCCGAGGCGGTCGAAAAATACCTGCCGGCCCTCAAGGCATGGGAAGCCCGGGCGCTAAGCCTCGGGCGCCCGATCGGCAGCGTCGATGACGGGCCGGAGTCCTCGCATCTGCGCCTGCTGCTGCAGCGGACGATCCGCGAAGGGTACGAGACCGAGACCCCGGACGGCAGGCCGGCCTCATCGTTGATGGGCAAACGCGGAGGGTGGGATCAAGGGAGAATGTACCTGTCGTTCAGCCCCTTCACGCAACTCGTAGCCACTAATGATTTCGCCGTATTGTTTCTGTTTGCGCCGCGTAGCACCATGCACACGGATGTGGACCTCTTTTGGCTGGTCGACGCCAATGCCTCGGAAGTCGACGTCAAGCGAATGATCTGGGGCTGGGATGAGACGACCAAACAGGACAAGGAGATCACGGAGAACAATCAGGCCGGCATCCTGTCGAAGCATTATCAGCCCGGCCGTTACTCGGAGCATGAGCGCCGAGTCGTAACGTTTCAGCAGTGGTACTTGGCGCAGTTTGGACATTCCCTTTGCGCATTGTAGGTTTGAATCAGGAGCGGAAATGCCGGGGCTCGATTTGGAGGGTATCAGCCGATCCGTAGTGAAGCTGCGCGCTGATGTGCCCGAGGATGCGTTTACAGCCGGCATATTGGGATCGCAGCGCACCGGTAACGGCGTCGTCATCAGTTCCGACGGATTGATCTTGACCATCGGGTACCTCGTGACGGAGGCCACCGATGTATGGCTCACCACCCCCGACGGACGCGAACTCGCGGGTCATCCCTTGGCCTACGACCAAGTCACCGGATTCGGCCTGGTATTGCCGTTGGAGAAGGCGGATATCGCGCCGATTCCCCTGGGCGCATCGGCGGATTTGCGCGTCGGCGATGAAGCCTACGCGGTCAGCTCGCCGGAATTCGCCGAGCCTCTCCCGGTCCATGTCTTTGCACGCCGCGAATTTGCCGGCGCATGGGAATATCTTCTGGAGGACGCCATATTCGCGGCTCCCGCGCACGCTCATTGGTCCGGCTGCGCGTTGATCGACGGCCGCGGTTGTCTCGCCGGAATCGGATCCTTACTGGTGCGCGAACTGACAGCGGGCGCGGAAATTGACGCCAACCTATTCGTGCCCATCGATTTGCTCAAACCCATTCTCGAGGACCTGGCCACTCGCGGGCGCGCGTCGCGCCGGTCGCGCCCTTGGCTTGGGCTGTATGCCGCGGAGATGACCGGCAAAGTGTATGTGACAGGGGTCGCCGAAGGCGGCCCGGCGCAATTGGCGGACATTCGCGAGGGCGATCTGATCACGCAGGTGGCGCACCACGACGTGGCCACGCTGCCCGACTTTTATCGGCGTCTATGGGCGGTGGGACCGGCGGGCAGCGGTGTGCCGTTGACCGCGTTTCGCGGCGGCACGCGTCTTCATTTGAATGTGCGCTCCGTCGACCGCGGCGACCTGCTCAAGAGGCCGCAGGCGCATTAGGGAGCGGGCAGTGGAGGAGCGGGGAACTGATTCGCGAGAAAGGCTTCGCCCCGTTCGAGAATGAAGTAGCGGAATGCTTCTGCGGCGGGCGACAGTGTTTTGGCGAGATTGTTGACCACATGCCAGCGGCGCATGACCGGGAGACCCTCAGTCTCCGGCGAGGCAATCAAGTGGTTATCGAGTTCAAGTCCCAGCGTATGGAGCGAGAGCAGTGATATACCCATGCCGGCCATGACCGCCTGCTTGATCGCTTCATTGCTGGACATCTGCATCACCACGTGCGGTGTCACCTGATGCGCGCGCATGTACTCATCGAAGGCCGCGCGCGTGCCCGACACGGGTTCGCGCACGATGAATTCCTCGCCCGCCAGCGCGCTCGCCGGCACGACCTCCATGCGCGTGAAGCGATGTTCGATCGACGTGACCAGCACGTGCGGATGCATGGCGAAAGGCTCGGCGCGTGTCGCCCACCCTTCCGGCGGCCTGCCCATGACGGCAAGCTCGATGTCGCCTTGCTGCATCAGCACGACAATCTGCTCGCGGTTGTTCGCGACTTGTAGCCGGATCTCGATGCCCGGATGCTCCTGCCGGAATTGCGCGAGCAATCGCGGCAGGAAGTATTTGGCCGTGCTGACCATTCCCACGTCCAGGGGCCCTGTCTGCAGTCCGCGAAAGCGCGCCACCAGGTCCTCGGCATCGCGCATGGCGGACAGCACCCGACGGGCGTGCGCCAGCAGATATTCGCCGACCATCGTCAGCGAGACTTGACGGCTGGTTCGGTCGAACAGCGGCAACCCCACTTCTACTTCCAAGTCTTTGATCTGCATCGACACCGCAGGCGGGGTGAGCTTCAGCTCTTCGGCCGCGCGAATGAAGCTCAAATGCCTGGCGACCGAGGCAAAGACCCGCAGCTGGCGAAGGGTTGCGTTTTTCATTAAGCAATACTTAACTTTGGGATAACAATAACTGACTGTACCAAAACGATCAACGCGATTTACAGTCCCCTCAACGGAAATTCACGTGAGGGCCAAATGCTAGAAACCGTCGAAACGGCCGCTGACGCGCGATGAACTCATGACCATCGAGGGCGAGGATCTGCGCGCAAGCCGGGTGTTCGGGTGAAACTCAAGGCGCTGATTTTCGATGTCGACGGGACGCTGGCGGATACCGAGGAAGCCCATCGCGGCGCGTTCAACGACGCCTTCAGGCAGCACGGCTTGGATTGGAATTGGAGCAAGCCCGTGTATGCACATCTGTTGTCGGTCACCGGCGGCAAGGAACGGCTCAAGGCCTACATCGATACCCTGCCCCTCTCCGCCCGCGAGCATGCAGCGCTAAACGAGCGTATCGCCGCCATCCACAAGACCAAGACCGACCTTTACGCCTCAATGGTCGTGGCGGGACAGGTCTCGCTGCGTGACGGCGTGCAGCGCCTGATCGATGAGGCTGCCCTCGCGAACGTCCAGCTCGCCATCGCCTCGACCACGACTCTTTCGAACATCGAGACGCTGCTTCGGACCACTCTCGGTCGGTATTCCATGCAGCGCTTCGCGGTGGTCGGCGCAGGCGATCAAGTCCGACGCAAGAAGCCCGCGCCCGAAATCTACCGCTTCGTGTTGCGTGAATTGGATCGCTCCGCCTTCGAGTGCGTGGCGATCGAAGACTCCTGCAACGGACTCACGGCAGCCAAAAGCGCCGGTCTATACACGGTGGTAACGCCGAGCTATTGGACTCGCGCCGATGATTTCTCCGCCGCCGATATGGTGTTGCCGTCGCTGGGATCACTCGGCATTCGCGAACTCGACAGGCAACTGGACCGGCTGGGGGAACGATGATCGCCCGGGAAAAGACCATCACCGAATTCATGATCGAGGAGCAACGCCGATTTCCGGACGCGGCCGGCGACTTCACGGCGCTGCTCAACCACGTCCGGCTGGCGTGCAAACGCATCAGCTTCAGGTGAGACGCAAATGCGATTGGACGTGTTTGTTGCTCCCGGCGGCAAGATGGAATTGGCCATGCAGCTGATACTGACCCCGATGATCTTGAAAATGATGGACGACCGCCGCCGTGCGTTGGGTGCGCAGCCCGCGCGGGTGACGGCGCGCAGCGTCGCCCAATCCCAGTCCTAGAATCAGCCCCAGCTATTTTTGGTAACTCCCAAGACGGGTCTCATCGACCTGTTGTTGCCGGCTCCGGCAACCGATCAGCGCAATCCGGGCTATAAATGACATTGAATACCCCTCATAAAGCTATGAATACATGTAATAACATTGCAATCGACCCGCAGGTTCCGACGACAGCGAGTAACGAGTTGCGGGAATCCCCATGCTCCGGTCGTCTAAGATGCGCGCACGCGCATCATGAGCCGACCGTCAATCCCCATTGCAAATTCAGCCGTGCATCGCCCGCGAGAGCGTTTGCGCGGCATCGCCTACATGGTGGCGGCGGTGTTCGTCTTTGCGATCATGGACGCGCTGCTGAAGGGCATGTCGCAGCGCTACGGACCGCTGCAGGTCGCGTGCCTGCGCTGCATTTCGTCCTTGCTGTTCTTGCTGCCGCCGATCGCTTGGGCTGGTTCATGGGAGACATTGCGGCCGAGAAACGCGCGGCTGCATCTGTTTCGAGCGGTGCTCGGCATGGGCATGCTGGCGAGCTTCATATACGCCGTGCGCAGATTGAGCCTCGCGCAGACGTATTCCGTCTACCTGACCGCGCCGCTCATGATGACGGTTCTATCGGTCCCGATTCACGGCGAGAGGGTAACCGGCAGGCGGTGGCTCGCGGTGGTCGCCGGCCTCTGCGGCGTGCTGGTTATTCTGAAGCCCTGGGGGCACCGCGAATTTTCGATGATTGCGGCTTCCGCCGCCGCTTTGGCGACGATTTGCTATTCCTTGAGTGCATTGACGGTCCGTACTCTCGGGCGCTGCAATTCGAGTGTGTCCATGGTGTTCTGGTATTTATTGTTGGTCGGCATCGGATCCGGCCTGCTGGCGATCGGGAATTGGCGCCCGGTGCCCGTCTCAGAATGGGGTTGGCTCATCGGGATTGGCGTCACAGGGGCGCTCGGTCAAATGTGGTTGACGGATGCCTTCCGGCGGGCTCCGCCTTCGGTGGTCGGGCCGTTCGAATACACGTCCATTCTCTGGGCGTTCGCCATCGACTGGATTTTTTGGTCGGCCTCGCCCTCCTTAAGCCTGATAAGCGGCGCCTGCATCGTAGTCGCAAGCGGAATCGCGGTCATCGTCGACGAGCGCCGCCTGGACCAGTTAGCCCTCAATGCGGCCAGTCCTCCGCCTTGAGTGGCTGGTCTTCCGTGGGCTGCGACTCGCTGCGCTGTGTCGCCGACGGGCGGAAGCCCGCCATTGCATGGAGTTGCGGCGAATCGGCCAAGCTCGCGAGCACCAAATAATCGAACGTCGAAGGAATGCCCGGATCCGGATGGGCCCGCGAACCGGCGGAATCGTCCACCGCCGCCGCGAGCCAACTTGCGAATAACACAGCCGGCAAGGCGAAGAATATCCCTCGAAGCGGATGTTTCACGGGCTTGCGCGACGGCATGGATGTTTTTGCGGTTACAGCCGTCCGGTGACTACCAAAACCAGCAGCACGATCAGAACCAACCCCAAGCCGGTACTCGGGTAATAACCCCAGCCGCTGCTGTACGGCCACGTGGGAAGCGCCCCTACCAGCACAAGAACCAGGAGAATGAGCAGAATGGTGCCTAAAGACATTGTTATCTCCCTTTCCAACCGAGGTGGACGGAACTTAATCCCGATGCACTGGCGGCGCAGTCAGGCCGCTTCGCCATAGCGTGTAGGGAGCGTCCTACCGCGCCTTTTAATTCGTGCATTCGGCCATATTGTGTCCTGCAGGAGGTCTTCATGAACGACATCAGGCGCAGCAGCGAAAGAGGGTTTGCCGACCACGGTTGGCTCAAGTCCTTCCATACGTTTTCGTTTGCCGACTATTTCGATCCGGAACACGTCGAGTTCGGTCCCTTGCGGGTCATCAACGAGGACCGGGTAAAGGCCGGTGCGGGATTTGGCACCCATGGCCATCGCGACATGGAAATCATCAGCTACGTGCTCGAAGGTGAGCTTGCACACAAGGATTCAATGGGCAATGGCTCCATCATCAGGCCCGGCGACGTGCAGCGCATGAGCGCCGGCAGCGGCGTTCGCCACAGCGAATTCAATCCAAACCCCAAGGAGCCCGTGCATTTCCTGCAGATATGGATCCAGCCTGCCGTGAGAAACATAGAGCCCAGCTACGAGGAGAAGCGCTTTGCACCGGAGGAAAAGCGCGGACGCCTGCGGCTCATCGTTTCGCCGGACCGTGCGGACGGCTCCCTCCTGATTCATCAGGACGCGAAGGTGTATGCCGGACTGTTCACGGGCAATGAGCGAACGGAATTCGAGACGGCGCGTGGCCGGCGCATCTACCTGCACGTTGCACGAGGCGCGGTAAAAGCAAACGGTACGGCACTCGAGGCCGGCGATGCATTGCGGATCACCGACGGTGCCGCGCTTCGCTTAAGCGATGCCCAAGACGCCGAAGTGTTGGTGTTCGATCTGCCCGGGGAAAACGCTTAAAGTTGGATCCGTCAGCCGCGATCGGCCTGCAGGCGCGAGCGGCGCGTCCAGTACCAATAAAACGGCAGCCCCGCGCCGAGCAGGGCGACGCCGCGTAATGCCTCCCGCGGCGAGGCGACAAACGTATTGATCAGCAAGGCCGCAGTCACAAACAGAAAAATCATGGGCACCACGGGATAACCCAGTGCCCGGTAGGGCCGGGGTGCGTCCGGCATCGTTTTTCGAAACACGAAAAGCGATGCGGTGACCAACCCATAGAACAGCCAAGATGCGAAAATGACACTGTCCGTCAGCGTGTCGTAGGAGCCGGACAGAGCCAGTACGCTGGCCCAAGCCGCCTGCGCCAGGATCGCTCGAACCGGCACATTCGAGCGCGGCGAAAGCCTTGCCAAGGTTCGAAAGAACAAACCATCGCGGGCCATCGCGAACGGGATGCGCGAGTTGGCCAGAACGCTCGCATGCAGTGCGCCGAATGAGGAAACCATGAGCGCGACGGCCGTCATCGAGACCGCCAACGGTCCTAGAAATCCCTTCAACACTTCAGTGGCAACCGACGAACTTGCCGGCACGCTCGCTATCTCGAGCGGCGTGAGCGCAAAGAAGTACGCCGCGTTGACGAACAGGTACAAAGCCGCCACCGCGAGCGTTCCGCCGACGAAGGCTCGCGGCAGGTTACGCTGAGGGTCGCGTATTTCACCGGCAAGCGGCGCTACGTTTTGCCAGCCGTCATAAGCCCATAGCGCGCCGAGCATGGCGGCACCGAAGCCGGCAATGCCGCCGCGTGCGCTGCTCGCCACGCCTTCGCATGTTCCGGCGACCCCGGATTGCGCCAAGTGCCCCCAATCGCCGGCGGCAAAGACAAAAGCGCCGATACCGACGCTGAGCACCAGCCCGACCTTGGCAATCGTCAGCAAGAGCGCCGTGCGGCCGCCGGCCGCGACCGAGGCGCAGTTGATCAACGCCACGGTCCAAATGGCTGCGAGAGCGACGAGAGTCAAGCCGCTCAGGCTCAAATTCTGGACATGCCAGCGCTCCAAGGCGCCGCCCAGCGCCACATTCATGAAGATCGCAAGACCCACCGCCAGGGCGGCCTGCGATCCGGCGCGCCCAACGGTGAACGCCATCCAGCCATAGAGAAACCCGACCAGGCGTCCGTACGCACGGCGCAGGTAAACGTAGTCGCCCCCCGCCTCCGGCATCATCGCGGCAATTTCCGAGTACGAAAAAGTGCCGGCAAGCGACAGCAGTCCGGCGGCGAGCCATACCACCAGCACCATCTTCGCGCTGCCGACATTGCACGTCATGACGCGAGTCTTCAGGAATACGCCGGTGCCGATCATATTGGCGACATTGACGGCCATCGCCGCCCAGGGTCCCACTCCGCGCGTGAGTTCGCCGCGCACCGACTCGCTTGAGGTTGCATTGCCCATCGGTGTAGTAGTATCAGCGAAATGCAACCGGACTTTTCGCAAATCGGGCCATTTGTGCTAGCCGCTGTCGTCGTCCTTGCCGTCTACCGCCGGCTTCGGCGCAGCTTTGGACGCCAGGCGCTGCGGCCGGTACGAATGACGGTGCGGATCGTACTGCTCGCCGTGGTCGCCTGCGCCTTGGCACCGATGGCGCTGCAATCCGCGGGGCTCCTGACAGCCGAACTCGCCGGTGCTGCGCATGGTATCGGCTTGGGTGTGTGGGGCGCGCCCCACGCGCCGCAAATTGCCGAAGGCACGGATCCATCGCAAGCCTTCGCCGCGACATCGATGGTCAAGAATCCGCTCACCGTTGGAATATTTTTTGTGTTGGTGGGCTATTACGGCTGGTACTACAGCTGGTTGCTGTGGAAATCCAAGCACCTGAATGCGGCAGACATCGATGCCGCTCCGGTCGTCACTACCCCGTGATCGAGGGCGCACGGAGCACCGCGCCGCCCCTTGGGTTACCTAGTCGTTTACTTAATCAACGCGAAAAAAAGCGCGCACGTCATCAGCGCAAACGCGACCAACAGCGTGTTATGACCCCATCGGGCTACCAATCCAATCATGACTCACTCCTAAAATTGCACCTATTTACATCCGCCCGTCGTCCATGGCGGCCCACGTCCTTTATGGGGGCGCAACTATACATTTCCAAGCCTGGATAAAGCATGTTGCAGGTCTCAAAACCCGCCAATTCCGGTAGTTTGACGCGGAAAAAGCCCATCCGGCGACTTTGCCGGCACTTGACTTAACGCTGCAATTTTGGGCGTAACATCGCCCCGCGATGGGTCATCCGACATGTCTGTCGCTATTGCCCGGTCTTGATGTGCGTCCAGACGCGGGTGCGCAACCGGTCGTAGTCAGGGCCGAGTTCAGCAGGCAGGTACAGCCGTGCCCGCAATTCAGGCGGCGGATACGCGGACGGGTCGCTGAGTATGTCGCTGTTGACGAAGGGCCGCGCCGCCAGGTTGTCGTTGCCGTAGTGAATGTCGTTGGTGATATCGGCGATGATCTGCGGCTCCAAAATAAAATTCAAGAACTCATGCGCGGCCTGCGGGTGGGGTGCGGACGCCGGGATGAGAAACGCGTTGTAGGTGATATTGGAGCCTTCCTTCGGCAGCGTGAACGCCAAATGCGCGCCGGTGCCGTCCTCGCGCGCGCGCGCCTGCGCCACCGAGTAGTCGCTCGACCAAGCGATCGAAAGGCAAACCTCCTTGGACGCCAACTGATGCCAGTAGTCGTTCGAATCGAAGGTGCGGATGAAGGGCCGCACCGCCACCACGATGCGCTCGGCTGCCTGCAGGTCTTCGACGCGGCGTGAATTCGGATCCAGATGCAAATAAGCGAGCGCCAGTTGGATCACGTCTTCGGGCGAATCCAAGAAAGTGACGCCGCACCCGGCGAAATGCGCGACCACCTTGGGATCGAATATCATCGCCAAACTATCCGTGGGCGCATCCGGCAGGCGCGCCTTCACGAGATCCACGTTGTACACAAAGCCGTTCATCGCGTGCAGATAGGGCACGGCATAGCGATTGCCGGGATCGGCCTGCTCTTGGATGGCCAAAACCGCGGGATCGAGATTCTTCCAGTTGGTGAGCTTCGATTTGTCGAGAGGCAGATAGGCGCCCGCCTTGATCTGGCGGCCGTAGAATCCGGTGGTGGTGCTGACGATGTCGTAGCCTGACCGGCCTGCGAGCATCTTCACTTCGAGCGTATGGTTGGAGTCGTAGACTTCGTAGACGACCTTGATGTGGGTCCGGCGTTGGAACTCGGCGATGGTGTCGTAGCCGACGTAATCGGCCCAGTTATAGATATTCAATACCCGCTCTTCGGCAACCGGCGCCGCGGCATGCCGTCCGCCGCAGGCGCCCGCGCTGAGCGCAACGCCGGCGGCGGCGGCAATCCTAAACGCGCGCCAATTCAGCGCGGAGCCACTCGTGGAATTGTCTTATGACGTATTCTTCGGGCATGACTACCCCGCGCACGTGGGGTCCCGCACGCAGCCCCAATTGATTGAGTTCACACACCTGCGCGTCTTCGGTCATGACGCGATTGGTGAATTCCACCACATTGCGGAGGTCAGATTGCGGATCGGCCAGGGTCTGCGGTGAGAACAGATACTCGACCTTGAGTTCGGTGCGTTCCGGACCCAAGGGCAGCACGCGCACCACGCGAACGTAGTCGGCATGACCCACCAGAAAGACCGACGGCAAGCTGGTCACGTAGACATGGCCCGCCTTTCGATCCGCATCGGAGAGATTGGGAAAAGGGATGCCGGTGGTCTTGCCGTCCAGGGACCAGGTCGCAGCGCCGCTGCGCAATCCGCCCTTGAACTTGGGGTCAGAGTCTGCGGCGTGCGTGCGCCACTGCGGGTCGTCGCGCTCCTCCAACAGTCCGCGCCCATAAATCGGCACCAGCTGCGACAATTGCGGGTGCACGGTCGGGCAATGCAGGCACTCGTTGTAGTTTTCCCAATAGATTTTCCAATTGCTCTGGATGGTCTTCTGCAGCACATGGCCGACGACCAGCTCCTCGAGAGGCCATGCGTCGAGCCTATTCAGCGGCAGATCGAAGATTTTTTCAAAAGGCGGCGGATGGTCGGTCAGCGCGACGAAGATGAAGCCCTTCCATTCCATGACGCTCACCTTGTAGAGCGGGTGGTCGGCCACGTCGAAACCGCTCGCATGGGCCTTGGAGGAAGTGCGCAGCAAATCCCCCTGTAGGCTGTAAACCCATGCGTGGTACGGACAGATGATGGTTCCGGCACCCAGCATTCCCTCGGGCTCGCGGCAGAGAGCCGAGCCGCGATGCCGGCAGGTATTGTGAAAACCTTGCAGCACGCGCTGATCGTCGCGCACCAAGAGAATTCTCTGGTCGCCCAATTCGAATGTTCGGAAGGCGCGGGCCCGAGCCAGGTCGCTGGACCGGCCGACATACACCCAGTTGCGATACCAAATGCGCTGCAACTCCCGCTCATACTGGCGAGGGTCGAAGTAGGCATCCGCCGGCAGGCCCTCGGTATGTTCCGTAAGGCCGTTGTAGCCTAACTCGACAGGGATAGTACTCATTTATCAGTAGGTTATGCTATGTAATTCATTTCAATTCGCTGAAGCTTCCGCGGCAACGCCGATGATGTCCCGGAAGCACTTGAGCCTCGAGGCATTATAGTCCATGTCGCGACTCGGCCAAACGCCCGCACATCAAGCGCGCATGAGCATGCCGCTCGAATCGAAGGCGGCCGCCGCCAGTCGATGCGCCTGATGGCGCTCACCGATGATTTCAATCTCGAATCCCGCATCGGCTTTGGCCAGCGCCGCCGGCACGTAGCCGAGCGCCAGAGAGTAGTTGACTCGATGGCCAAATGCCCCGGAGGTGACCCAGCCCACCGTCTTGCCGTCATGCCAGATCGGCTCATCGCCGATGGCGTCGGCGTCGGTGGCATCGACCTTGAACGCTACCAGGCGCAAGGCGCCGCGGTTTTCCTTCTCTTCGGCGGCGGCCGAACGGCCGATGAAATCGCCTTTCTTGAGGTCGACGAATCGATCGAGCCCGGCTTCGAAGGGACCATAGATGGGGCGGTATTCGCGCGCCCAGCTGCCGAAGCTCTTTTCAATCCGCATGGCGTTGAGAGCACGCCCGCCGAACAGTTTGAGCCCATGCTCGCGGCCGGCCTTGACCAGGAGATCGTAAAGCGCGCGCTGATAGTCGGTGGTCACCCAGATCTCGTACCCTAAGTCGCCGGTGAAGGAGACCCGCCCGACATAGCCCGGCACAATGCCGATTTCCATGCGCCTGAAGGACATGAACGGAAAGGCCGCAGTGGACAAATCGTCGCGCACCAAACTCTGCAAGAGCGCGCGGGAATGCGGCCCCGCGACAGACAAACCTACGTATTCCATCGCGCACGGCCGGACCGAGACGCCGGAGACAGGCATGTGCCGCTCGAACCACCGCATGTAGTAGGTTTCCGCGGCATAGGTTCCCACGAGGAACACGTGATCGGCGGCAATTCGGCACATCGTGAAATCGCCGATCAATTTGCCGCGGTCGTTCAGCATGGGCGTGAGGGCGATGCGCCCGACCGCAGGCACCCGGTTCGCCATCACGTGCGACAGCCACGCCGCCGCGCCGGGCCCGCGTATGTCGAACTTGCCGTAGTTCGATATTTCCAGGAGTCCCACCGAATTCTGCACAGCCTTGCACTCCGCGGCGACGTGCGGGTAGGCGTTCGAGCGGCGGAAGCTGATTCGATCTTCCGCTTCCCTCGCGGTCGGTGCGAACCAAAGCGCGTGCTCGAGCCCGCAGTAGTCGCCGAAGACCGCATGTTCCGCCTGCAGCCTTTCGTAGATCGGCGTGGTGCGCAAGGGCCGCGCGGCCGGCAATTCCTCGTTCGGAAAACGGATGCTGAAGCGGCGCGAATAATTCTCCCGAACTTTGGCGTTGGTGTAGGCCAGGGTCGTCCAGTCGCCGTAGCGCGCAACGTCCATGCCCCAAATGTCGGCGCCGGGGTCGCCGTCGGCCATCCATCGCGAAAGCGCCAAGCCGACACCGCCGCCCTGGCTGAATCCTGCCATCACGCCGCAGGCCACCCAGAAGTTCTTCAGGCCGCGGATCGGGCCCACCAGAGGGTTGCCGTCGGGCGCGAACGTGAACGGCCCGTTCACGATTTTCTTGATGCCCGCGGCCCCGAGCGCCGGAAAATGCGCGAATCCCACCTCGAGGCTGGGCGCGATGCGCTCCAAATCATTCGGCAACAGATCCTGGCCAAAATCCCATGCAGTGGTTACCGGTGACCACGGGACCCCGGCGCGCTCATAGGTGCCCATGAGCATGCCGCCGCGCTCCTGGCGGAGGTAGATTTCGCCTTCGAAATCGATGGCGTGCAGTTGCTCTTTCTTGCCGGCCAATTCCGGCATGTCGCCGGTGATGAGATATTGATGCTCCATCGCAAGGATGGGCAGTTCGATACCGACCATGCGGCCCACTTCGCGCGCCCACAAACCGCCTGCGTTCACGACGTGCTCGGCGTGCACATTGCCGTGATCGGTGATGACATCCCAGGAGCCGTCGGGACGCGGTTTGAGATCCGTCACCCGGGTATGGCGGACGATGTCGGCGCCGCCGATTTGCGCGGACTTCGCATAGGCGTGCGTGACCCCGTAGGGATCGACGTGTCCTTCGATGGGGTCGTACATCGCGCCCGTGAAATGCTTCTTCTCCATCAGCGGAAATAATCTCGCCGCCTCATCGACGGAGATGATTTCCAAGTCCATGCCCAGATACCGGCCGCGCGCCTTGGCCATTTTCAGCCAGTCGAGCCGCTC
>Ga0209890_10000361_pt1 | contig 21011 bp, 21 predicted proteins | sample OrgsoiDNA2013049_FD_185799 | JGI IMG/M metagenome (GOLD analysis project Ga0209890, IMG submission 185799) | Permafrost soil microbial communities from the Arctic, to analyse light accelerated degradation of dissolved organic matter (DOM) -... | ecosystem: Environmental > Terrestrial > Soil >...
GTCCGGCCGCATCATCCGGCCGACTGCCGTCGCGTGATGGATCGACGTGTAGAAATCGGTGTAGTCTCCGATTTGCGCGGGCAGCGAATATTGCGCGTCGCTCTGCGCCACCAGACAACGGCGCAGCGTTGGCTCAAGGCCCGACCCCTCCTTGAGACCCTCGAACAGCGCGCGGCTCACAGCACCCGAAACCTCGGGCCCAAGCTGCATGAGCGAATTGAGCGAGGACTGCGTGCCTGCGCGAATCCCTTGGGCTGCCTGCTCCTCGAACACGGTGATCCCGGCGAGTGCGGAGAGATCGATGATCTGATCCCCGATCGCCACGCCGCAGCGAAACTCTTCCGAGGAATCGGCGCGGCGGAACACGGCGAAGGGTAGATTTTGGATGGGAAAGTCGCAGCCGATCCGATTGGCCGATTCCAGCCAGCTGCGCGCCCGCGGATCGTGCGTCTCGTCAAGTTGGGTGGGGTCGGTCACGGGCGAGCCGGGTCGAAACGCTTTTTCAATTCGAGCCAGCAGGCCATGTAATCCTGTTGCAGCGCAGGTGTCCCCTGCAGTGCGCAGCGTGTCGCTTTGATGGGAAGGCATGTCTCGAACATGAATGCCATCGTGTCGGCGATATTGACGGGCACTGAAGTGTCGGCCGCCGTGGCCTTATCAAAGGTTGCCGCATCCGGACCGTGCGCGCTCATGCAGTTGTGCAACGAGGCGCCGCCCGGCACGAAGCCCGTGCTCTTGGCGTCGTACGTTCCGGAGATCAAACCCATGAATTCGCTGGCGACGTTTCGATGAAACCAAGGCGGCCGGAATGTGTTCTCCATCGCCAGCCAGCGCGGCGGGAAAATGACGAAGTCGACGTTGCCGGTGCCCGGCGTTTCGCTCGGTGAATGCAGGACCAGAAAAATCGAAGGGTCCGGATGGTCGTACGAAATGGACCCCATGGTGTTGAAGCGGCGCAGATCATACTTGTAAGGGGCGTAGTTTCCGTGCCACGCGACGACGTCGAGCGGCGAATGATCCATCCTCGCTACCCAGAGCCGGCTCGAGAATTTGCCTACAAGCTCGCAATCGGCGTCGAGATCTTCGTAGCGGGCGCGAGGTGTCTGGAAATCGCGCGGATTGGCAAGCCCGTTCGAGCCGATGGGTCCGAGTTCCGGAAGCTTGAACGGGGCGCCGAAATTCTCACAGACGTAGCCGCGCGCGACGCCCGAGGTTGGGTCGACGCGAAACCTCAAACCGCGCGGGATGACGGCAATTTCTTGCGGTTCGACATGCAGCCGTCCGAGTTCCGTGTCGAGGTTGAGCGCGCCAAGCTGCGGCACGATGAGCATCTCGCCATCGGCGCTGTAGAAAAATCGCCGGCGCATGGATCGATTGGCGGCGTACACATAGATAGCGCATCCCGAATGAACGTCAGGCGATCCATTCCCGGCCATGGGCACGAGTCCGTCGACGAAATCGGCCGGCGCTGCAGGCAGCGGCAGGGGATCCCACCGCAGCTGATTCGGCGACATCGGTGCGTCGTGCGCCGGTTCGTCGAACCGTGGGTGTTCCAAGCGCTGGAACGGCTGGTGCGTGACCGCCGGCCGAATGCGGTACAGCCAGGAACGGCGGTTCGCGTGCCGCGGCGCGGTGAACGCCGTTCCCGAGAATTGCTCGGCATACAATCCAAAAGGACAGCGCTGCGGCGAATTGCGCCCCAGCGGCAGCGCGCCGGGCAGCGCTTCGGTGGCAAATTCATTGCCGAAGCCGCTTAGGTATGAAGGCTCGTCCGATGGGGACACGATCGCGCTCACGGCATGGGACTCCGGGGGGCCGGCCAGACTCCAGTCTATAATATCGGGGCAACCATTCGCGAACCCGAGCATTTATGGTCACCGACCGTCAAGCAGGTCATGCGGCGCCGACGACGGATGACCTCAAAGGTCGCATCGTGTCCTTCATGCGTGGCGCCTCCACCGAAATTACTCCTTCGGAGGAGAACCGTCTGCCGGAACTCGAGTCCGTGCTCCCGGGCGGTTCCGGTGTCTACGTGGCGCATACGCCGAACGCCAGCTTCGGTCAGGTGATCCATGCCGCACTCGCCGTGCAGCGCGCCGGGTTTCACGCGACGCCGCACATTGCGGTACGGCGCGTGCCGGATTCGCAGACACTGCGTGCCGCACTTGAGGAGCTGCGCGCCGGAGGGGTAGAGCACATTTTGCTGATCGCCGGCGACGCACCGCAGCCGATCGGCGAGTTTTCCGGCACCTTGGATGTTCTTCGATCGGGAATCGTGGAGGAGTCCGGCATCAGCCGGATAGGTATCGCCGGACATCCGGAAGGGCACAACGCAGTGGCCACCGCCTTACTTTGGGAGGCCCTTCAAGCCAAGCAGGCATTTGCCGAACGCGCCGGAATGCGAATGCACATCGTGACGCAGTTCGGAATCAGCGGCGGCGCCTTCGAGTCGTGGAAACGTGAACTCGTGCGCCGGCGAATTCGACTTCCCGTGCGCGTGGGTATCGCGGGGCCGGCGCCGATCGCAAAACTCCTGCATTTCGCCATCCACTGCGGCATCGGCGCATCGGTGCGCGGCCTGATGCGAACTCTGGGCACGGCGGTCCATTCTCCCGAGTTGGCATTGAGTCCGGATCAGCATCTGCTGGGCGTCCTCGGAACGCCGGTCTCGGCTCAAATCGTCGCCCCGCATTTCTTCGCATTCGGGGGCGCCCTTGAAACTGCCCGGTGGATGCGAAAAGTGGCTGCCGGCGCATTCGATATCGACCTCAAAGCGGCACGGTTCAGGATGTTGGGCTAGCTTAGGTTTCAGCACGCTCCGCTACAAAATCGCGCGCCGACATCGTTTTAGGAGTTTCGCCTACAGATTGTCAACCCCGGATTATGGAAAATCCGAGGTTATGGGCGAAAAACACGAAACGGTATTGGCGGTGCACGGCAACGCCGACGGCTATTGGTATATCGGCGCCGGCAAGAGCATCGCCGAAGGGCCGTATCGCGATCCGGATCAACTGCTCACGGTCGCATCCGACCTGCTCGCGGCCGAACCGCACTGGCGCATTGACGTGTTCGACGTGGCCGGCAATAAGATCATCAGCTACAGCAGCGAAGAGCTCAACGCCGATGATTTGCATCCGCTGCGCCGCCAGCATCGCTGGAACGCACTCGCACGCCTCACGTCGCACTGATCGAGATCGACGGCGGCTCAATTCGCGGCGCTGAAGGCCTTGAGCAGCCGGTAGGTGAATTCCACGCTTGCATCGAAGGCTTGAATGCCGATTCGTTCATCGCGTCCATGGGCGCGATTTTCGAGACGCACACCCGCCCTTGAGATTATGCGATGCTTGGCCCCTACGAGGGGATTTGAGGCTGGAATATGGCGCACGGCAGCTTTCAGTGGGACGATCCATTTCTGCTCGATGAGCAGTTGACGGAAGAGGAAAAAATGGTGCGGGATGCCGCGCGCGACTATGCGCAAGGCCGGCTGGCGCCGCGCATCGTCGATGCGTTCCGCAGCGAGCAGACGGACCCCGGCATTTTCAAGGAGATGGGCGATTTGGGATTGTTGGGCGCCACTATCCCTCCTGAATTTGGCGGCGGCGGCCTCAACTATGTTTGCTACGGACTCGTCGCCCGCGAGGTGGAGCGCATCGATTCGGGCTACCGATCCATGATGAGTGTTCAGTCCTCCCTGGTGATGCTGCCGATCGACCGCTTCGGCACGCAGACACAGAAGAGTAAATACCTGCCTGCGCTGGCGCGCGGCGAATCGATCGGTTGTTTCGGCTTGACCGAGCCCGATCACGGGTCGGATCCCGGCAGCATGATCACGCGGGCACGCGCAGCGGGCGGCGGCTATCGCTTGTCGGGCGCCAAGACTTGGATTACCAACAGCCCCATCGCGAACATATTCGTCGTGTGGGCCAAGACCGACGATGACATCATTCGCGGCTTCATTCTTGAAAAAGGCTGGAAGGGCCTGTCGGCACCCGTCATCCACGGAAAGGTGGGACTGCGCGCGTCGATCACCGGGCAGATTCTCATGGACGATGTGTTCGTGCCGGAAGAGAACCTGTTGCCTGACGCCACCGGCCTCAAGGGTCCCTTCACCTGTCTCGATTCGGCGCGTTATGGGATATCTTGGGGCGCGCTCGGCGCGGCCGAGAGTTGCTGGCATACGGCGCGTCAATATGTGCTGGATCGCAAGCAATTCGGCCGCCCGCTTGCCGCCAATCAACTCATCCAGAAGAAATTGGCCGATATGCAAACCGAGATCAGTCTGGGCCTGCAGGGCTGTCTGCGCCTCGGGCGCATGAGGGACGAGGGGAGCGCGTCCGTTGAAATCACCTCCATGCTCAAACGCAATTCCTGCGGCAAGGCGCTCGACGTGGCGCGGGCGGCGCGCGACATGCTGGGCGGCAACGGCATCTCGGACGAATTCGGGGTGATTCGCCATCTCGTGAATCTCGAAGCGGTGAACACCTACGAAGGCACGCACGATATTCACGCGCTCATCCTGGGCAGGGCGCAGACCGGCATTCCGGCATTTACCTGAGACGCCCTGCGGGCCGCTGTTCGCCTTGGGTAATCAGGCACGCGCTGCGGCTGCCGGTGGCATATATCCAGAGCCAGCTGAGGGCGACGGCGAGCCGATTGCGGAGGCCAATCAAGAAGTAGATATGGGCGAGTCCCCAAATCCACCAAGCGAGCCAGCCGCGTACCTTGACTCTGCCGAAATCGATGACGGCGGCGCGTTTGCCGATGGTCGCCAGATTGCCGGCGTGCTTGTAGCGGAAATTTTGCGGCGCGGCGTCGCCGCCCAGGCGCATCCGAATGGTGCGGGCAACGTGTATGCCTTGTTGCTTCGCTGCCGGAGCGATTCCGGGGACGGGTTTGCCATGCCACGCATTGATGGTCGCGGTGTCGCCGATCACGAAGATTTCCGGATGCCCGGCTGCGGTAAGGTCCGGCTCCACTTTCGCGCGTCCGGCGGCGTCGGCCGGCAGCCCTACCCAGGCGGCAGCGGACGATGCGCGAACGCCGGCCGCCCACAAAATGACCTTCGCGGCCAGCGGCCGATCGCCGTAGATCACCCCGTCGGCACTGCATTCGCGTACGGCCTGCCCAAGTTGAATTTCAACCCCCTGACGCTCTAGCGACGCGTGGGCATAGGCCGAGAGATCCTCGGTAAAGCTCGGCAGGACGCGCGCTCCTGCCTCGATCAGAACGACTCTTGCCTTGCGCGTGTCGATGTGCCGATATTCCCCGGGCAGATTCTGGTGCGCAAGCTCGGCGATCGCGCCGGCCAGCTCCACCCCGGTGGGTCCGCCGCCGACGATCACGAACGTCAGCAACGCGGCACGAGCAACAGGATCCGTCTCGCGCTCGGCGCGTTCGAAGGACAACAGAATCCGCCGGCGAATCGCGGTGGCGTCTTCCAATGTCTTGAGACCCGGCGCATACGGCTCCCACTCGTCGTGACCGAAATAGGCATGCCGAGCGCCTGTCGCCAACACCAGCGAGTCGTAACCCGCCATGCCGCCGTCTTCGAGCAGCACCGTGCGGTTCTGCGTGTCGACCCCCGTCACCTCGCCGAGCAGCGTCGTGATCTCCTTGCGCTTGCGCACCAAGTGGCGGATCGGCCACGCGATCTCCGAGGTGGCGAGCACGGCGGTGCCCACTTGATACAACAGAGGCTGGAACAAATGATGATTCCGCTGATCGATGATCGTGATATTGACGGCGGCGCCGGCCAAGCCCTGTGCCACTGCCAAGCCGCCGAAGCCGGCACCGACGATGACCACCTGGTGCGTCATAGGCTTGGGCTCTTTTCCACGGCATAGCCCGCGGCGACCCAGGCATCGAGCCCGCCATACAGGGGGCGCACCCGCTTGAAGCCGTGATTCATCAGGATTTTGGCGACGCGCGCCGCCGAGGCTTCGCTCGGGCACGTGCAATACAAGATGATTTCCCGATCGCGCGGCAGTTCCTTGAGGCGATGCGCCACGTCGTGCAGCGGAACATGCAACGCGCCGGGAATCCAGCGCGGCTCGAGCTCACGGGCGGTGAATGAGCGCACATCGATGATCACGGGCGATGCGCCGGACTCCATGAGCGCATAGAGATCGGCGACGCTGATCCGCGCCATGCGCAGCATCTTGTAGAAACGGTTCCGCTCCCACCACTTGAATGCGATGTAGGCGGCCAGCAAGAGCGCGGCGCCGGCACCGGCAATGCTGCCGATCGCGCTCAAATGCTCCAGCAGCCGGGCGATCTGCGAATTGAATAGCACGCCCGCACCGAGGCCCGCGCCCACCCAGAGAACGCCGCCCAAGGTGCTCAACACGACGAATCGCAGCCAGCCGATGCGCAGGGCGCCGGCCATCGGCGGTGCGATGATGGCGAGGCCGGGAACGAATTTTGCGATGACCAGCGAGTTGACGCCCCAGCGTTCAAAGCGGGTCTGCGTTTGACTGACGCACGAATCGGGTTCCAGGGAAATTTTGCACAGGGTCTTGAGAACTCGGATGCCGTACTTCTGACCGATCAGGTACCACCCGCAGTCGGCCAGCAGGCAGGCAACCACCGACCAGGCGAACAGCGCCGCGAACGGCAGTTTGCCGTGCGCAGCAAAGGCGCCGGCAACGATAAGCGTCGGAACCGCCGGTACGGGAAGTCCGATTTGATCCACGAGCACGTTAAAGAACACGATCAACAGCCCGTATTGAGCGACGGCCAGCGTGAGCTCCTGCGTCAAGGTCGGCCTCGATGTTCGATATCGGGGAGAAACGCGGCCACCATTCCGAGCAGAGGCAAATACGCGCAGATGCGATAGACGAATTCGATTCCGTGCCGGTCGGCGAGTCCGCCGAGCACGGCCGCGCCGATGCCGCCGATCCCGAAGGCGAATCCGAAGAACAAGCCGGAGACGGCGCCGACCTTGCCGGGCATCAGCTCCTGGGCGAATACGACGATGGCGGAGAATGCCGAGGACAGTATCAACCCGATGACGAAACTTAAGGCGCAGGTCCACTTGAGATCGACGAACGGCAGGAGAATCGTGAAGGGAGCCACGCCCAGTATCGAGACCCAGATGACGCGCTTGCGGCCGATGCGGTCGCCGATGGGACCGCCGAACAGGGTCCCGAGCGCCATCGCGAAAAGAAATACGAACAGATAGATCTGCGCCGATCGCACCGAAAGTTGAAATTTCTCGATCAGGTAGAAACTGTAGAAGCTCGAGATGCTGGCGGTATAGAAATATTTCGAGAATATCAACACCACCAGGATGCCGATCGACCACCTGACCCGGCGCGCCGAGACCGGACTCACGGCGGTGCGCCGGCTCTTGGCAACCCTTAAGCGATCGAGATGCTGTCGTTTGTACCATGCGCCCACGCGCGCCAACACCACGATCGCAAGCATGGCGACGAGCGTAAACCAGGCAAGACTCGCCTGCCCCTGCGGAAGGATGATCCAGGCGGCCAGCAGCGGACCCGTCGCGCTGCCTGCATTGCCGCCCACCTGGAAAATGGACTGCGCGAGGCCATGGCGGCCGCCCGAAGCCAGGCGGGCGATTCGCGAGGATTCCGGATGAAAGATCGAGGAGCCCGCGCCGATCAACGCGGCGGCGGCCAACACGCTCGCGTAGTTCGGCGCAAACGCCAGAGTCAGCATACCGATGAGGGTAAAACCCATGCCGACGCTGAGCGAATACGGCTTTGGGTGCTGGTCCGTATAGATGCCGATGAGCGGCTGCAAGACGGAAGCACAGATCTGATAGGTCAGCGTGATTACTCCGATCTGCACGAAACTCAAGTGGAACTCACCCTTCAGCAGCGGGTATATCGCGACGATCAACGATTGCATCATGTCGTTGAGGAAGTGCGAGAAACTGATGGCGCCCAAAACGTTGAAGCGCGTTTGCGTCGCGTGGTCGGCCGCGTGCGCGGCGGCACCGGGTGCCGCAATGCCCGGCGAATCGGCGGTGAAACTCTCCTTCATAAACCCGTACCCTACTAGCTACTTCGCCGCCTGTCCTGCGAGAATGCGCCGATGAATCGCTTCGCACCCTACGTCTTTCTGCGCGACCTCGCGTCTCGCTGGGACGTGTTGGCGTTCATCGTCGTTCTCGGATTGATCGCCTTTTTGGGCGAAACCTCACGCGGCCTGTTCGCGCCGCTGTCGCAGCTCGAAGTAACGCCACTGTCGCTCGATCCGATTCATTTGCCGGAATATGCGGCGCGCACGACGTTTCGCATGCTGGCCGGTCTCGCCCTCTCGCTGGTATTCACTCTGACATACGCGACTTGGGCGGCCAAGAGTGAGCGGGCCGGCAAGCTGTTGGTGCCGATTCTGGACATTTTGCAGTCGGTGCCGATTCTCGGTTTCATCTCCATTACAGTCGTGTTCTTCATGTCCTTGGCGCCGGGACGGGTGCTCGGCGCCGAATTCGCGGCCATCTTCGCCATATTCACCAGCCAGGCCTGGAACATGGCCTTCAGTTTTTATCAGTCGCTGCGCACGATTCCGACCGAACTCATGGAGGCGGCTGAATCGTTCCGGCTGTCGCCGTGGATGCGGTTTTGGCAATTGGAGGTTCCTTTCGGCATGCCGGCGCTCATTTGGAACATGATGATGTCCATGTCGGGCGGTTGGTTCTTCGTCGTCGCCTCGGAATCGATCAGTGTCGGACACACGACCGTCGCGTTGCCGGGCGTCGGTTCCTATATCGCGCTCGCGATTGAACAGAAAAACCTCGGGGCCATCGGGTGGGCGATTGCCACCATGTTGATCGTGATTCTGCTGTACGACCAATTGCTGTTTCGACCGTTGGTGGCGTGGGTGGACCGTTTCCGCGTCGAGCAGGAGCCCGGCGTCAAAGTCCCCGACTCCTGGGCGTTGACGATGATGCGCCGCTCGCGCTTGATCCTGGCCGCGACCGTGGCGTTTCACGCGGCCGTGCTTTGGACCAGCCGCGCGGTGAAGCGCACCGATAAGCCCCCCGTCGAGATGGCGTCCGCTCCCAAACGGAGTCTGGATCTGTTGTGGGTTTCCTTGGTGGTTGCGGCCGTCGTGCTCGGCCTGTGGCACATCGCCCTGGTGCTGATCAAGAACACGCCGCTGCGTGAGGCTCTCGCGGTGTGCGGACTGGCGACGCTCACCATGCTCCGGGTGTTCATATTGATCGCGCTGGCGAGCCTGGTCTGGGTACCGATCGGGGTGTGGGTAGGCATGCGGCCGCGTGCGGCGCAGATCGTTCAGCCCATCGCCCAGTTCATGGCGGCATTCCCGGCGAATTTGCTGTTCCCCATTGCGGTTTACGGCATCGTCACCTGGAAGCTCAATCCGGACATCTACCTGAGTCCGCTGATGATTCTAGGCACCCAGTGGTACATTCTGTTCAATGTCATCGCCGGTGCCTCCGCCATTCCCTCGGAGATGCGTTATGTCGCGGCAAATTTCCGGGTGACGGGTTTGCTGTGGTGGCGCAGAGTGGCGCTGCCTGCGATTCTCCCGTTCTACGTCACCGGCGCGATTACGGCGTCGGGCGGCTCATGGAATGCGGCCATCGTCGCTGAATTCGCGACCTGGGGGGATACTCAGATACAGGCGCGGGGACTCGGGTCGTACATCGCGGAGGCGACTTCCGCGGGGGACTTTCATCGCATCGTCTTGGGAATAGGCACCATGAGTTTGTTCGTGGTGGTCATCAATCGACTCTTCTGGCGACCCTTGTATTACTTCGCCGAGCGCAAATATCGACTAACCTAGGAAGGCCATGAACAGCTCCCCGCTACTGCAATGCACCGAAGTGCGCAAAGCGTTCCCCAAGCCGGACGGGGCGGAGTTGCTTGTGCTCGAGGGGATGAATCTCGAGTTGCGGGAGGGCCAGATTGTGGGTCTGCTCGGACGGTCAGGTTCGGGCAAGTCCACTTTGTTGCGCCTGATCGCCGGATTGTCGGAACCGAGCGCGGGTCAACTGCGTTATCTGGGCCAGCCGATTTCGGGGCCCGCGCCGGGCATTGCCATGGTATTTCAGAGCTTTGCGCTGTTCCCGTGGCTGACCGTGTTCGAGAACGTTGCGCTTGGGCTGGAGGCGCAGCGGCTGCCCCGAGCGGACATCCGTAAGCGATCCCTGGCGGCGATCGATCTCATCGGCTTGGACGGCTTCGAGTCCGCCTACCCCCGCGAGCTTTCAGGCGGCATGCGGCAGCGTGTGGGCTTCGCCCGCGCGCTCGTGGTTCATCCGAATATTCTGCTGATGGACGAGCCGTTTTCCGCTCTGGACGTGCTGACCGCAGAAACGCTGCGAACCGATTTCCTGGATTTGTGGGCGGAGGGCCGCATGCCCATCAAGGGGGTCATTCTGGTCACGCACAACATCGAAGAGGCGGTCTTGATGTGCGATCGAATCTTGGTATTCGGCAGTAATCCGGGAAGAATCCTGAGCGAAATCAAGGTTTCACTGCCGCAGCCGCGCAATCGCCTCGACCCGAGTTTTCGCGAGCTGGTGGAGCGCATCTATGTAGAGATGACCGCGCGTCCGAAGGGTGGACCGGCAGCCCGGCAGGAGCGCTTCCCGGGATTGGGGATCGGCAGTGTACTGCCGAGGGTGTCCTCGAACTTGTTGGCGGGCTTGATGGAAGCCGTCGCTGCCGCACCCTTCAACGGCAAGGCGGATTTGCCGGAAATCGCGTCGGATCTGCAGATGGAGATCGACGAATTGTTCCCGGTCGCGGAGACCCTGCAGCTGCTGCGCTTTGCGGAGCTCGAGGGCGGCGACTTGAAGTTGACAGAGGACGGCATGGCCTTTGCCCAAGCCGAAGTCGACGAGCGCAAGCGGATTTTCACGCGTCATTTACTGACCTACGTGCCCCTTGCCGCTCATATTCGGAGGGTTTTGGACGAACGCGCCTCTCATTCGGCGCGCAAGAGCCGGTTCGTCGACGAATTGGAGGATTTCATGAACGAAGAGGCCGCGGACCAGACCTTGCGGGCCGTGGTGAGCTGGGGTCGATATGCCGAGGCCTTCGCTTATGATGACGAGAATGCCATGTTCAGTCTGGAGAATCCGACATAAAATGGCCGCCATGACCGACACGGCTCCCTATATGAACCTGCATGTTCCGCCGGATGAAATGGTCAAATATATTCAGGATTTGATGACACTGCCGCATGGTGAGATCGCCGCGAGTTCCGCGATGACGCTGGCACAACGTCATTGGGGCGGGGATACACCGCTGGCGCGCGCCGCCCTGTTGCGTTGGGGAGCGCTCAATTTGGCGTTTCAAGACAAGCGGCTGGAGACCTGGACCGTCACGCGGGATCGCGACCGCATTCAGGTGCCGGCGGCGCTGGTGGCGGCGGCGGGAATCGCTCCGTTGGTGATCGACAACGAGAGAGCGGTTTTCGACATTCCCGCGCTTCTCGATGCCACACTGGAGTTTCAACCACCCGCGGGTCAGGCCTAAGAAGTTCATGACAAGCCGGCCGGCGCCGAAGCCGCGCGTCAACGTGCTGCGCACCATCGCGGTTTACAAGCTGGTGAAGGTGTTGCTGCTGCTGGCAATCGCCTATGGCGAAGTGCGCCTGAGCGACGCGTCGCTCACGGCAAAGCTCGTGACCTGGGCCTCGGCGCGACCCTTTGGCCTGGAACACAAAGTCGTGACCCAGTTGCTGGAGTGGTTCAGCGGTTTGAGCGCCTCGCGCGTCCATGCGCTGCGCATGGTGACGCTCGCTTATGCAGCGGTCTTTGCGACCGAAGGCGTGGGTCTCTGGATGCAGAAGCGCTGGGCGGAGTGGCTGACCGTGATCATCACGGCCTCCTTGATTCCGCTCGAGATCTGGGAACTCCTCGACAGGCCGAACTTCGGCAAGGCGGCGGTGCTGGTCGCCAATGTCGCCATCGTCGCCTACCTCGTGTGGCATGTCCGATCGAGGGGTAAGCACCACAAGTCCGTCCGGGCATGAGCTTTGTGAAATGATCTTCATCTCGGATGAATGCCGGGATCTAAGCGTATTCTATGAAATGCTTGTCAATACCACCGTTTGGAGATCTCATGAATAAGTTCGGAACCTTGCTTACTAGTGCCTTGTTGACCTTCGGCCTCGCCGCTGCGGCGATGGCTGCCGATATGCCCAAGGCCGCTGCGCCCATGGCTGCCGATGCTCCCGCCGCCCCTGCTACGGATGCGTCGAAGCCCGCCAAGAAGCACAGCACCACAAAGAAGAAGAAGAAAACCGCCGCTCCTGCGACAACCAAGTAAGTTTATTGGTATAACGCCCCGACCGCTTCACGGCGGCCGGGGCGTTTTTTTGTGCGCTCGCATGGGGCGGGGCGATCAGGGGCGGACACATGGATCTTGCAGTTGCGGTTAAGGCGTTAATTCTCGGCGTCGTCGAGGGACTGACCGAATTCTTGCCGGTCTCGAGCACCGGGCACCTGATCGTCGTCGGCAGCCTGCTCGACTGGAACAACGAGAAAGGCAAGCTGTTCGAGATCGTGATCCAATTTGCCGCCATACTCGCGGTGTGCTGGCTGTACCGGCGCCGGCTTTGGACAGTGGTCGCGACTCTTTCACGCGATCCGAAGTCGCAGCGCTTCACGTTCAATCTGGTGCTTGCTTTCCTACCCGCCGCAGTACTCGGCGTCGTCTTTATAAACACCATCAAGAAATATTTGTTTGCACCCGTGCCGGTCGCCCTGGCGTTCATCATCGGCGGAATTCTCATTCTCTGGATCGAGAGCCGGAAGCGAACCGCAAGGATCACCGCCGTCGACGACATTCAGGCGCCGGACGCGGTCTGGATCGGTTTTGCGCAGGCGCTGTCGATGATCCCCGGGACTTCGCGCTCGGGCGCAACCATCATGGGCGGACTGCTCCGCGGCTTATCCCGGCCCGTCGCCACTGAGTTTTCATTCTTCCTGGCGATTCCCACGATATTCGGCGCGACGGCTTTGGAACTCTTTAAAGCGCGGAATTCCATCGAATTCAATGATCTCGCGGTCATCGGCGTCGGGTCCGTCGCCTCCTTCGTGAGCGCGGCATTTGCCGTTCGGGCCTTGATACGCTATGTGAGCGGCCACAATTTCAAGGTCTTCGCCTGGTACCGAATCGGGTTTGGCTTCGTGATTCTCGCGACCTGGCACTTCGGTTGGGTCAAGTGGTAATGAACGGCATCGGCAACTTGACCACGTACACGGTCCAATCCGTCGACGTCGCGCATCTCATCCAGGTGGCGCTGACGCCCATTTTCCTCATCTCGGCAATCGGGGTGACGCTCAACGTGCTGACGAGCCGGCTGGCGCGCATCGTGGACCGTGCGCGTGCGATCGAGGATGTATTGCGCCGGCAAGACCAGGTGCACGATGGGCGCGACCTGCACGGGATACTCGGCGTGCTGGCGCGGCGCGCCCGCTTTATCAACGCGGCGATTACATTCATCACGCTGTCGGCGCTGTTCATTGCGCTGGTGGTCGTGATGCTGTTCGTGAACGCCTTTCTGCGCTGGGACCTGTCCACGTTCATCGCCTGCATGTTCATCCTGTCGATGGTGTCGCTGTGCGCGGCGCTGCTCGCGTTCCTCATCGAAGTGCGCATCGCGACCAGAACGCTGCGCATCGGCATCGAAGCGGCCTCGCATCAGAGCGAGTGAGCGGCGGCGGCAGCGTGCTCGCGCACCGCAATCGGCACGTTGCACAGATCGATGTGTCCCGCGGGGACTGTGAAAAAATCCTCGGGACGATTGCGGCGAGATTCGATGAGCGCGTTGAACGTCGGCGAATCGGTGCGTAAGACCTCGAGTTTGGAACGCTCCGCCTGCGGTACGTCGGCCGCGACGCGGATGGACTTGATCGGCGTCGGGGCTTCGGTTTTGGCATAAAAGCCCATTTGCCCGCTGCCGCGCGGCAGCGCCGAGAGCAACTCCATGCCTTTCACCACCCGTCCCACGAGCGCCACGTTTCGGTCCAGATGGCGCGGCGCATGACCGATCACCACGTACAGCTCCGCGCCGCTGCCGCTTTGGACGTCGAGGTCGCGGCCCACGCCCACCATGCCGTAGCAGTGCGCCAGCCACGAGCGGTGCAGCGATGCGGATCGCGCGACCGGTAAACCGTCCGAAAAGCCGGCCTCCGGAGCGTACACATCGCCGTCGGGCAAGCGCGTGAAGGGCATGCCCGCAGGGGTGGGTGAATCGAACTCGGGCGCGACCTTGCCGATGCCGGCGGGGAGCGGGTGGCGATTGTCGGGGTCGCCCCACTGCACGACGTAATTGTCCTGTGCCCGGATGATGGACAGCGAATCGAAATACCGCGCCCGGGCCAGGGTCTTGATGTTGGCCACGTGCAACGGCGCGAAGCGAGGCGCCAACTCGATCACCACACGGCCGCCGGGCAATTCGACGTACAGTGTGTTGTCCGGATCGAGCGCCCGCCAATCCGCGGGCGTCGAGGCCGCGAGGACTTCCGGCATGCTCGGGTGTTTGGCGGCGGCCGCCGACGACGACAAAAAGGCCAGCGCACAGGGGATTAAGAACTTAATATTGCGCGACATGAATCGAGTATTGCACAAATCAGGAAGCCGCCTGGCGGAGGACGGAATGCGCCGAATATTAGTCTGTTTCCTTGTGTTGCTGGCATGCCTCGGCGCCGTGCAAGCGGTCCGGGCGCAAGGCCAGGGGTATCCCGAGGGCGGCCAGATGCCCGGCGGCCGGAGCGGCAGGAGCCAGCCCGGTTCAACCCAGCCCGGCGCGGAATCGCCGCAACAGTCGACCGAGAAGCCCGATGCCGCCGCCAAGAAAGCTTTCAACGCCGGCTTGAAATCCTTAAACCGCGCCCGCGAGTTCGAAGAGGTCGCCGCAAAGGCGACGAATCCGGATAAGAAGGCGGTCGCCATGGATAAGGTCGGCGATGCCTATGGCAGGGCGCTGGATCAATTCACCGAGGCATTGCGCAACAAAGGCGACATGTTCGACGCCTGGAATTATGCGGGCTACGTGCATTTGCGCCTGGGCGCCTACAACGAATCGATCGACGACTTCAACCACGCGCTTGCGCTCAAGCCGGATCTGCTCGAAGCGATCGAGCATCGCGGCGAGGCCTGCATGGCGGTTGATCGCCTGGACGCAGCGAAGGCCGCGTACATGGATCTGTTCAACCACGCGCGACCGCTCGCCGATCAATTGATGGTGTCAATGCAAAAGTGGCTGGAGATTCATCGTGCGGCGGCGAACGGAATCCGCGCCGCCGACATCGACTCGTTCGGCAAGTGGCTGCAGGAGCGGGACGACATCGCGAAGCAAACGGCGTCCGCGAGCGCCTCTATTCCCCAGTAGGCGCGCGTGGAGGGCTTTGCGCGCCGGCCTTGAGGGCCTCTGCGAGCTCACCGACTTGCACCCGCAGCTGCTGCACCCACTCTTCGAGCTGGCTTACGCGCTGGCTCAAGCCTGCGCCGGGCGCCGGTTCCTCGGCGGCGGCGGATTCCTCCACCGACTCGATGACTCCCGAGAACAAATGCGCGTAGCGGGACTCGCGCGCGCCGGCGGCCCTCGGCAACCGGGCGATGAACGGTCCGTCCTCCCGCGCCATCAGGTTCTTGAGCGTGGCTTCGACTTGCTCCGAGTCGGCGAACTCGCACAATCGATTGGTGCGCGCGCGCAATTCACCCGGCGTCTGCGGTCCACGCAGCAACAGTACGCAAATGATGCCGAATTCTTGTTTTGAAAATTTCAGCGAACCGAATTCCGTATTGCAAAATCGATGCTTGTACTTGGTGACGCGGCCGCCGTAGCCGGCGGATTTGTCGCTCACCAGGTATTTTTTCATCAGCGAGTCCACGGCTTGCTGCACGACCGCTTCGCTCAACTCCAGCACCGGGTCGCGGTTGGTTTTCTGATTGCAGGCATTGGTGAGCGCATTCAGCGATAAGGGATACTGATCAGGAGTGGTGACTTCCTTCTCGAGCAGACAACCGATCACGCGCGCTTCAGTCGGGGAAAGTTCAATATTCATATGCAGCTTCCAAGTCGGCTCCGGTTGTTTTAGGGTAGCGCCCTAAACAGCTTGCGTCTCTGCCCAAAAGTACGAAGGATATCCTTTAATGAAGACCAAAGCCGCCGTCGCTTTCGCCGCCCGGAAACCCCTGGAAATCACCACCGTCGATTTGGATGGGCCCCGGGCGGGGGAAGTCCTGGTGGAAATCAAGGCCAGCGGGATTTGCCATACGGATGAGTTTACGCGTTCGGGCGCCGACCCGGAGGGCTTGTTTCCGGCGATACTGGGCCACGAAGGCGCCGGGATCGTCGTCGACGTGGGCTCCGGCGTCACCGGCTTGCGCAAAGGCGATCATGTCATTCCGCTGTACACGCCCGAATGCCGGCAATGCAAATCGTGCACGTCGCGGAAAACCAATCTGTGCACGGCAATCCGCGCCACTCAAGGCAAGGGCGTGATGCCGGACGGCATGCCGCTCAGCGATATCAACAAGGCGTTCGAGTTGATGCATTCCGGGGAATCGATTCGCAGCGTCGTGGTGTACTCATGAGCACATTGACCCTGGTTTCCGAACACGGTTGCTTCGGCGGCGTGCAGCGGTTCTACAAGCACGACTCCCGCGAAATCCGCGGGCCGATGAAATTCTCCGCCTTCCTGCCGCCGCAGGCGCGCAACGGTAAGGTGCCGGTGCTGTACTATCTCTCCGGTCTCACCTGCACGGAAGAAACTTTTCCCGTCAAGGCGCATGCGCAACAGGCGGCAGCGGAATTGGGGCTGATGCTGATCGCGCCGGATACCAGCCCGCGCGAGCCCCGGCTGCCCGGCGATGCCGATAGCTGGGACTTCGGCTATTCGGCCGGCTTCTATGTCGATGCCACCTTGAGCCCCTGGTCGCAACATTATCGAATGTACAGTTATGTCACGCGGGAGTTGCCGGAGGTCATCGCCGCCAATCTTCCCGCTGAAGGGGAGGCGACCGGAATTTTCGGGCACTCGATGGGCGGCCACGGTGCCTTGGTGTGCGCGCTGCGCAATTCGGACCGGTATAAATCGGTCTCCGCATTCGCGCCGATTGCGGCGCCGATGCAATCTCCGTGGGGCAAGAAGGCGTTTACCAATTATCTGGGGGAGGATACCCGGAGCTGGAGCGACTACGATGCCAGCGAGCTGGTGGCGCGCAAGCCGTTTTCCGGCCCCATCCTCATCGATCAAGGCACGGCCGACCAATTCCTCGTCGAGCAGCTCAAGCCCGAGAGATTCTCCGCTGCCGCCGCGAAGTCGGGGCAGCGCCTTAGCCTCCGCATGCAGGCGGGCTATGATCACGGCTACTACTTCATTCAGACTTTCATGGCGGACCATCTTCGCCACCACGCGATGCAACTGAAGAATTGACCGCTTCCCGATAACGAGTATCATTTCGGCACGCGCAAGGTTCCCGCAAGGGATTTAAATCGGAACGCGGTGTAATACCGCGGCTGCCCCCGCAACTGTAACCGGCGAGCGAACGTCCACGAATCCACTGAGGCCTCAAGCCTTGGGAAGGCGGACCTTGAGCTTAGACCCGGGAGCCAGGATACCCGCCTCGCGCCGTCGTCCTGTTATTGGCCGGGGTGCGCTGATAGCTGCGGGGGAAACCGTCGCGACGACAGTGTTGGAGTCGTCGCTGCGGAGCCTTATTTTGAAAATTCAGCGTCAATACGCTTCCGCGAGCCGGCTCTTGGCCCCATTCCAGGAGAACCTCGTGCACAGATCATTTCTTGTCCTCGCCGCATCCATCCCCTTCGCATGCCCGACCGTTGCCGGCGCCGCAGCCGAAGACGGCCCAGAGACCATCGTGGTCATCGCCACCCGCATTCCCACGCCGGAGGTGCAGGTCGCGAGCAGCATCACCGTCGTCACGGCCGATGAGATCGCCGACAGGCAGATCCAAACATTGCCGGATCTCTTGAAAGGAGTGCCCGGATTGAACGTCGTTCAAACCGGCGGCCCGGGCGGCCAGACCTCCGTGTTCATGCGCGGCACGAATTCCAACCACACCAAGGTGTTTGTCGACGGTGTCGATGTCAGCGACCCGAGCAGTGCCACGAGCTCGTTCGACTTCGGCCAGTTTCTGACTCAGGATATTGAGAAGGTCGAAATCCTGCGCGGCCCGCAAAGCGGGCTATACGGGTCCGATGCCATCGGCGGCGTCATCAACGTGATCACCAGGAGCGGTTCGGGCCCGGCGCAGTTCAGCGCCGGCGCCGAAGCAGGCTCGTTCGATACGTTCAATCAGACCGGCGGCCTGAGCGGTTCGATCGATGGATTTCACTATGCCGCGCACATCGAGCACCTGCACTCCGGCGCCACGCCCGTGACGCCGTTGGATTTGCTCCCGCCCGGAGAGGGGCGCATCGATGATTACGACGACAACCTCACCGGTTCGACGAAGCTTGGGGTCGATGTGACGGAGCATTTCGATCTCGGCCTCGTCGCGCGGTACACCGACACGCACCTTCGGTTGACGGGCGACAACTTCAACACCTTTCCCGCGACGCCGGATGCATCGCAGAGTGCGAACAACACCCGGCAGTACTACACGCGCGGGACCGCGCATTGGGCGGCATTCAACGGGGCGTTCGAGCAAACAGTCGGCGCCGCGTACAGCAACATCAAGTCCTTTCAATTCAGCCCCGACAATCCCGAGAGCGATTACTTCGGCGAGCGCACCAAGTTCGATTGGCAGGGGACCATACGCCTTGCCGGCGACGAGATACTGGTGCTGGGCGCCGAACACCAGCGAGACCAGATCACCGTCCCCATTTCCGCCGCCACCACGATCGACGCCGGATATGCCGAACTGCAATCGAGTTTCGGCGATTCGCTCTACGACACGTTGAGCGTGCGATACGACGATAACGACCGATTTGGCGGCAAGGCGACCTACCGCGTGGCGCCGGCATATTTGATCAACGAGACCGGGACCAAGCTCAAGGCAAGCGTCGGCACCGGCTTCAAGGCCCCTACGCTCGATCAGATGTTCCAGAATTTTCCGGATTTCGGGTTCTTTGGCAATCCGGACTTGAAGCCCGAGACCAGCCTCGGATACGACCTCGGATTCGAGCAGAGTCTGCCGGGTGCTAGGTTAAGGTTCGGCGTTACCTATTTCCGCAACAACATCAAGAATTTGATAGGGGACAATGCGGCCTTCACTTCGTACGCCAACGTCGGCCGCGCGGTAACGGACGGCGTCGAAAGCTTCGCCTCGTATCAGCCGCTGCAAACGCTTGCGTTCAGAATGGACTACACCTACACCGAAGCCACGGACGATATTCTGCGCGAGGAATTGCTGCGCCGCCCGAAACACAAGGTCAGCCTGAATACGGCGTGGCGACCGACGGCTCGATTGTCGTTCAACGCCACCGTGCTAAGTGTGAGTTCCTGGATCGACGGGAATCGGGATTTCTCAATTCCGAGATTGACGGCACCGGGCTATACGACGGTCGACCTCGCCGCGAGCTTCGACCTGGCGGGCAACCTATCCGTGTACGGTCGCGTCAATAATCTTTTCGACCGGCACTATGAGAATCCCGTTGGTTTCCTGCAGCCCACGGTGGGCGCCTTCGCCGGAATCAAGGCGAGATTTTGACTATCGACCCTGAACCAGCGGCTCGGAGGTGATGCGCCCGTCGAAATCGGTCCAGACATGGTGCGCGAAGTCGTACAGCTTGCAGCGGCGCACCGTGTTCCAGTAGTAGCGCCAGGTAAAGACTTCGGAATTCAGCCGCTCGTCGAGAGTGGCGCTGAGCCGCGCCTGAGCCTCTTTGAGCCGGTAGAGCGGGATTCCCATGTTCACGTGGTGGGCGCCGTGCTCGAGAATGTAGTGGATCAAACCATCGAGCGGCCGCATGAGCTTGATATGCACCGTGGTCGTCGCATAGCCGGCGTTCGCCGACCACTCGTCGCGCCGTTCGTACCAGGCGACGCGGGGGTGCGTGTGCTGCACGTAGATGACGAAGCCCATCAAGCAATTCCAAAGGCAGAATGGCACCACGAATCCGAAGACCAGCAGCGACCAAATCGACCGGCCGCTGTAGACGCCCCATACGACCAAGCCGCCCACCCACAGGATGCCGAAGGCCGCCACCAACAGGCTGTCCCAGGTATAACTGATGCGTCGGGTCGACACATGCTTGCGTCCCGGGAAGAAGAGCTTCTTCCACCACATCTCGATCATGTAATACACGCCTTGACCTACGCCGCTGCGGTAAATGCGCTCCAGCCGGCGCCGAATCCAAGGCAGACTCTTAAATTCGGACGGCGAGTAGGGCGTCCAAACGTAGTCGCGGCCCTTGAGATTGGTGAACCCGTGGTGCGCGAGGTTATGGCCGATTTCCCACAGGCTGTACGGCGTCAGCGAGGGCAAGAATGCAATTCTGCCGATCCATTTGTTGAGTGTCTTGTTGGGGGTATAGGAGCCGTGGCAGGCATCGTGGCCGATCACGAACAGGCGGGCGATCCAGAGCGCCGCCACCAGCGACGCGAATACTTTTACCCACCAGGCCTCGACGAACAACAAACTCGCGATCGATATGCCGAGCACCAGCCAATCCAGCAAAAACCAAATGATCGGCGTGGCAATGCCGCGCTCGATCGTGAACGGCTGCAGTAATTTCTGAAATTTGAAGCGCGACTTATCGGGAGGCGGCGCCGCGTCATCTTCAGATTCAGGTGTGGGGGATGATTGCATTCAAAGCTCCAGCCTTCACGTAACCCTTAAGGTCCCGTACGATCGACAGATGACCGCATATTATACGCCTGTTCAGGCGATTGACACGGACAAGCGTTCGGATTGGCTCAAGCGGTTTCGGCATCCGGCCAGAGCAAAACCCCTAAGTGCTCGCAGGCCTCGATCAGGGCGGTGGCGGCCTCCCGAGTGCTCGCGTCCAGCCGCCGATCGTGAGTCAAGAGCCAAGTGAGCCGAGCCCGCCGTGACCGGGCGGACGGCTCGCTGTCGAAAAGCGCGGGAAATAGA
>Ga0209890_10000362_pt1 | contig 21005 bp, 21 predicted proteins | sample OrgsoiDNA2013049_FD_185799 | JGI IMG/M metagenome (GOLD analysis project Ga0209890, IMG submission 185799) | Permafrost soil microbial communities from the Arctic, to analyse light accelerated degradation of dissolved organic matter (DOM) -... | ecosystem: Environmental > Terrestrial > Soil >...
CGCGAAGACCGGCATTGCACCCGATTCGCGGGAACTGGAAGAACTGCTATTGGCTTCAGCGCGACTAGAGGCGTTGCAGTTTCGCGGGCTGATGACCGTGCCCCCGTTCACCGATGATCCCGAGGAAGCGCGACCGTACTTCCGCAAGCTGCGCGAATTGCGCGAGGCGATCGCTGCCCGGAAACTTCCCGCGATCGGCATGGACGTGCTTTCCATGGGCATGTCGCACGATTTTGAAATCGCGATCGAGGAAGGCTCGACCTGCGTTCGCGTAGGTACGGCCATCTTCGGCGAACGACCAAAGCTTTAACTACAGAGGACTCAGGGGCACAGAGGAACGCATGATCCCGCTTCACGAGTCGGGAGGCGGAGTCACCTTCGCCGTCAAGGCTCATCCGCGCGCGAAGAAGAATGCCATCACCGGCGAACTGGGCGATGCGCTCAAAGTCTCCCTGACCACGCCTCCCGTGGAAGGCCGCGCCAACGAGGCCTGCATCGAATTCTTCGCGAAACTTTTGAAGGTGCCGCGCTCTTCCGTTACCATTGCCTCCGGCCAGAGCAGCCGGAATAAGGTGATTCGCGTCGCCGGGGTGAACGGCCAGTACGTCCGCGATCGATTACTCGGCTGATCGCGGGCGGGGTGTCCGCGCCACAAAAACACAGGAGCCAATTTGTCCTTCTCTCAACGCTTCGAGGAAATCCGCACCGGGTTCGAGCGGCCGTTCTGGATCGCGAATATCACCGAGATTTTCGAGCGCCTGGCCTACTACGGGGCGTTCGCTTCGCTGGCCTTGTACCTGCAGGAACAGCTGAACTTCTCGACCGAGCAGACCGGTACGCTGACGGGCATCTTCGGCGGCATGGTGTGGTTTCTCGCGATTTTCGGGGGCGCCGCCGCCGACCGACTCGGATTCCGCCGCGCTCTTTCGGTGGCCTACCTCATTCTCGGCGCCTCGTATTTCCTGATCGGTTCGATCGGAGCATCGTGGCTAGCGCCCGTGCGCAACGCGGTGCCGCTCGGTCTGTTCGTTGGGTTCATCCTGATTCTTCCGGCGCTCGGTGTATCGCTGGTCAAGCCTTGCGTGGTGGGCACCACCGCCCGGGCTTCAAAAGAGAACGTTCGCTCGATTGGCTATTCGATTTATTACACGATGGTCAACATCGGCGGCGCCGCGGGGCCCTATTTTGCTTCGTGGGCTCACCGCCACCTGGGTGTCGAGAATGTTTACCGCGTGGCTGCGCTCAGCGTCTTTGCGATGTTCTTTGTCGTCCTGCTTTTCTTCCGCGAACCGCGTAAGGCCGGTGACGCGCCTCCTCCTTCTGTGGCGACGGTCGCGAGGAATTTCTGCGTAGTCTTGGGAAATTATCGGCTGGTGTTGCCCGTATTGCTGGTGGCTCTGGTGCTACGTATCGCTCTGTGGGTTCGTCCAGAGTGGGGCGTACCCTGGTGGATCTGGATCGGCTTCCTGGTGGCGATGCTGGCCGGCATCAGCCGGTTCATGTGGTTCCTCGTCATTTTCACGGGGTATTGGATCGTCTTCTGGCAGCAATACATCAGTTTGCCTGGGTTCATCCACGCTTTCATCAACCCTCACGCGGATGTCGAAATCATTCTGGTCGTCGACGGAGTGACCGTGATCTGTCTGACTCTCGCGATGAACTATCTCACGCGCAAGATACCCGCATTCCCCGCCGTCATTCTGGGCACGGTGATCACTTCCCTTTCGTGGCTGATTCTCGCCTTCCGGCCAACGATCTGGGGCGCCGTCTTCTCGCTCTTCTTTCTGGCGCTGGGCGAAATCATCCAGGCCCCGCGCTACTATGAATACATTTCTCGGCTCGCCCCGCCGGGCCAGCAGGGGACGTACATGGGATTTGCCTTCGTGCCCATCGGCATCGGGTCGCTGATCGGCGGACCGTTTGGCGGATTTCTTCTGCATCACTTCGGAGAGGTCCAGCACCAACCGCAAATGATCTGGTTCTGGATCACTGGCATTGGAATGGCGACGGCGGCGGGCCTTTGGATGTACGACAAGTTTGTGAGAACCAGCGGCGTCCCAGACTAGGTTGTCCCAAGTCGCAGATCTCCCCGCAGGAATATGCCAAAGGCCAAGAACAGTTCAGCCGCAATCGCAACGGATATCCGTTCGATCCTCAAAGACGGCGGCTCGGCCCAGCACGCCTCCGGAGTGCAGTGGTTTTTCAAAGACGAGATCAAGTCGCACGGCTGGTATACGGCCGAATTGCGCCGGGCAGTGCGGCGCTGCCGCCGGGAGATTTTGCGAGAGCACGACCTGGAGTTTCTGGTGTCGGTAGCTGATGAACTCTTCTCCGGCTCAGTGCTCGAAGAAAAGGTTGCTGCCGTATTTCTTCTCGAGAAGATGGACGCGCAGTTTGGCGACCGCGAGTTCCGTATGTTCGAGTCATGGCTGGACCGCATCAGCAGTTGGGCCGATCATGACGGTCTGGTGCATTATCTGATCGCACCGATGGTGGCAGCGAAGCCGGCGCGCGTTAAGAATGTGTTTCGCTGGGCGAAGTCGCGCGACCGCTGGCACCGGAGGGCGGCCTGTGTGGCGCTGATTCGCGGGGCGCGGGCAACGATGTTCTTTCCCGAGATCGTAAAGCTCTCCGACTCGCTGCTCGCCGATGACGACGACATGGTCCAGAAGGGTCTGGGATGGCTGCTGCGAGAGACTGCGAAATTCGACGCAAAGCGCACCGTGGCGTATCTGATGAAGATTCGAGGGCGGGCTCCGCGGCTGGTATTGCGGACGGCGTGTGAGACGCTGCCGGGTTCAGTGAAGCGGAGAATTCTGGCCGCTGAGAAAACATAGTCTCCCTCGAAGCCAAGCCGCTGCTGGCCTAACTCTTCCCTTCCGTGCCGACGGAGGCCGTCGAGCTTCGCTCGACCGGACAGCCGGGGGCGGCTGTCCCACATAAACTCTCCGCACGCGAATTCGCCCAAATCCTTGCTCTTGTTTACAATAGGGGTTTGCCCATGGACCTTGCTGCCATCCAATCTGCGCTGCGCGAACGCAATATTGACGCGTGGCTTTTCTACGATCATCATCATCGCGATCCCATCGCCTACCGGGTACTCGGCCTGCCTGCAGGCCTGATGGTGACGCGACGCTGGTTTTATCTGATTCCGGCCGAGGGCGAACCGGTAAAGCTCGTACACAAGATCGAAGCCGGACACCTCGATTCCCTGCCGGGCAAGAAATATCAGTATTCCGGCTGGCAGGAACTATTCGACCAGCTCAAATCGATTCTGGCGAAACACCGCGACCTAGCCATGCAGTATTCCCCGAATAACAGCGTGTTCACCATTTCCCTGGTAGATGGCGGAACGATCGACTTGCTGCGTGGCTTGGGGAAAAATATCGTCAGTTCTGCGGACCTGGTGGCCCAGTTTGAATCCACGTGGAGCGAAGAGCAGATCCAGTCGCACTTCGCGGCCCGCGACAGCGTTGACTCGATCGTGGCGGCAGCGTTTCAGGAGATTGGCAAGCGCGTCCGCAATGGTGGCACCAAGGAACACGAGATTCAGCAGTGGTTCATGGAAGCATTTGCCCGCGAGAATCTTCTCACCGACGATCCGCCGATTGTTGCGGTCAACGCCAACGCCGGCAATCCGCACTACGAGCCGCATGCCAGTCATCCGGTGCCGATTCGCGAGGGCGATCTGATTTTGCTCGACGTATGGGGCAAGAAGAGCACACCCAACGCGGTCTACTACGACATTACGTGGATGGGTTTCGTAGGCGGAGCGCCGTCGGCGCGTATGCAGGAAGTTTTCGAGATTGTGCGCGACGCGCGCGATGCCGGGGTGAAGACCGTTCTCGACGCCATCCACGGGAGCCGCCGCATCGCGGGATGGGAAGTCGATCGCGCGACCCGCGGACACATCCAGAAAGCCGGCTACGGCGATTATTTCATCCATCGCACGGGACATTCCATCGGGACCGACGTCCATTCCAATGGGGCCAACATGGACGATCTCGAGATTCATGACGAGCGGCAGATTCTTCCCAACTCCTGCTTCTCCATCGAGCCCGGCATCTACCTGCCGGAGTTTGGCGTGCGCAGCGAGGTGAACGTGCTGGTGCGCGCCAAGTCCGCCGAAGTGACCGGGAAAATCCAACGCGAGATTGTGAACATCTGAATGGCAAATTCCACGACAGAAAAAACGAGAGCAGCGCAATCGGAACCAGTGAGCATGATGGCTGTGCTCGCCCCCGCGGTGGGCTGGCTGATTCCGGGCGCGGGACACATGATCCAGAAGCGCTGGATTCGCGGCCTGCTGCTGTTTGTGTCGATTGCAACCCTCTTTGTGCTCGGGCTGGCAATGCAAGGCCGCATCTATAAAGCGAATGGCGGGGATATTCTCGACATTCTTGGGTTTATTGGTGACGTAGGAGCGGGCGGGCTTTATATCGTAACGCTGGCGGCAGACTGGGGCCAGGGCGCGATCGCATTCGCCACCGCCGACTATGGAACCAAATTCATGATCGTCGCGGGATTGCTGAACTTTATTGCCGTCGCCGACGCCTACCACATCGCCATCGGGAAGAAACAATGAACCGGCTATCAGCTATCAGCTTTCAGCTCTCAGTAAAGACCTTCCATCGGAGTTCGGTGCGGTGACCATCACACTCAATCACTTCAGCGCGGCGGCGGTATTTGCGCTTTTCGCCTCCATCGTTTTTGGCATCACCCACCGCGAGACTACGCGCGATATGGTGCGCTACGGCCTCTATTGTTTCGTGATGTTTTTGGGCGGCGTCTTCGTGGCGGGCTGGGCGATGTGGGTATTGCGAAGGTAGCAAGCCGAATCGTAGAGACGTTGCTTGCTACATCTCTGCCAGTTGCTCCCCGAATGATGGTTACAAAGACGTTGCAAGCTGGCAACGTCTCTACGATTCACCCTTCCCACACAAACGCGTCAAACACTCGCTTCGACTCGAAATGCAGCCGCCGATAAAGGGTGACGGCGCGTGCGTTCGCTTCGGTGACCGTCAACGACAGCAGGGCGAAGTTGCGCTTTCGCAGGCTGCCTTCGGTGGCTGCCAGCAATGACTCTCCGATTCCTCGCGAACGATACTCGGGCAGCACGCACACCTGCGTGACATGGCCCACGTCGCTGCGCACGCGCGAGCACAGGATCAGGCCGATCAGACTCTTCGCCTTGCGATCCACGGCCACAAACGACGACTCGGCGTCGAACACGCCGCATCCCGGGAAGCGCACGATGTTATTGAGGAAGCGCAGCGATCCGCTGAGAGTATGGTACTGGTCGTTGATCTGGGCATCGACGTGGCTGCGATACGCAGCGGTAATGACGGCCGCAGAGGGCTGGTAGTCGCCGTCGACCCATGGTCGAATTTCAACTTCGGGATGCGTGTGAACTTTCTCGGACGCAACTTTCCCCAACGGCAACGTCATGAACAGGCGCGGATGCCGCTGAAATCCCGTCTCTAGAAACGGCCGCGAAACCGCGTTGGCTTCATGGGCCAGCAGTTGCGCCTCCACGCGATGAATCCCCGGAGACTGCTGCAGCGTCTCAATCACGTGGGTCAGCAGCTTCAGTTCGACTTCGCGGGCGTTGGGAAGCCGGTTGCCGTTGGTGACGTAAAGGTCGCCAATGACTCCCTTGCTGCCCTCGTATACAAAAAACGAGTAGCCAAAGACGCGACCACGATCGACGGCCGCATAGCCGGGCAGGATTTTCGCGTCGACATAGCGGAGAATCATCTCCGCTGAGCCCGAGTAATCCCAGGAGAGCAGGCGCGACCAGACCTGGATCTCGTCATCGAGCAACGGACGCAAGTCCACGGAAGAAAAGTGCCTGAGGTCGAGGATTTCCAAAAGGCTCCTGCAGCGGCAGCCGTGAAGGGACAGCGGCGAAAGTCGCAGCAAAATTTCGAGTGTAGTTGGTTCGCCGACTAGAGGCAAACTGGGCGAACAAGGGGCGGCAACAGTCGCGGGGTCACGGCTCTGGCCCATGCCTAGCCTCACAACTCTCCGTGATCTCTGTCACTTGAGAGTGGTTCGGACGTTGTAATCCGCAACACCCATCTCACGCTAAACGACCCCTAACTTCAATAGCTGCTGCCATTTAGACCAGTCTCAGGCCCCGAACTGGTCGTGCTTGTCCTCACTTCGTTCTGTGATGCCGGTCACACCGTTTCACCCAATTCCAACGCATAATCATATCCTGCGTGGTTGAATTCCCGGAGTGGTTGTCACTCTGTTAGCTGGGGGATCTCGTGGCAAAAGGACGTGTTTCGATTGTCGTTGAACGCTGCAAAGCCTGTGGCTTTTGCGTGGAGTTTTGTCCCACGCACGTGCTGGCGCTCTCTTCCGCCTTTAACTCGAAGGGCTACCATCCGCCGCACGTGGTGCATCCGGAAAAATGCAGCGGCTGCGATCTTTGCGGCATGTATTGCCCGGACTTCGCGATCAACGGAACCAAGGTCCAGCAGGCGGGTGGAGGTGAGAAATGAAAGCTGATCCACACGGTGTTTTGACCGGCACGCACTTTCTTGACGGTGACCATGCCTGCTGTGAAGGCGCGCTGGCCGCCGGGGCGAGATTCGCGGCCGGATATCCCATTACGCCCTCGACCGAAGTGGTTGAGCGCTTTGCCGCACGCGTGCCGACGGTGGGCGGAACCTTTATTCAGATGGAAGATGAACTCGCCGCCTCGATCACGTTGCAAGGTGCTGTCTGGGGCGGAGCGAAGGCGTTCACGGTGACCTCGGGGCCAGGCTTCTCGCTGATGATGGAGCATATCGGCTACGCGGCCATGACAGAGACGCCATGCGTGTTTGTCGACGTGCAGCGCGGCGGGCCGTCGACGGGACTGCCGACGCTTCCCGCCCAGGCCGACATGATGCAGGCGCGCTGGGGATCGCACGGCGACTACGAGATCATCGCGCTCTGCCCGAACTCGCCGCAGGAATGCTTTGACCTGACGATCAAGGCTTTCAACTTTGCGGAAGAGTATCGCGTGCCAGTGATGTTCATGATGGACGAGGTGGTCGGGCATATGACGGAAAAGGTCGTCATCCCTCCCGCTGACCAGATCGAAGTCACTCCACGCAAACACACCCACAAATCCGTCGAAGATTACCTTCCCTATGGGACCAATGGCGATATGGTCCCGGAGATGGCGCACGCGGGCGACGGCTACAAGTTCCACATCACCGGCCTGACCCACGACGAACGCGGCTATCCCGATATGACGCCGCAGAGGCAGGACCAGTTGGTGCGGCGCTTGCAAAACAAGATTCGTTCCGCCGCCGACCGTATCTGCCTGTTCGAAGAAGACCGACTGGATGACGCTGACGTGGTCGTGGTCTCTTATGGCATCACTTCGCGCGTGGCGCAACGGGCGATTGACGCGGCGCGGGATCGTGGCCTGAAAGTCGGCAAGTTGCGCCTGATCACTGCGTGGCCGTTCCCCGAGAAAAAGATTGCGGAGTTGGCCGCGCACGTTAAGGCGTTCGTCGTGCCGGAACTCAATCTCGGGCAGATGGTGCACGAGGTCCAACGCGCTGCCAACGGCAAAGCGAAAACCTTCGCCGTATCGCACGCCGGCGGCGGAGTCCACAATCCTGACGAAATCCTGAACGCCATCGTGGAGGCAAGCCGATGCTGAACATTCTGGACAACAATGCCGACGACACGGTCAATCCCGTAGAACAATTTCTGCGCAGCGACCGTATGCCGCATATCTGGTGCCCGGGATGCGGCATCGGCACCACGGTAAATTCTTTCGCCCACGCCCTGATCGAATCGAAGATTGATCTTCAGTCGCTCGCGCTGGTGTCGGGCATCGGCTGCACGGGCCGGGTTGCGGGCTATGTGAAGCTCGATTCGTTTCACACCACACACGGGCGTGCGATTCCGTTTGCCACCGGCCTGAAGCTGGCAAATCCAAAGCTGAACGTTGTGGTCTACTCCGGCGACGGGGACCTGTCGGCAATCGGCGGCAATCACCTGATCCACGCAGCGCGGCGCAATATTGACCTGAAAGTGATCTGCGTCAACAATCTCATCTACGCGATGACGGGCGGCCAGACTGCGCCGACGACACCGGGTCACGCGACGACGTCGACGAATCCCTACGGCACGTTTGAGCCGGCGTTCAACCTGCCGCATCTCGTCGAAGCTGCGGGCGCCGTGTATGTTGCGCGCTGGACCACTTTCCATGTGCGGCAACTCGCGCGGTCGATCAGCGAAGCGTTTCAGAAGAAGGGATTTTCCTTCATCGAAGTCATCTCGCCCTGCCCCACGCTGTACCAGCGCCGCAACAAGATGGGCGACGGCCTCGATACCATGAAGTTCTACAAAGAAAAAAGCAAGGTCCGTCACGGCGCGCCCACCAGCGAAGTGGGACTCACGCTCAACGGAGAGATCGCCGTCGGCAAGTTCGTGGACCGCGATCGTCCCGACTACCAAACCATGATGCGCGCGCAGTATGTGGAATCGCTGGGCGAGCGCTACATCGAAGAACCAGAAATGGAGTGCGTATGCGGCTAACCGAGATTCGGGTTGCAGGCTTCGGCGGTCAGGGAGTCATTCTCTCGGCCATCGTGTTGGGCAAGGCAGCATCGATTTACGAAGATGGCTTTGCAACGATGACGCAGAACTTCGGTCCGGAAGCGCGCGGCGGCGCGTGCAGCGCTCAACTCGTGCTCTCCGATGCACCGGTGCTGTATCCCTACGTGACCCGGCCCGACATCATGGTCGTCATGTCGCAGGAGGCTTATAACCGCTTCGCGCCGGAACTGAAGCCGCAAGGCCTGCTGATCATCGAAGAAGATCTGGTGCGTGTCTCCGACCTTAGGGGCGACCCCAAGGTCTACAGCATTCCGGCAACCCGCATCGCTGAAGAACTCGGCAAACGCATGGTATTGAATTCCGTGATGGTGGGATTCTTCACCGCGGTCACGAAACTTCTGACTGCAGACGCCGTGCGCAAAGCCGTGGCTGACTCGGTGCCTCCGAGTTTCCGCGAGCTGAATCTGAAGGCGTTCGAAAGAGGATATGAATACGGGAACACCGCGCTGGCCGCAGCTCCTGCCAGACAGGGATTGGAAGAGTTGGCGTATTCGGGAGAGTAAAAAGCAGCGACTAGTTGTCTCCCTTCACGGATGCAGCTTTCGCATTTACGGCAAGGTAGTCCGCGACAAAATCAGCCATCTGGCTTTCACGGGTTCGAGGATCAGGTCCATCCGGTTAGCGCTTGTCAGACCAAGCGCCTTAGCGCCCCACGTTTGAGATGGAAAAGGCTCGGGGTCTTGTAACCGTGTCAGATGCACCTCTTGCAGAAGAGACACCTCGACGTCGTAGATGTATGCGCCCTGAGGATGTTTGACCGTGTTTATTATGACCACCAAGTTTGCGGAACCATTCGCGGGTTGAGGCTCGCTCTGTAAAGGGATACCAGCAGTACGGAGCTGAGTTTCGACAATCTTCTGAATCTTGGTTTGTCGAAAGGCCGCCTGCTTCAACATCCTTTTCAACCGGGTGAACGTAAACGTAAACGCCGCTCAAGCCGCGCAAAGATTCTCTAGGACGAGTTTGCGAGTGCACAACTGAAGTGACCAAGAGGAAGAGGATAAGGATTCGGATGGACTTCTTATTCACTTTTTGCACCTGCATGTGACGATCTTGACGCCGCGCCGGCCAATCAGGCCGATTCGTAGAGCTAAGGCCTTGCACCTTCCGCTGAAACCCAGTAATAATCCACATCCTGCGGCCGGTAGTGGCCGAGGAACAGCACGCGGCGTCCTGCCGTCTGGATTGCGACGTTCCCCTTCCACGTCGCCGGAGCGACCAGCAGATGTTCCTCCGCCGGAACGCCGCCCACTTCGTAACGAACCGTTGTCTGGTTGCGATAAAACGTGAGCCCGTACTCCATTTCGCGAGAAACGCCGTAGACCGCCAGCGGAAGCTGATGTGTCTCCACGCCGGCCAACTCCACGGCGAGCGGACGCGCCGAAAGCTTCTGATCGACCGAGGTTGCCCCGAGTTTTAGCACCGCCGCCACCGCCAATACCACCGGAATGAGGGTGACAAAGCGCAGCATGCGCAGGCGCAAGCGACTGACCAGCGTCAGTGCGATGGCCGCACAGAGCACGAACGCGACCGCAAGCGCGACAATCATGGGTCGCCCTGCAGGCAATCGCCGCTGCGTTATGACATAGGCGATCAACACCGAGGGAACAATCGGCGCAGCGGCCACGAGCGCGTGGAGTACGACCAGTCCATTCGAAAGGGGCTCCTCTTCCTCCCGCGCGATACGCCCGCGCAGATACTCCGCCAGGAGCACAGCTCCGGCCGGGATCGCGGGAAGAATGTAACCGGGAAGCTTCGATTGCGAGATCGAAAAAAACGCCACCGGCACGACGAGCCAGCAGCACGCAAACACTCTGAATTGCAGTTCGAGATCAGGGGCGGCAGAAACGGATTTGCGTTCCGCCCACCAGATTCGTACTGAATCGACGAAGGCCGCGATTACGAACACCGTCCACGGCACAAATGCGAGAGCCATGACGGGAAGGTAATACCAGAACGGTTGGCGGTGGTGATACAAATCGCTGGAGAAGCGCGCCAGATTGTGCTGCAGAATAAATTCGCGAAAGAACTGCGGATTTCGCATCTGCACCGCGACGTACCATGGCAGGGCAATGGCACAGAATAGAAGGATGCCTGGCAGCCAGACCGTTTTCACGACGACGCGGACATCGCGGGTTGCCAGCACAAAGAGCACGATGACAGTCCCAGCCAGAACCGGCGCGACCGGCCCCTTCGCCAGCATGCCGAGCGCCATGAATACATAGAACAGCGCAAGATAGATGTGCTTCCCACTCTCGCGCCAGGCCCACCACGCAAGCATTCCAATGGAGAAAGTCGCGGCCAATGCCATGTCCATCGAGGCGGCATGGGCATACCCGATCACCCCCGCACAGGAAGCCGTGATGAGCGCAGCATCTACTTCCACGCCGCGCCGAAATCGCCGGAAGAAAAGGTACACGGCAATCACCAGCAGGGTTGCGTCCACTGCCCCAGGAACCCGCGCCGCCACATCGCTCACGCCGAGGACTGAATAAGTCAGCATCGCCTGCCAGTAGTACAACGGAGGCTTTTCCAGCCAGGCATGGCCGCCGAGAACCGGCGTGACCCAGTCATGTCGTTCGAGCATCTCGCGCGCCACCTGCGCGTAGCGCGGCTCATCCGCGCCAATCAATCCAAACTGGCCCATGCCGTAGAAAAACAGAAACGCACAGAAGCCTGCGATCAACAACACGTCGGTGCGGGTGCGGTTGGTCATCAGGGGATTGTTGATTGATGATTGTTGATGGTTGATTGAAAAACCCCCGCAGCCAGCAGTTCAGGCTCTTCAATCAGCAATCAAAAATCAACAATCAACAATGGATTTCTATTGTACGGAAGGCCCGCGGCGAAGCTGGAACAGAATCTGGCGCACGGCCTCGGCGAGTGGGCCGTCGACCGAGCACCCGCTGGCGCACTCGTGGCCTCCGCCGCCGAAACTTTCGGCAACGTGCGCGACGTCGAGTTTGCCTTTGCTGCGCAGGCTGACGCGGTATCGCCCCTCGGGCATCTCCCGAAAAAACGCCGCTACCTCGACGCCGCCGATGGAGAGAACGTAATTCACCAATCCTTCACAGTCTTCTTCGATCGCACCGCAGCGTTCCATCTGCTTCTGCGTCACCCACGCGTAGCCGATGTGCCCTTCCACACTCAGACTGCGAAGGGCCTCGCCGAGTAGCCGGATCTTGCCAACGGAGTGCGCAAAATAAATCCCGCGAGCGCAGTGTGCCGGATCCGCACCTGCCAACACAAGCTCGCGAGCCAGGCCGAACGTATTCTCGTTTGTGCCCTGGAACATGAACGACCCGGTATCGGTCATCAGTGCGGTGTAAAGACAAGTGGCAATCTCAGGAGAAAAGTTCACGCCAGCTTGACGCGCCAGGCGAAAAACCATTTCCGCGGTGGCCACAGCATGCGGATCGATCCAGTTCACGTGGGCAAACGGACGCCCGCTGACATGATGGTCGATGCTGATCAGGAACCGGTCCTCCAGGCCTTCCAGCCGGGTGCGATGAATGCTGTCACACTCCAGGATGATGGCCGAATCGTAACTGCCCACCACTTGACTGGACTGCACTACCTGATCGGCGAACGGAAGCGAGCGGTAGATACGGGGAACGCCATCATGCAACACAACATCGGCGTGCTTCCCCATGGCGCGCAGAACCTGGCAACAGGCGAGTGCCGATCCGATCGCGTCGCCGTCGGGACGGGCGTGGGACGTCAGCACGAAACGTTCATGCTGTCCGATCTGCCGGAGTACATCCTCGACGCCACTATGTTTTTTTTCCACCGGGTCCCTTACGGGCCTTACTTCGTTTTTTTGCCCGCGCCAGCAATTCTTCGACTCGTGCTTTTTCCTGTTCCGCGCGGTCCAGCCGGAAATACAACTCCGGAGCGCGTCTCAGATGCAACCGTTCCACCAGTTCATGCCGGATGTATTCCTTCGCGGCTTCCAGCCCCTCGAGGCTTTGATCCGCATCCGCCTCGTCGCCTTCCACATTCACCCAGACCTGCGCGGAGCGCCCATCATCAGCGATGTGGACGGCCGTCACGCTCACCAGCCCTATCCTCGGATCGGCCAACTCGCCTTCGACGAGCGTTTCAATCTCCTCGCGCAGGGCTTCGCCGACCCGCCCGCGATGGTATTTGAGCCCGCGCTTCTCCAAGATTCCGCACCTCAGGTAAAACGCATGAGAATAACAGAAAACCGGGTCGAAGTGTGTGATCCCTGAAGCGCTATTGTCGCCCGCTTTCCTGGGGAGGAGTTAAGTACGGAGGTAACAACATGTTAGGGAGTGTTAGGACCTCGCCATCGTTCGTTACTCATGCCGCCGAGCTACGCTCTGGCGGGACAGCCGAGGCGGCTGTCTCCACATGGGTACTTCTAGAACAATTCAACGAAGGAATCTGCGATCTCCGCCCCGTGGTTGTTAGCGATGCGGGTGGCGGCACGCTCCACGTTCTTCATCAGGCCGTCGAGATAATCGCGCGAGTTGGAGATGCTGACCACTCCGATGGTGGCGCGGTTCCAAAGTTCAGCCGCATCGAGTTCGGCGACCGAAACGTTGAAGCTGGTGCGTAGCCGGTCTTTCAAGCTGCGTACGACCTGACGCCTGTCTTTGATCGACTGCGCGGCTTCGATGTGGAGTTCGAGGGTGAGGAAAGCGATGGGCATGCAGTTTCAAGTTTCAGGTTTCGGGTGAGCAGCAGACACCCACCCGGGCCGAGTTCACTAGAAACCTGAAACTTGGAAACTCGAAACTTCTAAACCATTGCCTCGGCCGCGATCCGCTCCGTGGCAAACGCCTCGATCACGTCGCGCGCCTTGATGTCGCCGTAGTTCGCGATCGAGATGCCGCATTCCATGCCGTTGGTGACTTCTTTGGCGTCGTCCTTGAAGCGGCGCAGCGATCCGATCTTGCCCTTGAATACGACCACGCTGTCGCGCAGCAGGCGAACTTCGGAATCGCGTTTGATCTGCCCATCGGTCACGCGGCAACCCGCAACGGTTCCCACCTTCGGGATGCGGAAGACTTCGAGCACCTCGGCGCGTCCCTGGTAGGTTTCCTTGATGGTCGGTTCGAGCAAGCCCGTCATGGCGCGCTTGATCTCGTCCTGCAATTCGTAAATGATCGAGTGCAGGCGGATGTCGACTTCTTCCTGCTCGGCCAGTTCCTGCGCCTTGCGCTCCGGCCGCACGTTGAAGCCAATGATGATGGCATTCGACGCCGAGGCCAGCAGCACGTCGGTTTCGGTGATGGCGCCCACGCCCGAACGCAGCAGTCGCAGGCGAACTTTCTCGTTCGAAAGCCGCGATAGCAAGTCGCTGAGCACTTCCACCGAGCCCTGCACATCGCCCTTCAGGATAATGTTCAGTTCCTTGGTGCCGGCGGTCTTGATCTGCTCCGCCAAGCCTTCCAGCGATACGCGCGAACTCTTGGCCAGCGCGGCTTCACGGGCTTTCTGCTCGCGGTATTCGGAAATACCGCGGGCCTTGTCGCGATCCGCCACTACAACGAACTGATCCCCGGCCTGCGGCAGACCTTCCATACCAAGAATTTCGACGGGCGTGGATGGCGGCGCCGATGCCAGCGGTGCTCCGCGATCGTCGAACATGGCGCGGATCTTTCCGTAAACGTTGCCCACGACAAAATTGTCGCCGGCAACGAGCGTGCCGTTCTGCACCAGCAATGTTGCGACCGGTCCGCGGCCGCGATCGAGTTTCGCTTCGAGAACCACGCCAGTTGCGGCGCGCTCCGGAGTCGCCTTCAATTCCGCGAGATCCGCAACCAGGCAGATCATTTCCATCAGCAGGTTCAGGTTCGTTTTCTTCTTCGCTGAAACGTCGACGAACACCGTCTTGCCGCCCCACTCTTCCGGCACCAGCCCACGATCGGCGAGTTGTTTCTTCACGCGGTCGGGCATGGCGTCGGGCTTATCGACCTTGTTCACGGCGACGATGATAGGAACCTCGGCGGCGTGCGCGTGATCGATGGCTTCTATGGTTTGCGGCATGACGCCGTCATCCGCAGCGACGACGAGCACCACAATATCCGTGGCTTTCGCGCCGCGCGATCGCATGCGGGTAAAGGCTTCGTGACCCGGCGTATCGAGGAACACAATCTCGCGCCCGAAAGCGGGGGATTCTTTATCGGTGATCCGGACTTTGTAGGCACCGATGTGCTGGGTGATGCCGCCAGCTTCGCCTTCGGCAACGCTGGTGAGGCGAATCGAATCGAGCAGCGTGGTCTTGCCGTGGTCAACGTGACCCATGATCGTGACCACTGGCGGGCGCGGCGTAACCTCAACCGTGGAATCTTCCCCGCTCCCTGCGGCTGCATCAATGTCTTTCGAAGCCTGCTCTTCGAACGTGATCACGTTCGTCTCAGCGCCGAAGAAGCGGGCCATTTCGCTCGCCAGTTCTGCATCGAGCGTCTGGTTGATGGTGGCGAAAACGCCGCGACCGAGCAGGCGTGAGATCAAATCTTTCGCGCGGATGTCGAGCTTCTCCGCCAGATCTTTAACGCTGATGCCTTCCGTGATCGTGATATTGCGCGTGATCGGCATCGGCTCATTCGACACCACCATGCGCGGTGGCGGCGTGTAGCCCTTCATGGGGCCTTCTTTTACCCCACGCGGAACATAACGCTGGCCCGGCCGTCGGGCCGGAGCACCCGGTCGAGCACCCGGACGAGCTGGTCCCGGAGGCGGAAGCCCCGGACCGACTCCAAGAGGACGTGCACCGGCCGGAGTCGAGCGCGTGGGATGCATGGGACGGCGCTCCCCCGGACGCAACGGACGCGGCGGACCTCCGCCAGGCACCATCGGGCGCGGCCGCTGAAAAATTGGTTGTCCCGGCACCGGACGCCCCGGCGCGGGACGCATAGTCCCTGCGGTCGCGCCGGTCTGCGCAACCGGAGCCACGATTCGTGGCGGCGGAGCTTTGTACACCGGACGGGGCCCAGTCTGAGGAACGATCATGCGAGGCGCAGGCGGTTGCGGCGGTCCGGTCAACACGGGCGCAACCGGACGAGGCTGGGCGACTGGAGCCTGCGGTGCGACCGAGGCCGCTGCCGGCGCAGGAGGCGCAACTACAGCCGATGGAGGCGTCGCGGGACGCGGCGGTACGACAACCGGCGGCGCTGCTTGAGCCGCGATTGGCGGCGCGATAGGAATAGCGGGAGCAACGGGCTTCTCCGCAATGGGCGCGACCACTTCAGGTCGCACGGCCGGCGCTGGAGCTTTCGCCACTGGAATCGACGGCGCAGCGGGGGGCGGTGTCGGTCTTGCCGCAGGAGGCGGAGGCGCGATGACTGGCCGAGCCGCCACGGGGAGCGCTGCGGGCCGGGCCGGCGGCGTAACCGCTTCTTTCTGCTGGGTGATGGCTTTCAGCACATCTCCCGGCCGGGAAATATGCGACAAGTCGATCTTGGTCTTGATTTCTTCTTCGCCGCGCAGCGGACGCGCGGAGCGGGCAGACGGCGTCTGCGCTTCGGACGAGCCGCGGAGGTGGATCCGCACCTTTTCCGCTTCATGCTCCTCGAGCGAACTGGAATGGGTCTTCTTCTCCGTCACCCCGACGATCGACAGCGTGTCGAGAATGGCTTTGCTTTTAACTTCCAGCTCCCTGGCGAGATCGTTGATTCGAACCTTGCTCATCCGGCCTTTCTTGTACCCCGCGTTGCGCCTAGGTCTTCATTGCAGCCTCACGGAGTCAGCGTCCTGCACTCGCACGCCATCGAAGATGTCCGCGCGTGCCATGACTATTCAGTTGTTTCTGGAGCAGAGCCATCGTTCGGCCCATGCTCTTCCTTGTTTTCGTCCGAGGCGGCTTCGGCTTCCGCCGTCGCCTCAGGAGCCGCCACCGGTTCTTCTTCGGCGGCAACTTCGCCGGCCGCCACATCGGCAGCTTCCGGCGCAGCTTCTTCCGTTCCACCCTCTGCGGTCACGCCCTCCGCCGGAACCTCTCCATCGGCGGCGCCCGCTTCCAGGCTCGCAAAGTAATTATTCACCGCGAGACTGATTTTTTCCACTGTTTTAGGCCCAATGCCCTCAATGGCCTCGAGCTGTTCCGGAGTCATATCGGCAAGAGCTTCGACGGTAGTCACGCCCGCGGCGCTGAGCTTCTCCACCAGTCCTTCGCCCAAGCCAGTAACGTTTTCCAGAGGAGTCGACGCTTGCGGAACCATCGCGGCCATCTGCAATTCGACTTCCTGCCGCTTCTCTTCCTCGCTCTTGATATCGATCTTCCAGCCGAGCAGCTTCGCCGCCAGCCGGACGTTCTGCCCCTTCTTGCCAATGGCGAGAGAAAGCTGGCTGTCATCGACGACAACTTCGAGATGTTTGTCCGCGCTATCGACCACGGTCACCCGGCTCACCTTCGCGGGCTGCAGCGCCTTCTCGGCGAAGGTTACCGCGTCTTCGTGATACTCGATGATGTCGATCTTTTCTCCGCGCAATTCGCGGATGATCGACTGCACGCGCATCCCCTTCATGCCGACGCAGGCACCCACCGCGTCCACGTCCTTATCCTTAGACATGACCGCGATCTTGGTACGCTCACCGGCTTCGCGGGCAATCGCGCGAATCACTACCGTTCCGTCGTAAATTTCTGGAACTTCGGTCTGGAACAGATGCTGCACCAGTTCCGGCGCGGCGCGCGAAACCACAACGCCGGGGCCTTTCGAAGCTCTTTCCACGCGCGCAATCACCACACGAACGCGCTCGGCGATGGCAAACGATTCCAGCCGTGACTGTTCCTTGCGCGGCATGCGGGCTTCCGCCTTGCCAATGTCGAAAATCACGTCGGGCCCTTCCACGCGCTTCACCGTCGCGTTGACAATTTCTCCCACGCGTCCGATGTACTCGTTGTAGACCGTGTCGCGTTCCGCCTCGCGCACCTTCTGGAAAATCACCTGCTTCGCCAGTTGCGCCGCAATGCGTCCAAGAATGCCTTCCGTGACTTTCGGAATCAGCAGCTCGCCCCCAACCTCCAGGGCCGGATCGACCTTGCGCGCATCTTCCACGGTGATCTGCAGGTTGGGATCTTCCACCTGCTCCGGCGTCTCCACCACGGTCTTCACCGCGAAGGCATTGATCTTGCCGGTTTCCTTGTCGAGCTTGGCCCGCAGATTTTCCTGCGACTTGTAGTACTTGCGCGTGGCCATGACAATGGCGTCTTCCACCGCGCTGACCACAATCTGCGGATCAATGCCTTTTTCCCGGCTGAGTGCGTCGATCGTGTTATAGAGCTCGCTTGCCATAATAAGTAAAGTTTCAGAGTTGCAAGGTTTCAAAGTTTCAAAGCTACAAGGCGTTTGAAACCTTGAGACATTGAAACCTAGATCTCGGGCACCAGATTCGCCTTGTCCACATTGGCGAACTCGATTTCTATCTTCTCGCCGGCCACCGCGCCCATTTTTTTGCGCGACTTGTGGCTGGCCACGCTCAAGTCCAGTGTCAGACGATCGTCCTTGAAACTCTCCAGCCGTCCTTCAAAGTGGCAGTTATTATTAACGCCCACCGGCTGCCGGGTGCTCAATTTCAGACGACTGCCAGTGAAACGGGTGAAATCCGCGGCCTTGACCAACTTCCGATCCAGGCCCGGCGACGAAACTTCCAGTGTGTACGAGCCAGGCATGGCATCCTCGACATCAAGGATCGTGCCAAACTCACGGCTGAAGTTGGCGCAGTCTTCGTGCGTAACCCCGGCCAGCGGATCCGTCCCCGCGGCGGGCCTGTCCAAAAACACCCGCAGCATGCGCGCCTTGCCACCGCCCAGGAACTCGATTCCGACCACTTCGAGCCCACTGGAGAGGGCTACCCGCTCCGCGATTTCCCGCACACGTTCAACGTCAAGCGCCATGTATCCAATAGCTTACGGGCGATGGCGGCAACAACCGAAGGGCCCAAACTAAAAAGTGGGCTTGCGCCCACTGGTGTGCTTCGCCAAATGCCGGTAGTACACAACAGTTCTCAGTTCTCTAATATACGCGCCCGGGGGGTAAAAGACAAACGAGGAGGACGGAGCGCGCCACGGGTTATTCTGCTTGGTGTAATTGCTTGTAGTTTGCCGATCATGGAGCGCCGGGAGCATGTTAGCGTTCTGACGTGGACTCCCCAGCCGAGCGAATCATGGGCCTGTATCAGCGGCATGCCGACAGTTTTGACCGCGAACGAGGACGCGACCTTTTTGAAAAGCCTTGGCTCGACCGCTTCTTGGCCCTTCTGCAACCCGGAGCGTCCATCCTCGACCTTGGATGCGGTTCTGCCGAGCCGATTGCCCGGTACTTCATCGAAAAAGGCTGCCATGTGACAGGCGTGGATTCGTCGCCAGCTCTCATCGACCTCTGCAAATCGCGTTTTCCCGATCAAAACTGGATCGTCAACGATATGCGAACACTCTCTCTCAGCCGGTGCCTTGACGGCATCCTGGCATGGGACAGCTTCTTTCATCTATGCCCGGAAGATCAACGCCCGATGTTCGACATTTTCAGGGCGCATGCCGCTCCGCACGCCGCCCTGATGTTCACCAGCGGCACTATACACGGGGAAGCAATCGGAACGTTTCAGGGCGAACCGCTTTACCATGGAAGCCTGGATACAGCCGAGTATCGTTCGCTTCTGCACCAGAACGGATTCGCGGTCGTCTCTCATGTCGTTGAGGCCCCTGCGAACGGCGGTCGTACGGTCTGGCTTGCGCAGCTCAAGTAAGTGCGCCTGAACTCAATCGTCCATTCCGATTTGCCTCAATCCCCCGCCCTCTCTAGAATGAAGGATCACCCATACGGCTGGGAGAGTTTCCGAGAAACCTATGATTCATTTTCCCGTTCCTGAGGCTCTTACTTTTGATGACGTCCTTCTACTGCCCGCCCGCTCCGATGTCATCCCCGCGCAGGCCGGCACTCAGACGCAACTCACCCGCAACATCAGCCTGAACATTCCTATCGTCAGCGCCGCCATGGACACCGTCACCGAGTCGCACATGGCCATCGCGCTGGCGCAGCAGGGCGGGCTTGGCATTATTCACCGCAACCTGACCATCGAGCAGCAGGCGAATGAAGTCGACAAGGTAAAGCGTTCCGAAAGCGGCATGATCGTCGACCCCGTTACCATGTCGCCCACCGACCGCGTCAGCGACGCGCTCGAAGTGATGCGCAAGTACAAGATTTCCGGGGTACCCATCACCGAGCACGGCAAACTGGTCGGCATTCTCACCAACCGTGACCTGCGCTTTGAAACCCGCTTCGACATTCCCATCGACAAAGTGATGACCAAAAAGAATCTCATCACCGTTCCCGTGGGAACCACGCTGGAGGATGCGGAAAAAATTCTCCACCAGCACCGCGTCGAGAAACTTCTCGTGGTCGATGACAGGTACAACCTGAAGGGCTTAATCACAGTTAAGGACATCCAGAAGAAGTTGAAGTATCCCAACGCCGCCAAAGATTCCCAGGGACGCCTGCGCGTAGGCGCGGCCATCGGCGCCACCGGAGATTTCCTGGAGCGCGCACAGGAACTCGCTGAAGCCAAAGTGGACGTGCTGGCCATCGACAGCGCGCACGGACACTCCACAAAAGTTCTCGACGCGGTGAAGCTGGTGAAATCGAAACTGCCCCACATCGATCTGCTGGCGGGCAACGTTGCCACGTTTGACGGCGCATGCGAACTGACGCGCGCTGGCGCTGACGGCATCAAGGTTGGCATTGGTCCCGGATCGATTTGCACCACACGCGTCGTCACCGGCGCCGGTGTGCCGCAGATCACCGCCATCGCCGAAGCTTACCGGGCTACAAAAGATTCCGGCGTCCCCATCATCGCCGACGGCGGCATCAAGTATTCCGGCGACGTCACCAAAGCCTTGGCTGCGGGCGCGAGCGCGGTCATGATCGGATCGCTCTTCGCCGGCACTGACGAAAGCCCCGGCGAACTGATTCTCTATCAGGGACGTTCGTTCAAGTCGTATCGCGGCATGGGCTCGATCGGCGCCATGGCGCAAGGATCCAGCGAACGTTACTTCCAGAGCACCGAGGGTGATTCCTCCGCCTCGATCTCCGCGTCCGACGGCGATTCCAACCGCTTGGCCAAGCTCGTCCCCGAGGGAATCGAAGGGCGCGTTCCCTACCGCGGTTCGGTCGCGATGATCGTCCATCAGATGGTCGGCGGATTGAAATCGGGTATGGGTTATTGCGGATGCGCCACCATTCCAGAACTGCTGCAGAAGACTCGCTTCGTGCGCATCAGCGGCGCCGGCCTCCGCGAGAGCCACGTCCACGACGTGATGATCACCCGCGAGGCTCCTAACTATGCGATTGAATAGCCTGCTGGGCGCGGCCGTTGACAGGGGAGCGATCGGAAAGGGCACGACTTCCAGT
>Ga0209890_10000363_pt1 | contig 20983 bp, 21 predicted proteins | sample OrgsoiDNA2013049_FD_185799 | JGI IMG/M metagenome (GOLD analysis project Ga0209890, IMG submission 185799) | Permafrost soil microbial communities from the Arctic, to analyse light accelerated degradation of dissolved organic matter (DOM) -... | ecosystem: Environmental > Terrestrial > Soil >...
TTGTTGGACATGCGTGCGGCACGGTACAGCGCCCGGGTGAGGTTCACCTCCCGAGTATACGGTCGCCATCCTCGGCCACCGTCAGGGGCGCGGATCGTTGCCGGGCCGTCGCGTCGACGAGGGGCACCCGCGCCAGTACGCGCATCCGCCGCATGGCGGGTCGGGAGGCGCCGATCGATCGCCCCCGACCGCGGGCGAGGCCGTCGATGAATGTCTCGGCCGTCATCGCCTCCTCCTCCTCTGGGGAGAGTGATGCAGGCCACGTGCCTCAGCGGCACCCCTCATCCGACGCTGTCGGGATCCACGCGCACAGGCCGCAACCGCCGCGCCAGTGCGGGCGCCGTGGTCATCAGCATGGCGCCGTACACGCCCGCGACGCCGACTGCGCCCGGACTCACAGCGAGAGCCACTGCAGCGGCGATGCCGAACTCGCGCATGCCCACCGGGAAGATCAACGCCCGCCAGAGGTGCGCGTGGTGGCGCCACGGCCACGCCAGCGCCAGGCCCAGTCCGTAGCCGATCACAAGCAGGACGGCGCACAACCCGATGCACGGGAGAAGCGACGCCGACAGCACGAAGGCGCGCGCGGACCCCACGCTCACAAACACGACGAGGACGACGCACACAGCCGAGAGGTCAAGCGCGCGAGAACGCAGACCGTGCAGGCCGGGCCACCAGGTTCGCAGGCCCACGCCCACCACCAGCGGCAGCGCCACGGACAGCGCCAGCTCTGCGATCAGTGCCAGTCGATCGACGTGCACAGCCGGACCAAGCACCGCGCTCACCCAGAGTGGCGTGAGCACGGTGCCCAATGCGAGCGACCCCGCCATGCACGTGATCGCCACAGCTCCGGAGCCGGCCGCGAGCAGGGCGACAAGCGCACTGGTGATCTCCGCCGGAGCGACCGCCACGATGAATACGCCGTTGCGCAACGTCGGGTCGGAGACCACGTTGAAGAGGCCGACGCCGGCAAGCGGCAGCACGGTCCACTGCGCCGCCAGTGCCAGCAGCACCGGGAGTGGCCGGCGTGCGACCGCTGCGAAACGACCGAGTGGCAGGGTCAGGGCCACGCCGAGGACCTGGCCGCCGAGCATGTAGGGCACGCCACCCGCGAGTCGGGCCGCCACGCTGGGGAGCAGCACGCCGGCGGCGACGGCCGCGGCGGCATAGACGATCAGCCGATCGTGGATCGGTCCGGCGACGCGGGCGATCACCGATCCTCCCCGGGCGCCGCCAACGGATGTCTAGCGTTTCGGTGGCAGGGATCGGGCGTAGGCGACTCCCTGCTTCACCCATTGCGAGAGTTGTGCCTTGGTTCGAACACCCTCCGCATCGACCCGGAGCCATCCCTGCATCTCGCTTCCGCGCATCACCGCCACGGAGGCGTGTGACCTTGCGGCAAGTTCGCGGGTCTGGGCGGGTTCCACCCGGATGAGCAGCCCACCCTGGCCGCTCGCGCTGACGGCCATGTTGCCGGCGATCAGGAACGCCAGGCCGCCGAACATCCGCCGTTCGGTCAGACCTTCCTCGGTGCGCACCATCTCGCGGATGCGCTGAGCGAGGTCTTCGTCGAAAGCCATTGGCGATGATTCTCGGTCACGGAAGCGTGCCCGTGGGCGATGGCCACGGTGTGGTCGACAGAGGGGGACGTGCAGCACCGCGGCCGCCACGTCCATCGGCCCTGTTCGAGCCATGACATTCGGCTCTGGCCGCGCCGTTGCGACGACGAGACCATGACGATCAACCGGCGAAGTCGTACACCTTCATGGAGGGGACAGCCGTGCACACCAAGCAGATGGCGCTCATCGAAGAGGAGTGAGAAACCCTTTCAGCCTCGACCTCGTCCTGCTGCACGCGCCCTCGGTCTTCGACTTCCGGGAGCGCGCCATGCTCCAGGGGCCGGTCGCCGACGTGATCCCGTCCACGGACGAGTTCGAGATGTACCCGGTCGGGCTCACCAGCCTGGCCGCGTACCTCGAGCGCAACAGCTACAACGTGCGCATCGTGAACCTGGCGTACCGCATGCTCAGTGACGCGCACTTCGACCCCGAGCGCTACGTTACCCGGCTCACGTCCCGCATTTTCGGCATCGACCTGCACTGGCTTCCTCACGCCAACGGCGCCCTTGCGCTGGCGGAGCTGATCAAACGGGTCCACCCCGACGCCCAGGTGTTGATGGGGGGCCTCTCCTCGACGTACTACCACGAGGAACTGATCCGTTATCCCTTCGTCGACCTCGTGTTGCGCGGAGATTCGACGGAAGAGCCGTGCCGCCAACTGCTCCACGCCTTGCGAAGCGGTGCGTCACTCGACACAGTGGAGAACCTCACGTGGAAGCGCGGTGACGGGTCCGTGGTCGTCAACCCGACGTCCTTCGTCCCGGACAACCTCGACTACGTCGATGTGCCCGACTACCGCTATGTTCTTCGTTCGGTTTTCAAGTACCGAAGCCTCCGGGACATGGTCCCGTACCTCGAGTGGCTCCGCTACCCGTCGACGATGATTCTCAATGCGCGGGGGTGCACTCTCGACTGCGCCATCTGCGGCGGCTCGGCCTCCGCCTACGCCCTGTTCTGTCACCGCAGCCAGCCCGCCTTCCGCTCGCCTGAAAAGCTGATCCAGGACATCCGCACCATCCGCAGCTTCACCGGTTCTCCGATCTTCATGGTCCACGATCCCCGGATGGGTGGGCAGGCGCGAGCCGACCACTTCTTCGATCTGCTCAGCAAGGAGCGGCTCAGAAACGCGTTTGTCTTCGAGCTCTTCTACCCTGCGGACAGCGCTTTCTTCGAGACGGTGCAGAGGAGCGTGCCGGCGTGGAGCCTGCAGATGACGATCGAGACCCAGGATGAGCGACTCCGCGAGAACAACGGCAAGTTCGTGTGTTCCAACGAGCAGGTCGAGCAGACCCTGGCGCAGGCCCTCAGCCACGGCTGCCGCAAGCTCGACATGTTCTTCATGGTGGGTGTTCCAGGTCAGAGCGCGGCTTCCGCGATGCAGATCATCGACTACTGCGAGCACCTCGTCCTCCGTTTCAAGGCTGACCCGCGCCTGCACTTCTTCGTGGCTCCCCTCGGACCCTTCCTCGACCCCGGGTCGCGGGCCTTCGAAGACCCGCAGCTCGGCTACAAACACCTGCACACCACCCTCGAAGAGCATCGGCAGGCGCTCCTGGAGCCGAGCTGGGGCGACGTGCTCTCGTACGAGAGCGACGTCATGGACCGCGACGAGATCGTCGAGACCAGCTACGCGCTCGCCGGTCAACTCAACGAACTCAAATTTCGCAACGGCCTCATCGGGCCGGCCGCGCACGAGCTCGTTGCCAGCCACCTCAAGGCAGCCCACGAGGCGATCGCGGTGATGGGACTCAGTTCACAGCCGCACCAGTCAAGGCAGGCCGCGGCGCTGGCCGCCCTCCAACGGGAGCTGGCCGCCGCCAACACCGGTTCGATGAACGACGAGGATGAGATGAAGTGGCAACCCTCCGGGGGATACATCTCAGCCTCGCGCTGCTACGCGGGCTCGGCTCAGGGTTCATCCATGAGCTGGTCCAGACCGGACGCCGGCTCGCCGGTCGTTACGACGGCGCCGTGTACACGCCTTCCGCTCACGGCCACGGCCTGCGACCGCTCCAGATGCTTCCGTCGATCGAGAAGGATGTGCCGGCTCCCCCCAGCGCGCTCAGCGTCCAGGCTCCGTAGGACCGCCAGCCGGCCTCGCTACTGGCCCACCGCGCCATCGATCCGCTGACGCAGAAGGTCGGCGTGGCCGTTGTGGCGGGCGTACTCCTCCACCAGGTGCACCAGCACCCAGCGCAACGACACTGCGTCGTGGTACGCGTCACTCCCGGCCACGTCGAGGTCCGACGCCGCAGCCACGAAGTCATCGGTGAACGCGACCTCCGCCCGCCAGGCGTCCCATGCCTCGGAGACGATCGCGGGATCGGGCACTGCCCTGTCGAATGCTCCATCACCGTCCTCTTGGGACGAGAAGCGCTCGGGCACGTCCTGCCCGGCCATCACGCACCGGAACCAGATGCGCTCCATGTCGGCGAGGTGGCGAACCAGGCCGAGCAGCGACAGTGTGGACGGCTCGACAGAGCGACGCGCCATGTCCGCGGCGTCGAGCCTGGCGCACTTCACCTCCAGCGTGTCGCGCTGGTAGCGCAGGAACGCGACCAGCGTGGTGCGCTCGTCCGCAGCGGCGGCCAGGTCCTTGGCGAGGTCACGGGGATCAAGCTCCTGGTCACCGGTCATGCCCTTGTCTCCTCCCGCGCGGTGGGACTGATCAGGCCGGGCCCCGGCGGTGCGTGGTGGGCGCAATAGGGATCGAACCTATGACCTCTGCGATGTCAACGCAGCGCTCGTACCAACTGAGCTATGCGCCCGCACGCACCGCGGGGCGACGTGCCCCGGGGACGCGATGATACCAGCCGCGCTCTCCCACCCCTGGTCGTGCCCGCCTAGACACGCGCCTTTCTCGGGCCTCCGGCGCTCCTTTCAGCGACGCTCAGGTCATGGGCGGTCACCTCGACCTTGAGCACGCCCTCGCACTCGTGGCAGACGACGTGGAACGACTCCGGTTGCCCGATCGGCCGTGCCACCGCCTGGCGATGGCCGCAGCACTCACACGTGACGATGGCCCGCATGTCGTCTCCCGGCTGTCCCAATCAAATGCCCCACGGGGTGGGCCGGGAGCTTTGCATCGAGCCTGCTGGGCGAGCAGAAGATGATCGAACCGCGACGCCGTCGTTGCAGAGTTGCGACGAGGCTCAGCGCGGCGCAGCGATCACCACGTCGAGCACAGCCAGCCGTTTCCAGAAGGCGACCCTCACGACCACGGCGCCGGTCAGGATGATGACGCCAAGCCCGGCCACAACGCCGGCCACGCCGACGGCGTCCGCGATGATCCCGGCGACAAGCAGGGGGACGGCCACCGCCGCGTTGATGACCGCGAAGATGCCCCCGAAGATGCGCCCGCGCGTCTCCTCGTTGGTGTTCTCTTGCAGGACCGTGAACGCCGGGATCAGCAGGGCGCCGAGGGCACATCCGAAGACCCCGCTGAGGACCAGAACCACGGGCACGACCGCGCCGCCCGCGCCGAGGGTGCGGAGCAGCGGCGGCGACGCCCCGATGGCCGCCAGCGATGCCCCCCCGACGGCCAGCGCGGCCACCAGCGCCACCGCCTTGGAGAAGCGATTGGCGGCCTTCTGCGCCAGCAGTGACGCCATCGCCACCATGCCCAGCGTCGCCGGAATCAGCACGATGTAGGTGTCCTGGTCCGATCGATGCAGTTCGCGAACCATGAAGACGGGGCCGAGCGCGAACACCGTGAAGACCACGATGAGCGCGATCGCGAGCTGGTACAGGCCGATGCGGATGGCGGGGTTGTGCGCGATCAGGTTGATGCCCTCGCGCAGCTCGTGACGAAGGCTCGCCCCCTCGTCGGCGGCGCGGGCGGAGCGCAGCGGGGTGCCGATCCGCCAGATCGAGAGGGCGGCGAGCAGGAACAACCCTGTGGCGATGAAGAAGGGCGCCCGCTCCCCCACCAGGCGGATTGCGATCGTCGCCGCGGGCACGCCGAGGACAAGGGTGAGGATCACGGTTGTCATGAAGAGCGACGTCGCGCCCATGATCTGGTCGCGACGCACCAGGGAGGGGATGCTCGCCGCCTCGGCCGGCGCGAACAGCTGCCCGACCGAGCTGAAAAGGAACGTGATCACGATCAGCGGCCAGGCCTGGTTGCCCACGACGGGCAGCGCCTCGATGATCGGGATCAGCAGGATCAGGCCGCCGCGGATCGCGTTGGTGGCGATCATCAGCGTGCGTTTGTCGTGGCGATCGGCGTACACGCCCGCAGGCGCGCTCAGAAAGACCGATGGCAGCGTGTAGGCGATCATCAGCACCGACTGGATCGAGGCCTTGTGACTGATGTCGTAGACAACGATCAGGAGCGTGAACATGAGGAACTTGTCGGCGAGCTGACTGGCGCCCTGGGCCAGCCAGAGGAGGCGGAAGTCGGCGCGGGCGAGGACGGCCCGAAAACCCTGGCGGTCGTCGGTGCGCGGAGGGACTCCCGGCCGCGCCTCGTGCAGGCGGCGCGGCGACGCGGCCGGCGCGACCTCGTCGTCGGGCGGCAGAAGGGGGGTCGGTTCGTTCACGAGTGCGGCGCAAGGGTACGGGCGGCGACCGCGATCCTGTGCCACTCCTCGACGCTGAGGGTGCCCGGGCGTCGCCCGGGGTCGATCGCCGCCTCGGTCAGCCAGGCCATGCCGATGCGCTCGTCCCCGCCGGCGGCGTGGGTGATGCCGTGGCGCAGCGTCTTGCGGCGCATCTGGAACGCGAGGCGCGCCACGTCGAGCGCGGCCTGCCGTGCCGGCTGATCGAGAACCCGAGCGGGGTGAAGGCGGACCAAACTCGAATGCACCGCTGGGGCTGGGTCGAAGCTGGCCGGGGCAACGTCGCGGAGACACTCCACAGCGGCCACGCTGCGCACCGCCACCGTGGCCAGGCTCCAGGCGCCGGGTGTGGCGGCGAGCCGGGCCGCCACCTCGCGCTGCACCAGGAACACGCCGCGCTGTGGTGGGAACTCCATCTCGAAGAGCCGGGTCAGCAGCGGCGTGGTGATGCTGTACGGGATGTTGCCGGCGGCCAGCCACCTCTCCCCCATCCCGAGCGCCGCTGGCTCAACGCGCAGGGCATCGCCCTCGACCACGGTGACATTGGCGCGATCGCTCTGGGTGGTCCGCGTCGCGGCCACGCAGAGTTCATCCACGTCCACCGCGACCACGCGGCGCGCCCGTTGAGACAGTTCGCCTGTCAGGGTGCCGATCCCGGGGCCGATCTCGAACACGTCGTCGTCAGGTCCCGGGTCGAGCGCGGCCACGATGTCGTCGAGGACCTCCCTGTCCACGAGGAAATTCTGGCCCATCCTCCTGCTGGCAACCAATCCCGCCCGTCTGGCCACCGCGTGCAGCGTTCGCGGGTCGCAGAGGTCGGGGCGCGCCTGCGACGGGTCGCTCACGGACCCGTTCCGGGAAGACCGAAGACGCGCTGCGCGGTTGCCGTGGACTGCTCGCGGACGGTGTCGGGGTCGACGCCGCGCAGAGCCGCCACCGCCGCCGCCGTGGCGGCGGCATAGCCGGGAAGGTTGGGACGGCCGCGGTGCGGCACCGGGGCGAGGAACGGCGAGTCGGTCTCGACCACGTAATCGCCGTCGCCGACGCTGCGCGCCGCCGCCTGCTGGGGCTCACTGCGGGGGAAGGTGATGATCCCGGAGAAGGAGATGGCGTAGCCCGCCGCGACGCAGCGGCGTGCGAACGCCTCGTCGCCGCTGAAACAGTGCATGACCCCACCCACCTGACCGTGACTGCGCAGGACCTCGAGCACCTCCTCGTGGGCGTCGCGGTCGTGGACGGCCACCGGCTTGGCGTGCGCGGCGGCGAGGTCGAGCATGGCGTGCATGGCCCGCCGCTGCTCAGCGAGGGGGGTGTCGTGGTAGCCGGGGCGGAAGAAGAGGTCGATGCCGATCTCGCCCACGGCGACGGCGCGCGGGTGGGCGAGCAGTTCGTCGAGAGCGTGGAGCTGGGCCGCGTCCGGGGCATGACGCTCGTGGGGATGCCAGCCGACCGTGAACCAGACGTTGTCGTGCGCCTCGGCCATGAGGCGGTTGAGGTCGGAGTCCTCGAGGTTCAGCCCGACACTGACGATCTGCTCCACGCCGGACTCGGCCGCGCTCTCCAGCGCCGCGTGGAGGAGGCCCCGTTCGTCGAGGAGGACGAGGTGGCAGTGGGTGTCGACGAGGGGGCGGCGCACCGCCGTCTCAGTCATGTGGCGCCGAGCACGGCCTCGCGGTCGAGCCGGGGAAAGAGGATGTCACCCACCGCGACGGGTGCGCCCTCGGCGAGCCGGGGCCAGGCGCGCAGGTCGTCCGTGAGATCACCGTCCAGGCTGATGCCGAGCTCGGCGGCAACGCGGGCGGTCGCCCGCGGTATCACGGGGTGGAGCAGCAGGGTGGAGACGCGGATCGCCTCGAGCAGTTCGGCGCACACGGTGGCCAGCCTGCCGTCACCCTCGCGGTGCAACGTCCAGGGCGCGGTCTCCTCAATGTACTTGTTGGCCCGGCCCACCAGCTGGCGCGCCGCGGCCAGCCCCTCGCTGAACTCCAGCCGGTCCATGGCCGAGTCATAGACACCGACGACCCGCGCCGCGGTGCTGCGCAGCTCGTCGTCGATCGGCAGTCGTGGTCCCATCGCCGGGACCCGGCCCTCGAAATAGCGCTGCACCATCTTGGTGGTGCGCGACACCAGGTTGCCGTAATCGTTGGCAAGGTCGGCGTTGTAGCGGTCGACGAAATTGGAGACCGAGAAGTCGCCGTCGCGGTCGAAGGGGATCTCGCTGAGCAGCACCCAGCGCACCGCGTCGCTGCCGAACTGCTCGGCGAGCTGGATGGGCTCCACGAAGATCCCCCGGCTCTTGCTCATCTTCTCGCCCGCCAGCGTGATGAATCCATGGGCGTGGACGGCGCGGGGCAGGGGCAGGCCGGCGGCGATGAGGAGCGCCGGCCAGGTGACCGCGTGGAAGCGGGTGATGTCCTTGCCGATGACGTGCACGTCGGCGGGCCAGAAGCGCGAGAACTCCTCCCCGTCGGGATAGCCGACCCCGGTCAGATACGCCGGGAGCGCGTCCAGCCACACCCAGATCACCTGTGACTCGTCGCCTGGCACAGGGATCCCCCATTGCGAGAATCCGCGCGAGATGCTGATGTCCGTGAGCCCGCCGCGGATCACGTTGAGCATCTCGTTGCGCCGCGCTGCGGGCACGAGGAAACCGGGCTCGCGCTCGTAGAGGTCGAGGAGCGGCTCGGCGAACGCGCTGAGGCGGAAGAACCAATTCTGCTCCTCAACCCACTCCACCGGGATGGCGTGGATGGGACAGAGCCCCGCGACGATCTCCTTGTCGGTGTAGAACTGCTCGCACGAGGGACAGAACCAGGCCCTGTACCAGTCCTTGTAGATGTTGCCGGACTCGGCGACGGCCCTCCACAGCGTCTCTGACGTGCGTCGGTTGGCCTCGCTGCTGGTGCGCACGAACGCCGTGGGCTCGACGTCGAATGCGTCCATCATCGAGGTGAAGGCCTTCACCTGGCGGGTGCAGAAGTCCGCGGGCGCCAGGCCCTCGGCCCGGGCGGCACGTTCCACCGACTGGCTGTGCTCATCGCTGCCGACGGTGAAGCGCACGTCGTCGCCGCGGAGGCGGCGGTGGCGGGCGAGGACGTCGCAGCCGATCTTCTCGTAGGCGTGGCCGAGGTGGGGATTGCCGTTGACGTAGTCGATCGCCGCTGTGACGTAGAAGTGCGCCGGTCGGGTCACGTCAGATGGCTCCGATGAGGACGGTGCACTCGCCCCGGGGCGGATGCGCGGCAAACGACTCCGCCAGCGTTGCCGCGGTGCCGGTGTGGAAGGTCTCGTGGACTTTAGTCAATTCCCTCGCAACCACCACGGGTCGCTCCCCGCAGCCGGGTGCGATGAGACCCAGGGTCCGGGCCAGGCGCAGCGGCGACTCGAAGAAGGCGACGGTGGCGTCGAGGACGAGCGCGGATTCCACGGTGCGGCGCAGCTTGCCCGGGCTGCGCGGCAGGAAGCCGAGGAAGCAGACCCGGTCGCCGCGCAGGCCGCTGCCGGCGAGCGCGGCCGTCAGGGCTGAGGGGCCCGGCACCGGCACCACCGTGACGCCCGCCTCGCGCGCCGCCCGGACCAGCATGCTACCCGGGTCGCTGACCACCGGGGTGCCGGCGTCGGTGCAGAGCGCCAGGGTCTGCCCGGCCAGCAGCCGCGCGACGAGCGCGGGCACGCGACCGGCCTCGTCGTGCGCCGGCAGGGAGAGCAGCTGGCGGGCCAGCCCGTGCGCGGTGAGCAGGTGGCGGGTGCGCCGCGTGTCCTCGGCCACGACGGCGTCGCACTCGCGCAGCACGCGCAGCGCCCGCAGCGTGATGTCCTCGAGGTTGCCGATCGGCGTGGCCACGACGTGGAGGATGCCCGCGCCTGCGGTGCTCAAGTACCCCAGTCCCGGGGATAACGGAACTCCCGATCGATGGTGCGAGCCGAGAGCTTGGCGATGATCGGCGGGCGCCGCTTGTACTGGCTTCCGCGCACCCGGCGGGCCACGTCGTCCACGAAGGCATCCTCGAAACCGAGGCTGCGAAGCTCGGCCTTGGTGCAGCGCTCGTCGACCATGTGGTAGAGCACCGAGTCGACGAGGGAGTACCCGAAGCCCAGCTCCTCCTCGTCGGACTGACCCTCCCAGAGGTCGGCGCTGGGGGCCTTGTCGATGACCGTTCGGGGCAGATCCATGCTGCGAGCCAGCGCGAAAACCTGGGTCTTGTAGAGGTCGCCGAGGGGGTTGAGCGCGCTGGCCATGTCGCCGAAGACCGTGCCGTAGCCGAGCAGAAGCTCCGTCTTGTTGCTGGTGCCGATCACCAGCGCACCGTGCGCCCACGACATGTCGTAGAGGATGGTCATGCGCTCGCGGGCCATCTTGTTGCCCCGCCTGCCCCGATCGGCGTCAGGGAAGCGCTCGAAGTAGGCATCGACCTGCGGGGAGATGTCGATGACAGCCGGCGTCATACCGAGGTGCTGGCAGACGAGCCGGGCGTCCGCCTCCGACGCGGACGATGACGTGCGGTACGGCATGAGGATGGGCAGCACGTTGTCGGGACCCAGCGCCATGCACGCGATGGCCGCGCTCAGGGCCGAGTCGACGCCCCCGGACAGGCCCACGACGACACGTTCGAAGCCGACCTTGCGCACCTCGTTGCGGACGAAGCCGACGAGGATGTCGCCGACGACGGCGCTGTCAATCGCGAGTGTTTCTGGCCTTGAGGCGGTCTGTCTCGGCGTCGTTGACGTCATGTCGTTCATCCCGAAGCAATGGGTTGGCGATGCGGGCGCGCCGCACGGCGCCACGGTCGATGCGGTGGAGAACCAGCTGCTCATGGTTGGCGGCGGGCTCGTCGAGGAGGCGGCCGTCCGGGGCCACCACGCGTGACCCACCCCAGAACCCGACCCCGTCCTCGAAGCCGACACGGTTGCAGTAGACGAGGTACGACGTGAAGAGCTGCGCGTAGGTCCGCGTCATGGCGTCGTAGCTGCGCGCGGTGCCCAGGGCGTGGCCGCTGACCACGCCGCGGCCCGGCGAGGACGACGGACAGAGGAACAGCTCGATGCCGTCACGGGCGAGGAGGGCAGCTGCGGTGGGGTGCCACATGTCCTCGCAGATGAGGATGCCCGCCTGCCACGGTCGTGAGGGTGCGGCGGCGTCCATGGGGGCCGCGAAGGCCCGGAATCGATCCCCCTGGGCCATGTACCTGGCCTCGTCGAAGAGTCCATAGGTGGGCAGGTAGACCTTGCGATGGACGTGGTGGATGCGCCCGCCCGCCATGTAGAGGGAGGCGTTGTAGAAGCGGGCGTCGTCGCTCTCGAGGACGCACCCGGCCACCACGTCCACCGTTGCCGAGGCCGCGGCCAGCCTCTGCAACTGATCACTCTGCTCGCGCAGGGCGACCTCGGGAACCAGGTCTTTGAGGAAGTAGCCGGTGAGCGACAGTTCCGGGAACACGACGAGGGCGGCGCCGCCCGTCGCGGCCTGGTCGATGAGCTCGAGGTGGCGGTCGAGGTTGGCGGCGACATCCCCGAGTCGCGGCGCCACCTGCGCGAGCGCCACGATGACGTCGGTGCGTTCCGGGTCCGTGCCGGTCGCCGCCCGCTGCGCATGAGGGCCGGAGGCCAGGGCCACATCAGCGGCGGGGCGTGCCTCGGTCAGGGTCATGCGGGTTCCTCGTCCATGTCGTGATCCTGCGCCGATTGTCGGCTGGAACGGCTCATCCGTGTCATCTCGGGCAGGCGGCGATCGAGGACGAACGCAGCCACCGCTTCCCCCACGTCAGCGACAGGCAGCGTCGCCACCGCCGCCGGGGGCAGCGCGGCGAGGAAACGGTCGCCGTACTCGCGGGTGCGCAGGCGCTCGTCGCAGAGCACCACCGCGCCCCGGTCGGCACCATGGCGGATGAGGCGCCCGAAGCCCTGGCGGAGGCGGAGTACCGCCTGCGGGAGCACGTACTGGCCGAAGGGGTCGGCGAGCGAAGCGGTGCGGGCGCGGACAAGGGGATCGGTGGGCACGGCGAACGGGAGCTTGGCGATGACCACACAGCGGAGCGCATCGCCGGGGACGTCGACGCCTTCCCAGAAACTGTTCGTGCCGAGGAGAACGGTGCGCTGGTTGGCGAGGAAGCTGGCGAGGATCTGGCGGCGGGTGCCGTCCAGGCCCTGGCCGAGCAGGGCGATGCCACTCGCCTCCAGACGGGCACCGAGCAGGCTGTGGACGCGGCGGAGCGGGGAGTAACCCGTGAACAGCGCCAGGGTGCTGCCGCCGAGGCGCTCGGCCGTGTCGCCGATCAACGCCGCCAGGGCGCGGTCGTACGCCGCGTCGTCGTAGGGCGGCACGTCAGAGGGCAGAATGCAGAGCGCCTGCTCGAAGAAGTCGTACGGAGAGCTGAGCAAAACCTCGTCGGCCCCGTCGAGGCCCAGGCGGCTGCGCATGAACCCGAAATCGCCGGCCACCGCCAGCGTCGCCGACGTGGCGATGACCGTGTCGGCGCGTGCGAAGACCGCGTCGCGGAGGCTGTCGGCGACGGCAACCGGCGCCTCGTGCAGCTCACCCTGCTCGGCGCGCAGACCCAGCCAGGCAACGTGATCCTCAGGAGGGCGGACCAGGACACGCTCCACCGCGCCGGCAAGTCCCTCGAGGGCGTCGGCGGCCAGCAGTCGCTCCTCGTCGGCGCGGTCGGGCTGCGGGAGGAGGTCGAGGCGAAGCGAGGTGGCATGGTCGGGCTCGCGAAGCCGGGCGGCGGCGCCGCGCCAGCGTTCGGTCGCGAGCTCGGCGGAACGGAGCAGGGTGGCGTGGCCGCGTCCCTCGATCACCTCGGCCGTCAGGGCCACCGTGGCGTTGCCGGAGTGGTCGGCACCGAGGATCTCGCCGATGCGCCCCTTGACGTCGCCGAACAGCCGCGCTGTCGCCTCTGCGGCAGCCGCGAGCGCGGCGCCGAGTTCGGCCTCGGCGGGGCCGAGCCGATGGAGGACGGTGAGCACATCGGCGGCGCGCAGGCTCACCCCGAACTGCTCGGTGGCCGCCGCCTCGAGGTGGTGTGCCTCGTCGACGACGACAGCATCGTGGTCGCCGAGGGCCTGGCCCCCGGCGGCCGCATCGGCGAGCAGGAGGGCGTGGTTGGTGATCACGATCGATGCCTTCTCGGCGGTTCGCCGGGCAGCCACCATGAAACAGCGGTTGTCCTGCCAGTTGGCACACGCCGCGCCGAGGCAGTCGCCGGCGTCCGATTCGACGAGGCGCCAGAAGGGTTCGTCCTGGTTGTTGAGGTGGAGCTCGGCGCGGTCGCCGGTTGCCGTCTCCGCGAGCCAGGCGAGCATTTTCAATGTGAAGCGGACCCTGTCGATGTCGCCCTCGTGAGGTGCGGAGTCGCCGGCTCGCAGGAACCGCTGCCAGCGTCGCAGGCTCAGCTGGTGGTTGCGACCCTTGAGCAGGGCGGCCGGGACGCGGGTGCCGAGGATCATCTCCACCATGGGCAGGTCGCGTTCGATGAGTTGTTCCTGGAGGGTGACGGTGCGCGTGGCCACCACCCCTCGCCGCCCGTCGCGACTGTGCATCGCCAGCGGAAGGAGGTAGGCCAGCGATTTCCCCACGCCGGTGCCGGCCTCCACCATGAGGCGGCGGCGCCGCACCAGCGCCTGGGCCACGGCGCGAGACATCTGCACCTGGGCGTCGCGAAGTTCGTAGCCCCCGTCCGCGGCGGCCAGGGGGCCGTCGGGGCCGAGCAGGGCGGCGGTCGCGGCCACGAGGTCGGCGGGCGCCGGGCCCGTGGGCGGAGGCGCCTGCGACGGTGCGGAACGGGCCCCGGCCCACGCGTGGCGCTCCTCATCGCCGCCGCCGCGCACCACGGTGGAGAAGAACCGCGCCAGCTCGGTGGTGCCGCGCGCCGCCACGCGGCGCATCTCCGTGAGGACCGTGGCCGGCAGTCTCTCGGCCACCGCACGCAGGTGGGCAAAGAGCAGGTGCGTTGCCGACGCGTCGCTGAGCGCCCGGTGCGGTCTGAGGTGCTCGATGCCGAGGGCTGTGCTGAGCAACGGCAGGCTGTGCGACTCGGCGGTCGGGAGGAGGATGCGCGCGAATTCCAGGGTGTCGAGCACAGCGCGGCGGCCGAATGCCTCGGGGGCGAGGCCGGCACAGAAGGTGACGTCGAATCCAGCTCCGTGAGCGATCAGTGTGGCGCCGTCGCAGAAGTCCGCCAGCTGGGCGACGCCCTCGACCGGGGCCGGAGCGCCGGCGACATCGGCCTCGCCGAGCCCGCAGAGGCGTTGCACGGCGAGGGGGATGGGGACGCCGGGATCGACGACGATCTCCAACTCGCCGATGCGGCGCATCTCGGCGTCGAAGCGCACCGCGCCGATCTCGAGGACGCGGTCCGCCTTCGGGGAAAGGCCTGTGGTCTCGAGGTCGAAGGCGACGAAGTCGGCTGGTGCGCACACCGCCCGATTGTAGGAACCAGCCCCCCTCGATCAGACAGGTCGCGGCGGCGGCCAATTCGTCGCCCTCAGTTTCAGGAGCCGTTGTGTGGCGCGGCCTCTGCCCGATACGCCGGCGGGAGCATGTCGGAGACGGCAGTCATGATTGCGCCGGCCACCGCGCGGTTGTCGCGGTGCGCCCCCTCGCCGCCCGGGGGCAGCTCGACCGCAGTGCCGTAGCGGAGGTGCACCTCGCCGCGATGAATTCGCACGGTTCCCCGAGGCAGGACCTTCTCAGTGCCCCAGACGGCGACTGGGATGACCGGGACCTGGGCGTGGCGTGCCAGGAAACCGACACCCACCTGCGGCTCGCGCAGCCTGCCGTCCGACGACCGCGAGCCCTCTGGGTAGACGACCACGACGTGGCCCGAGTGGAGCAGGCCGAGAGCGTGCCGGAGTGCCGCCCGGTCGGCACTGCCGCGCACCACCGGGAATGCCTGGAAGCCGCGCAACAGCCAGCGCCAGCGAGCGCTGTCGAAGGTCTCGCTCTTGGCCATGTAGTGGACGTCGAGGCGCGGGATCATGGACCCGGTGAGTGGCGGGTCGATGGCGCCGACGTGGTTGCCGACGAGGAGCGCACCACCCTCCCGGGGAACGTTGTGCAGCCCCTCGACGTGGACCCGGCCGCCGAGAATGGTTGCGACCAGGACGCGCATGATGCCGCGCAGGAACCAGTACATCAGCGTGGTCGTGCGGGGCGCAGCCCGGCGCTGCCACAGATGTCGAGCGCGTGGCCAACCATGGTTTCGACGTCCATGCGGTCGGTGTCGATGCGGTGCGCATCTGGGGCGGGTCGCAGGGGAGATTCCGTCCGGTCAGTGTCAGCCCGGTCGCGGTCGCCGACCTCGGCGCGCAACAGCTCGTCATCGCCCGCGCGTCCCGACGCGAGCAGCTGCGCCAGCCGGCGCCGTTCACGCACCGCGACCGGGGCCTCCAGGTAGAACTTGACTGCCGCGGCCGGGAAAACGACCGTACCGCAGTCCCTGCCCACGGCCACGGCGCCGGCGACCGCCAGCGCGCGTTGCGGGGCCAGCACGGCGGCGCGCACCGCCGCGCTCCCGGAGATCGCTGCCAGCAGCCGCGCGTTGCGTGGATCGCGGAGCGCCGGCCCGGCGGGCTCGCCGTCGACCTTGACGGTCGCATCGTCGGCCGCCGCGTCCGTGCCGATCTCGATCAGGGTCGCGCGCGCCAGGGCGGCCAGGGCGGCTCCGTCCCGGCCATCGAGCCCGGCGCGCAGGGCGGCCACCATCATGCCGCGGTAGAAGAGCCCGGTGTCGATCAGCGGAAGACGCAGCGCCAGGGCCAGGGCGCGACCCAGCGTCGTCTTGCCGCTGCCGGCCGGTCCGTCGACGGTGACGACGCGGGGGACGTCGGGCACGTCAGCCCGCCGGCGGGCGAACGGCGTCGTTGAGCAGGTCGACCTCGGGCTGGTCAAGGTTGCGGCTCGCGCCCTCGGCGAGGTCGCCGAGCAGGATCGGGCCCACCGCGGTGCGGCAGAGGTCGACCACCCCGCTGTCGACGGCGGCAAGGAGTCGCCGCACCACCCGCTTGCGTCCCTCGCCCATGACCACGTCGATCTCCTTGGCGCCGGCGCGATGCACAGCGAGTGCCTGGGCGGGGCCGTCGTCGAGCATCACCCCGCCGAGCAGCTCACCGATCTGCCCGTCGGACAGCGGCGAGGTCGGGACGACGCGGTAGGTCTTGTGCACGCCGTGGCGCGGATGGGCGACGCGATGGGCAAGCTCGCCGTCGGTGGTGAGCAGCAGCAGACCCCGGCTGTCGGCGTCGAGTCGCCCGATCGGGGCGAGGCCGGGGACGTGCGGCACGAGGTCACGCACGGTACGGCGGCCGTGGGGGTCGTGCATGGTGGTGACGACCCCCGCCGGCTTGTTGAGCGCAAGAGTCACGGCGGCGGGCAGCTCAGCTGTGACCCGCGCACCGTCCACCTCGACGATGTCTGTGTTGCTGTCAACCTTGGCTCCAACGTGGGCGACACCGCCGTTGACGCGGACGCGTCCCGCCGCGATGAGGTTGTCGGCGCTGCGGCGTGAGGCCACGCCACGGCGGGCCAGGAAGCGGTTGAGCCTCTCCTCCGCGCCCGCGGCGAGGCTCACGACCCCTGCCCGTCGTCGGCTCCGGCACCCGTGACCGCGCCGAGGGCGTCGATAGCGTGTTCCTCGCCGAGGGCGGGCAGGTCGTCGATGCGCTCCAGGCCGACGATCTGCAGGAAGCGCAGCGTGGTGCCGAAGAGGCGGGGACGGCCCGGCGTGTCCTGGCGGTCGATCTCGGCGATGAGCCCGCGGCGCTCGAGGCTGTCGAGCACCGCCTCACAGTTGACCCCGCGGATCGACTCCACGCCGGCGCGGGTCAGCGGCTGGCGGTAGGCGATGATCGCCAGCGTTTCCAGCGCCGGGCGGCTCAACCGGGTGGGCCGCTCCGGTTGCAGGGCGCGCTGCACCGCCCAGGCTGTCTCGGGGCGTGTCACCAGCTGCAGCTCGGAACCGTGCCGCTGGAGCATCAGGCCCCGCCCGCGCAGTTGGCTGGCCAGCGCCTCGGCGGCCGCGGCCACCGCCGCCGACGTGCGTCCCATGATGCTCCCGACCTCGGCGAGCGTGACCGGCCGGTTCAGGGAAAAGCACACCGCCTCGAGCGCTGTGGCGAGGTCCTCGGGCTCCGCCTCCGCCACGCCCTCGGGGACGACGGCGCGGCCGAACACGTCCATGGCCAGCTCGACCGTCTCGTCGTCCTCAGGCCGGCCCGGCTCCGCCACCTCATCCACTGGCGCGGACCGTGATGGCCCCGAAGGGCTCGCCCTGGTCGACGATCGCCTCGCCGAGGCGGAGCAGCTCGAGGAGGGCGAGGAAACACGCCACCGCCTCGAGCCGGGTGGTCACTGTGGTGAAAAGGTCCTCGAAGGCGAGCCGGCCGCCGCGAAGGCGCTCGCGCAGCTGGCTCATCTTCTCCTCGACGGAGAAGGTGGCGGCGGCACGCAGGGGCTCCTCGTCGCTCAGCCTGGCAAGGACGTCACGGAAAGCGGCGGCAAGCCGTTCGGGCGCGATGCGCAGTCGCTCAACCGGGATGACGTCGGGCGAGACCAGGCCGAGGAAGCTGCGCGCCCCCTCCTCCGACGCCTCGGCCAGGAGGGCTTCGGCGGCAGCCTTGAAGAGCCGGTACTCGTTGAGGCGGCGGCCGGGGTCGTCGATGTCGCCGGCGTCGTCGCCCGCCTCGGCGGAAACGGTGTCCAAGGGGTTGAGGCGGGCGGCCTTGAGGGCCACGAGCCGCGCCGCCAGGGAGAGGAAGTCGGCCATCTCCCTGAGGTCGGCCTGCTCACCGGCGGCGTCCGTGCGCGCCCTGTAGGCGCCGGTGATCTCCGCCAGCGCGATCGCGTCGACGTCCACCTCGCCGCGCTGCACACGCACGACCAACTGCTCGAGGCTTCCACGGAAGCCCGGGACGTCGACCGCGAAGCGCACGGCGACGTCGTCCAACCCGTCCGTGGGTGCCGGGGCGGGCCCGAGCAGAAGTTCCTCGGTCACCTCGGCGCCATCGTGCGGATTGCCGGCCGCGCCACCCATCAGCGGCCTGCCGCTCGAGGGCTTCGTGCCCGCCCCGGCGCGCGCGGCGCGGACGTCTTCACCGCCTCCCCGCGCAACTCGACGGCGCGCGCGACCGCGGCTTCGGTGACCCGTCCCGACATGAGCCGGGCGATTTCCTCGAGGCGCCTCTCGCCGTGGGTAGGCTCGATGCGGGCGACGCTCCCGGCCGGGGTGTCGTGCTTGCGGACGACGAGATGACCGGCGGCGCGCGAGGCGATCTCGGCGCGGTGCGTGACGGCAACCACCTGGCGGAGACGACCGGTGGCGGCGAGAAGATCCCCGACCCGCGCCGCGGTCTCACCACCGATGCCGCTGTCCACCTCGTCGAGCACCAGCAACGGCGAGCCGGTCTCGGTCACGCAGGCGGACAACGCCAGCACCAGTCGCGACAGCTCGCCCCCGGACGGCCCCTCATCGAGCGGCGCCGGGGAGGTCCCGCGGTTGGTGGCGAGGCGGAACTGCACGTCATCGATCCCGGCCGGCCCACAGTGGACCAGGGCGCCACCGGCGTCCACACCGGTGGGGTCGGCACGCCGCTCGATTGCGACCCGGAAGCGCGCATGGGGCAGCTCGAGCAGGTGCAGCGCCTGTCCCACCTCACCCTCGAGCCGGCGTGCTGCCGCGCGGCGACGCTCGGAGAGATGCACAGCCAGTTCCCCGGCTCGGTGCCGCGCGACCTCCATCGCCGCCTCCGCGGCAGCCAGGCGAGCGCCCCCATCGTGCCCGCCGGCGAGCAGGTCAGATGCCGCCTGCAGGGCCTCAAGCGCCTGCTCGATCGACCCGTGGCGGCGCCGCACCCTGGCGAGAACGTCGAGGCGCTCCTCGACCTCGCCGAGGCGGCCCTCGTCGAGGCCGACAGCGTCGGCGTGGGCGCGCGCCGACGCTCCCAGCTCGCGGAGGCGGTCGAGCAGCTCCGCCGCCTCCGCGGCGATGGCGTCGAGCCCCGAGTCGACGCCGGCAAGCGGCATGGCGGTCTCGAGGGCTGCGGCGAGGAGGTCGGCGGCCGCCGGCGTCTCGTCGTCACCGGCGGCCGCGCGGCGCAGCGCGGTCGCCGCGGACATCAGCGCGGCCGCGTTCCTGAGACGGAGCCGCTCCACCGCGAGCTGGTCGTCCTCACCGGCGACGAGGTTGAGGACGCCCAGGTCGGAGCTCAGCTGCCGTGCCGCCTCCACCTCCGACGCACCCGCCGCCTGGCGCCGGCGCGCCTCGTCGAGAGCCATCTGGGCGGCCCGCCAGCCGGCGACCGCCTGGCGCACCTCGTCACGGAGGACCGCCGCGGCCGCGGCCACATCGAGGAGGTCGCGCTGCCGGCCTCGCTGGAGCAGCCGCTGGCTGGCGCCCTGGAGGGTGACCTCGGCGAGGCCCTCCCCCACCTCGCGGAGCACAGCCTGCGACACCAGGGCACCGTTCACCCGGCACGAGCCCCGGCCGGCGCGGCTGATCTCGCGCGACAGGGTGACCAGCTCGTCGGCGGGGACACCGAGGGCTGTGAGACGGAGGCGCAGGGCAGCCGGGAGCTCGTCGAAGACGGCGCTCACCCGGGCGACGTCGGCGCCGGCGCGGACCGGGTCACCGTCGACGCGCCCTCCGAGCGCCAGGCGAAGCGCGGTGATGCACACCGACTTTCCCGCCCCGGTCTCGCCGGTCAGGGCCGTGAAGCCGCCGTCGAAGGGCACGAGGACCTCATCGAAGACGGCGAGGTCGCGGATGCGGACCTCGACCAGGCTCAACGCCGGCCCTCGGTCACGGCGGGCCGGCGCCGATGTCGTCTGGCCGCACGACGTCTGGTCGCTCGAGCCCCTTGAGCGGCAGCCCGAAGCGCACCTTCTCGCGGAGGCGGCGGAGGAAGGAAGGCGAGTCGTCAAAGCGCACAAAGGCCAGCTCCGGCCCCGGCCGGATGAACATCTCCGCCCCGTCGCGCAGACGGATCTCGGCGATGCCGTCGGCGGCCACGTTGACCCTGCCGCGCTCCACGGTGATGCGCAGGGTGACCATTTCGGGCAGCACGATGGCCCGCGAGATGACCGCGTGCGGGGCGAGTGGGACGACCACGATGGCCCGCACGCGCGGGTCGATGGGCGGGCCGCCGGCGCTGAGCGCGTACGCCGTGGAGCCGGTTGCGGTGGCAATCACCATGCCGTCGGCATCGAAGTCACCGAGGAGCTCGCCGTCCTGCTCGACACGGATCCTGGCGACCGCGACGCCGTTCGATTTCACGGCCACCTCGTTGAGGGCAAGCGCCTGCCAGGCCGGCTTGTCGCCGTCAGCGGGAACGTTCGCCTCCAGCATGGAGCGGCGCTGGGTGTGGCAGCGGCCGGCGGCGAAGGCCTCGAGCGCCGCGGGCAGGTCGGCCACCTCGACATCGGTGAGGAACCCGAGCCGGCCGCGGTTGACGCCCATCACCGGGATGCCGCGGGGCGCGGCAAGCCGGGCCCCGTACAGAAAGGTCCCGTCGCCGCCGATGGTGACCAGCAGGTCGGTGGTCGCGGCGTGCTCGGCGAGAAGCGCCTCGGGCTCGCGGACCTCGATCCAGACATCGAAACCCAACTCCCGGGCGCGGGTCGCACCCGCCGCCGCCGAACGCTGCTCCCCGGGGTGAAGAAGGAAGCCGATCTCCCGATTCACGCTGCGCCCCCCGGACGTGCGACGTGCACCAGCCACTCCTGGTTGCCCTTGGCGCCGCGCACCTCGGCCGGGAACGGGCTCCGTACCTCGGCGCCGAGGGTTGCGCCCACCCAGGTCGTGAAGGCCAGGA
>Ga0209890_10000364_pt1 | contig 20957 bp, 18 predicted proteins | sample OrgsoiDNA2013049_FD_185799 | JGI IMG/M metagenome (GOLD analysis project Ga0209890, IMG submission 185799) | Permafrost soil microbial communities from the Arctic, to analyse light accelerated degradation of dissolved organic matter (DOM) -... | ecosystem: Environmental > Terrestrial > Soil >...
TCCAGCCATTCCCCATCCTCGGTCACCGCCCGGATCACGCAGAGGTCACCGAAGAGCTGGCCGAGGCGAGTCGCCACGACGTCGAGCAGTCGATCGTGGTCGTAGGTTGCCTCGCTGAACTCCTGAGAGGCTTCCGCCAGAATCCTGAAGCGATCGGTGATCCGCTTTCGTTCGGCGGTCTCACGCCGTGCTTCGGAGAGAAGACGGGCATTCGATATGGCAAATGCCGCATAGCCCGCCAGGTTCTGCGCCAGGTCGAGATCGTGGGCGTCGAAAGCCGGACTGCCTGGGCGAAAGCGGGCCAGGGTGAGCTGGCCAATGCATCGATCGTGAGCCCGCAATGGCACGATCAACAGGCTGTGAATTCCGATCCGCTGGATGAAATCGAAGAACCGCGGCGTCGACCGCGGTGGACGCAGCTGCTCGAGGTCGAGCTTTGGGGCGAAGAATGGTTCTCCCGTTTCGATGACCCGCTGGCTCACCGGGTGCGTATCGAGGAGAAATGGCTCCAGGAACGCATCGCGCACCTGGCGAAGAGCTTCGGGATCCTGGGCGTGCGCGGCGACCGGGGTCAAGGTCCGGCCGTCCTCGGATCGAAGCAAGACAATGCAGTAGTCCTGGACGACCTCGGCGACTCGCCGTGCCACGGTATCAAGGAGGCGCTGCCAATCCGTGGTCGCCTCCGTGAATGCGCGCATCGCATTCGAGAGAACCCCAAGGCGATCCTCGACAGGCCAGGAGGTCCCAACGGCGCTAGCCGATGAGGTCACCTGCACATCCGAGCAACGCTTCGAAGTTGTTGCTCGGTCCGCTCGAGGATCCACCCGTCCATCCCGCCTCCCGTTTCATCTGGCAATAGGTCCGACACACGCGTCGAAACTATGGAAGATCGGTCGCCATCATAGGCTCTTTGCGAGTCACCTTCAGCTTTATTTGAGGTGGACTCGCCGACGGCGAGCCCGCAAGCGCGCACGGGCACCTGGCGTACGTGCACCTCAACCGTGCGATCCGCGCGCGCGATCTGCGCGCAATCGTGAACGGCGGCTCGTCGTCGAGGGGAACGGCTAGCTCGGAAACTCCTTGGTGTTGGCTTCCCGATGTCCGCCGACGAAGATGCTGGGGCGGACCTCCGCGTCGTCCGAGGGAGACGGCAGGTTTTTGGCAAGGGGATCGTCCTTGAGCAGCGGCTGATCGCGGTCTGCTCCCCCCCGGGGGCCCAGCGCCTCGCGCCACAGCACGGCGCGCACGGTCTGAAGGCTCCGTCGCCCGGAGGTATGCTCGACGAGATCCGCCAGGCTGAGCACTCCGGTCAGCTCTCCCTCGGCGTTGGTGATCACGAGACGGGACTTTTGCTCGCTGGCCATCAGCTGTTCGGCCTCACGCACGTCGGCGGTCTCGAGGCAGGTGATCGCCGGAGAGGTCATGATGAGGGCCGCAGACGTCGTTTTCGACACCACCCCCTTCGCCAGCGCGCGCGTCGTCAGATCTCGGTCCGTGACGACCCCAATGGCGCGCTTCCGCCCGTCGCAGATAGGGAGAAAGCCAACGCCGGCCTCCGCCATCAGCTGCGCGGCCTTGTGAACGGTGTCCTGCTCGTTCAAGCGCTCGACGTTCCTGTTCATGATGTCCTGGCATTTCATGGCGGTGCCCTCCTGGCGCCGGAAGACAGCACACCTCGTGCCAAGAGGGTCACAAGAGGTTCAGACGATACGAAGGGACGACAACGACCTCGCGCGCAATCTATGCCGACCGTCGGTGCTGCCGCGCAAATCGTGCGCGATGGAGGTCGGTGGGCATCGACTCTTGGCCGCGCGGACCTGGCACGGCTCTTGAGACAGGGGATCCAATGGAGGAACGACCAATGCTGACGATCAAAGACATCATGACCCCGAACGTCTACACAGTGGACGTCGATGCGTCGGCTAAGGAGGTTGCATGGGGGCTCACGCGCCGTCACATAGGCGGTGCCCCGGCGCAAGACGCGACGGGGACTCTCGTCGGCGTCATCTCAAAATCCGACCTCCTGGATCCGGAGCCGGCGCAATGGATCAAGGGCGAAGCCACAGTGGGAGACCTGATGAACCCGGAGGTGGTCTCGCTCTATGGCGACGATCCGGCGATGGCCGCGGTCAATGAGATGGCCCGGCGTCACATCCACCGAATAGTCGTGCTCGACAAGGAGAGCCAACCAGCCGGGATCGTCACGCCGATGGACGTCGTCCTCGCCCTCGCCCGGGGAGCGCAATTCGACCTGCGCCTTCCGTGACGATTGTGCGCCGTTGTGGCATCGGTGCAGTCGATGAAGAGCATCCCCAAGCAGTGTCGCGTTTCCGCAGGCGCCCGGGTCACGCTCAAAGAGTGGCCGACGTCAGTCCAGCCAGTCTACCGATCCAAGGCGCACTACCAGGAGCTGCTTGCGGAGCACGTCGAGCAACTCAGTAAGTTGCAGCGACTGCTGTACGCATCCGATCAGTTTGCGCTTCTCGTCATCTTTCAGGCGATGGACGCCGCTGGAAAAGACGGAGCCATCCGGCATGTCATGTCGGGCATCAATCCTCAGGGCTGCCAGGTGTTCAGCTTCAAGCACCCGAGTGCCGAGGAGCTCGAGCACGATTTTCTCTGGCGCACGACGCGATGCCTGCCTGAGCGTGGACGAATTGGCATCTTCAACCGCTCGTACTACGAAGAGGTCCTGATCGCCCGCGTTCATCCGGAGATCCTGCGGGGCGAAGGGTTGCCAAGAGATCAGGCCGATGACGAGAACGTCTGGCAGAAGCGATACGAGTCGATCCTGGATCTGGAGCGGCACCTGCACCGCAACGGGACCCGAACCATCAAATTCTTTCTCCACCTTTCGAAGGACGAGCAGCGGAGGCGCTTCTTGGATCGCATCGACGCTCCGGACAAGCGGTGGAAATTCAGCCGGGCGGATCTCGAAGAGCGGGGGTATTGGAAGGAATACATGAACGCCTACCAGGCGTGCCTGAGCGCGACCAGTACCAGCGGCTCCCCCTGGTACGTCGTTCCCGCGGACGACAAGAAGAATGCGCGGCTCATCGTCTCCAGCATCATCGTCGACACGCTGAAAGCGTTGAAGATGAGCTACCCGGCGCTCTCCGAGACGCGTCTGCGCGAGCTGAAGGCCATCCGGAGGGTCCTGAACAGGTAAGGCTCACTCCGTAACCCGACGCGACCCGTGCCCGATCAGTTCTGGCCACTCGGTGGCAGGCTCGCTTTGTGAACAGGAGAGGGTTGAACGTCCAGCACCTTCACCGGCGGGGCGGTCGCCGGCGCTGCTGCCTGCGCGCGGGGCTCCCCGGGAGCTCGGCGGGCGCGGGCCATCTCGATGCCCCAGCGCTCGTCCTCTTCCTCGAGGTGCAGACCTCCGGATGTCGCTCGCTGCGCCGCGATCTTCTCGGGGACCGAGTCCTTGACGCGCGCGGCAGTCTCGGGCTGCGCGCGGGGGCTACCGGCGCAGGCCATCGCAAAGAGACAGGCGCCCAGCAGACGCGCCAACCCGCGTCCGGAGCCACCACCCCGGTCGAGCGTCGTGTTCGTCATGAGCTCTGTCAAAGCAAAGGGGGAGCCAACTCACGAAGCTCCGTCGACACCGGATGCGCCCAGGCGAAGGCCGGCCCTGTTCGCGGTTGGGGCGGGCCGGCCGTCTGGAGGAAGGCGCGCAATCGTTGCGCGTTGAGGGGGATGTCGGCGCAGGGTTCGCGCCCTCGCGGTCATCAGCGGGCGGCTTCACTGGGCGGGCGCGTGCGCACGTCTATTGCAGTGGAGCGATTCGCGATTCAAAGGAGATGCTGATGAGCGCGTCCATCCACACCAGCGAAGGCGAGAGCCCGGGTCCGGCTCCGATCGTGCCGCTTCTTCGAGAAGGTGGAGAGGGGCGAGAAGACCGGTCTCTCTTGAATCGCCAGCTGCGAACCATCAAGGAGATGATCGAGGACCTGGAGCCACAGACGGCCGCAGGTCAGAAGTACTCAATGGAGAAGGTTCTGGCGTTCCTCCGGCCACAGATCGGACATGGGGCGCTCTCTCTCTCCACACGCAACGGATGGGAGTTGTCACATCTGGTCGAGCAGCTCGAGCGAGAGGTCTCGCGTCCGGTCCCCGATGCTCGGCTCTTCGGCGATCACGCCGAGGCGCTGGTGGCCCTGTTGCTTGCGACGACGTAGGAGCCACCCCGGCTCGCACCGGCGTCGCCCAGTCTGTGCGCCGCGGCCTTGAGCGCCGGTTGCGCAGCACGGTCTATTTCGCGCAGAGTATGCGAATGCATGGTTCCAGATGACGTTGGCGCACGACATTCTCCGGCAGGAAAGGCACCCGCTGGAGCCGTTCTTCAAACCGCGCTCCGTGGCGCTCATTGGCGCGACGGAAACGCCGGGCAGCGTCGGGAGAACGCTGCTGCAGAACCTGACCGGAGCCTCATTTGGTGGACGGGTCGTCCCTGTCAACCCCAAGCGAGACAATGTCCTCGGCATCAAGGCCTATCGATCCGTGGCGGACATTCCGGGGGAGGTCGACCTGGCGGTGATTGCCACGCCCGCACCGACGGTTCCGGCTCTGATCGGGCAATGCGCAGATCGGGCGATCCCGGCGGCCGTCATCATCTCGGCGGGATTTCGGGAGACCGGCGCGGCAGGCGCTGAGCTCGAACGACAGGTCATCGTCGAGGCGCGACGAGGCCGCATGCGGCTCATCGGCCCGAACTGCCTGGGCGTCATGAGCCCGCTCACTGGACTCAACGCCACCTTCGCGCATGGCATCGCTCGGCCCGGCAACGTCGCGTTCCTGAGCCAGAGCGGCGCGCTCCTCACCGCCATCCTCGACTGGAGCCTCCGCGAGCAGGTGGGCTTCAGCGCCTTCATCTCCCTGGGGGCGATGCTGGACGTCGGGTGGGGCGATCTCATCGACTACCTGGGAAACGACCCCAGCACGCACTCCATCGTGCTCTACATGGAGTCGATCGGAGATGCGCGCGGGTTTCTCTCGGCGGCTCGGGAGGTGGCTCTCACCAAACCGATCATCGTGATCAAGGCGGGACGCAGCGAGGCCGCCAGCCGCGCGGCAGCGTCGCACACGGGGGCACTGACCGGCTCGGATGACGTGCTGGACGCAGCGTTTCGCCGGAGCGGCGTCTTGCGGGTGACGGACATTGGGGACGTCTTCCACCTGGCCGATGTCCTCGGCAAGCAGCCGAGGCCTGCCGGCCCACGTCTGACGATGGTCACGAACGCAGGCGGCCCCGGGGTATTGGCCACGGATGCGCTCATCGCCGCCGGCGGTGAGCTCGCCCCGCTCGAGGCGACCACGGTGACACAACTCGACGCCGCGCTTCCCGCTGCCTGGAGCCGGGGGAACCCTGTCGACGTTCTTGGCGATGCCGATCCTGTTCGCTACGCGAAGGCGCTCGAGCTCGTGGCCGCTGATCGAAGCAGCGACGGGCTACTGGTGATTCTCACGCCTCAGGACATGACCGATCCGACGCTCATCGCCGAAGGTCTCTCCAAGCACGCGCGAATCGAAGGGAAGCCGATTCTGGCGAGTTGGATGGGCGGCGCGCAGGTCGCGGCAGGCGTCGAGATTCTGAACCGGGCGGGGATCCCGACGTTTGCGTTCCCCGACGATGCCGCTCGCGCCTTCTGTTACATGTGGCGCTACACGGATAACCTCCGTGGTCTCTACGAGACGCCGGGGCGTCGGCCTGAGGGGGAGACGCAGCCCGAGACGGCGCGCGCGACGATCGACGGCGCGCGGGCCGATGGCCGCACTTTGCTCGACGAGCACGAGTCCAAGGCGATCCTGGCGAGCTACGGCATCCCGGTCGTTCCGACGCGCGTCGCGCGCGACGAGGCCGAAGCGATGGCGGTGGCGGTGGAGCTGGGATTTCCGGTGGCGGTCAAGCTCTGGTCTCGGACGATCACCCACAAGACCGACGTCGGCGGCGTGAAGCTCGGCCTGAGCGACGCGGCGGCCGTCGCCCAGGCTTTCCGCGAAATTCGAGCGAGCGTCTCCTCGAAGGTGGGCGAATCACACTTCCTCGGCGTGACCGTGCAGCCCTCCGTTGACCGTGGCTCCGGGCTCGAGCTAATCCTGGGGAGCGCCGCGGATCCGCAGTTCGGCCCCGTGCTCCTGTTCGGGACGGGCGGGGAGCTGGTCGAAGTGTTTCGGGATCGCGCGCTGGCTCTGCCGCCGCTCAACACCACCTTGGCCCGGCGCATGATGGAACAGACGCGGATCTTCCGGGCGTTTGCCGGTGCGCGGGGCCGCCCACCTGTCGATCTGGAGGCGCTCGCTGCGCTGCTCGTTCGATTCGGCGACCTGGTCGTCGAGCAGCCACGGATTCGCGAGATCGACATCAACCCGTTGCTTGCCTCGCCCGCTGGGCTCGTGGCGCTCGACGCCCGGGTGGTCCTCCACGACGAGACGATTCGCGACGCCGACCTTCCGAAGACAGCGATCCGACCGTATCCAGGTGAGTATCTCAGCCGGGTCACCCTGCGCGACGGGACGCCGATCGTGATTCGGCCGATTCGCCCCGACGACGAGCCTCTGGTGGTGGCCTTCCACAAGACGCTCAGCGAAGAGAGCGTCCGCATGCGCTACATGCAGGCTATGAAACTAGACGAGCGCACGGCGCACCAGCGCCTCCTGCGAATCTGTTTCAGCGACTACGATCGCGAGATTGTGTTGGTGGCCGAGGGGGAGCTGGCCGGTCGAGGCCGCGAGATCCTCGCGGTGGGTCGGCTGAGCCGAGATCGTCTGGCGGGCGAGGACGCCGAGTTCTCGCTGCTGGTCGGCGACCCCTGGCAGGGGCGTGGCGTCGGAAGAGAGCTCCTCTGCCGCCTCATCGACGTCGGAAGGCGCGAAAAACTTTCCCGCATCCACGCCGACGTCCTGGGGTCGAACCTGCGGATGCAGCGGCTCTGCTCAAACCTCGGCTTCACCCTGGACGATGAATTGACCGAGGTCGTCCGTGCCGAACGAAAGCTCTGATTGCTCCGCGCCTCACTCAGAATGGCCGGGAGGTGGGCGGTTGAGCGCCAGCCCGATCCAGGAGATTACCGTGGCTGGCTTCAAGGGCTTTTCCATGGTGTCCGCGCCGGAGAGATCGCTCGGAAGTCTCTCCCGAAGCTCGTCGATGTACCCGGAGATGAACAAGATGCGGATCGACGGATCACGGGCGAGGAGGCGCCGCGCGAGCTCGATGCCCGAACCGTCAGGCAAACGGTAGTCGACGACGGCCGTCTCGAGCCGTCGGCGTTGCGCCAGAGCCTCGGCCGCCGACCCGCTGATGACCACGTCATAGCCTGCGGCTTCCAGGGCGTCCGCCAGGTTTTCCGTGAAGGCGGGCTCGTCATCCACCAGCAGCGCAGCAGCCGGCCGCCTGGCCAGTGATTCGAACGCCTCCATGAGCGCGCTCAGTGGGACCGGCTTCGGCATGAACAGCCAGGCTCCCGCAGCCTGCGCGCGATCCATCGTGAAATCGTCCGTGTAGGCGCTCATGATCAGGGCGGGGATGCGATTCCCCTGGCGGCGAATTTCTTCGATGAGCTCGGCGCCGTTGCGGCCCGGGAGCTTGAAGTCGGTGATCAACGCCGTGACGCCTCCTCGACCAATCTTTTCCAGCCCCGCTTCAGCCGATTCGGCGACGTCGGTCTCGAAGCCCAGACCTTGCAGCACCTCGGCGATGTTCTCGGCGAGCTCGACCTGATCGTCGACAACCAGCACACGTCCGGAGCGCATGACGGAGGGACTATACACCGAGGCTCCAGCGTCGATTGCCGCGACCCTGCAACACAATGTGGGTCACCCGGTCACTTCGGCGGCCCCGCTTAATGATGCCAGGCGATGAGCGGGAGCTCGAGAGGGATGGCGGCCAAGAGCGCCGCCGGGACAATCCGGGGCGTGTAGTCCGACACAGGTCGGTCGGCGGGTACGAGGGCGCTGAAGAGGTGGCCATGCGACGTGCCCGGCAGGGGGCCAACCGCATGCATCTGCACACAGACGGGCTCGGCCCCAGGTGAGGCCGGCTCGGCAAAGAGCTCCACGGCGACGTCACCGGGCTCCAGATCGTCGAGATAGACCTCCGCCGATATCTCGCAGCTCGCCCCGCGGCTGAGCGTCTCGAGATGACCGAAGCGCAAGGCCTGCCAGTGCGTCCTCAGACGTTTGTCCCAACCTTCCAGCCTCTTCGCGACAGCGCCACCGTCGGCGAGGCGGCGTGTCAGTTCTCGACGAGCCGGCTCGTAGTAACGGCTGGCGTACTCGCGCACCATCCGGGTGGCCGAGAAAGCCGGTGTCAGTCGCGAGAGACTTGCGCGCACCCGTTCGAGCCAGGCGCGGGGGAGGCCCTCCGAGTCGCGATCGTAGAAGAGTGGAACGACCTCACTTTCCAGGATGTGAAACAGCGTGAGGGCGTCGCGCTGGTCTCCGTCTTCGCCGTCTTCGTCGCGCTTCGATGAGTCACCGGCGATTGCCCAGCCGAGCTCGGGCGCGTACGCCTCCGCCCACCAGCCGTCGAGCACCGATAGGTTCAGGCCACCGTTGACCAGCACCTTCATGCCGCTGGTCCCGCACGCTTCCCAAGGACGTCGAGGCGTGTTGATCCAGACGTCCACCCCTTGGACCAGCTCCTGCGCCAGCGTGAGATCGTAGTCCTCGAGAAACAGACAGCGGGCGCGGACGGGGGCCTCCTCGGCGAATCGGACCCAGGCCTCCACCAGCGCCTTCCCTCCGACATCGGCGGGGTGGGCTTTCCCGGCCACCACAATCTGGACCGGGCGACTCGCGTCGGTGAGAAGCCGTTGCAGTCGCCCGCGGTCGCGGAGAAGAAGATTCGGCCGCTTGTACTCGGCAAATCTGCGCGCGAAGCCGAGCGTCAGGACGTCGGGGTCGAGGACCCGTCTGGCTTGGTCGAGCGCGTCGGGAGAGGCGCCGCGACGGGCCAGTTGCCGTTCCAACCGGGCGCGCGCGCGTGTCACGAGCTCGGCGCGCACGCGGCCACGGACGGACCAAAGCGTGCGATCGTCGACCTTGCCGGACCCTCGCGCAAGCTCCTCGCCAGCGCCGCGCCACCGGTTGGGGCCGCAGGCCTGCGTCCAGAGCTCGTCCGCCCCCTGGGAGTCCCAGGAGGGGACGTGGATGCCGTTCGTGACGTAGTCGACGGGGACTTCTCGCTCCGGCCAACGCGGGAAGAGCGGGCGGAACAGTTGCCGGCTGGTCTCTCCATGCAGTCGACTGACTGCGTTCACGCGCCCGGCTCCATGAAACGCGAGGTGCGCGGGTCGAAATGGTTCCGTGACGTCGTCCGGGCGCGCGCGACCGAGAGCGAGCAGATCCTCGAATCCGATGCCGAGCTCGGCGAGGTACCCGCGCCCCTCCGGGAAGTACTTGGCCAGGAGCTCGGACGGGAAGGTGTCGAATCCGGCGGCAACGGGCGTGTGGGAGGTGAAGATGTTGCCCGCGCGGGTGGCCCACAGAGCCGTCTGAAACGGCAGGCCGGTCGTCCGCATCGTGCAGCGCGCGCGCTCCAGGATCGCAAAAGCGGCGTGGCCCTCATTGAGGTGACAGGCGCCGACCTCTATCCCAAGCGCTTCCAAGAGACGCCAGCCGCCTATCCCGAGGACGATCTCCTGGCAGAGCCGCACTTCGGGCCCGGCGGCATAGAGCTTGGAGGTAATTCCGCGATCGGCGGCGTCGTTGAGCGGCGTGTTGCTGTCGAGCAGGTAGAGCGGCACGTTCCCGACGTTGGCGCGCCAGACCCGGAGCCGGAGCGTTCGCCCCGGAAGATCGACCGCGACCATCAGCCACCCCCCCGAAATGGCAAGCGCGGGTTGAATGGGGAGCGCCGTCGGATCGTTGTACGGATACAGCTCCTGCTGGCGCCCTTGCGCGTCCAGCGCCTGGCGAAAGTATCCCTCCTGATAGAGGAGCCCTACGCCGACGATCGGCACCCCGAGATCGCTGGCCGACTTGAGGTGGTCACCGGCGAGCACGCCGAGGCCGCCGGCGTAGATCGGCAGCGCTTCGCTGAGACCGAACTCCATGCTGAAGTAAGCCGTGGGCAAAGGGGTCGCGTCGGCGGTCGCTCCGGCGGCCGCGTAGCGACGCCGCTCCGCCAGGATCGTGGCGAGGCGTTGGCGAAATGACCCGTCCTCCGCCAGGGTCTCGAGCCGCTCGTGCGGCACGCTCTGAAGAATGATCCAGGGATTGTGGGTGGCGTCCCAGGTGGCGGAATCGATGGTCCGCCAGATGTCGTCGGTGGCGTGGCTCCAGGTCCAGCGCAGATCCAGGGCCATTTCGGTGAGTGGGTCGATCCCGGGGGGAAGGTCGCGTGGAAGAAAAGCGTGGAGGATCATCGAGACGCCCGAGAGAACATCGAAGGGAATCAGTGTGCACGGGCGGTGCCAAACAGGGACAGCGACAGGTGAGCGACAGGAGAGTTACAGCAAGTTGGCATGTTCGTGGCAGGGTACTGGGTCATGAAAAGCAGATTGGTTGTCGCGACGTCGACCGTGGTTGCCGGGGCGATTGCGATCGCTCTGATTCTGAGACCGAGTCATTCCATTCCTCCGTCTCCCGAGCTGGGCACACCCGAGCACATCCCCCCGGCGGCCCGGGCGGTCATCCGCAGCCGGATGCTGCGCCACGGGCAGCAACTCGGCATTCTGGTCCTCCAATCGGTGGTCCTCGACTACGATGCCGCCGCGCGTACTGCCGGAGAGATCTACGACGAGCCGGCGCTGGCACGGCCGATCACCGGCGACGAGCTCAATGGGTTGCTGCCGGAGCGGTTCTTCGTGCTTCAGGACGAGCTGCGCGGAGAAGCCCGGCGGCTGGTGACCGCGGCGGCCCGCCGAGATGGCGCCCAGCTCGCCAACGAGGTCGGTGCCCTGACCAAGAGCTGCGTCGCCTGTCACGACCTCTATCTTCACGGATCGCCCGATCTTCCCTCGGCGCAGAAGCCATCCATCGAGTGAGCTTCAAGGGACGAACGGAACCCAGAAGCTGGCCGCCAGAAGGACGACCAGCGGGATTCCGACGACCAGGCTCGGTTGGATGAAGGTCAGAAGCTGGAACAGCAACCCGGCGGCGACGAAGATGAACAGTCTCTGCCGCCACCTCCGGCCGGCCAGGACCAGGACCGCGGAGGCGACGAGCCCGACGAAGGTGACGAGCCACAGGACGACCTGCGCATCGTCCGTGCGCTCCGAAACGGGCCTTCCCTCCGCGCGGGCCCGGATCCCCTCCATCATCTTTCGCTCCATCACGAAGTGGACCGCTTCGAAGATGCCTCGGTCGAAGGCGACGCCCAGCAGCGAGAGGCTGCCCCGGGCACGCCCGCGCATGAGGAGACGAGAGGAGGTGGAATCGATCGGCTGGACGACGAAAGCCCAGGTGCCGTCCGGCGGATCGGTCAACGCCGTTCCGGGTCGACGTGTGTAGAACACCAGGGCGTGTCCTGGTTCGTAGATGGCCAGAGGCGCCTGTCCGGCTCCGCCGAGCTTCTCGCGCGGGTACATCCAGAGCTTGTCGTCGGCGTTCCAGCGTTGAATCGCCGGCAAGAGGTAGTCGAGGTTTCGAATCTCGCACCCGACGAGGTTCTCCAAGATCGCGTAGCTGTAGAACCCCGCTCGATCCTGGCCGAGCTGCGCGACCCATGGCCACACCGCGCTGGCAGGCGCGTGGATGGTGATCGTGCGGGTCTCGCGAGCGGCTCCCTGCCACAGGAGCGCATCGCCCGGCAAATAGGCGTGCGTCGTCGCGTCGTCGGCGCCCCAGCTCCGATACCAGGGACGCACCACCACAAAGAATTCCACCAGCAGAGCCGCCAGGGCTCCCGTGAGCGCGCCGGCACGGATCCAGGCGTCGCGATTTCTCACGGCGCCGCTTTGACGCGGACCGCTTCGAGTTGCGCGAAGATCTCAATTTCATCTCCCACGACGACTCCGCCGATGTCGAGATCTTGATTCCAGCGCAGCCCGAACTTTCGACGATCGACCCGAGCCACTGCCTCGTACGAAACCCGCTCCGCTCCCTTGTCGTCGGTCCATCGGTTGTGTCGCGTGATCTCCACTTCGACGTCGTCTGCCACGCCGTGCAGGTCGAGACGACCCCTCACGACCGGGTTGGCGCGTTCCGGCAGATGCACCTCCGTGCTGGTGAAGCGCGCCTGCGGGAAACGACCGACGTCGAAGAACTCGGTGGAACGAATCTGGGCGTCGCGCTCCGAGTCGTCCGTGTTGACGCTGTCGAGGTCGACCCAGACGTGGACTGACGATGTTGCGAGCTCGGCGCCGCCCATCGTCAAGGTTCCGCCCCACCTTCCAAAATTCCCGCGGATCTGGTGGATCACGATGTGGCGGAGAGAGAAACGCAGGGTCGAGCGTTCGAGGTCGATCTGCCAGGTTTCTGAGCCTGCCGCCGGCGTCTGGAACGTCGAAATCGCTTTTTGGGCCCGTCGGCGCGCGGCATCGCTCTGGCGGTGGGCCGCCCAGGGGTAGAGCAGATCGTCCTCGTGGCGGGCATGCGCGCGGAGGTTGCCGACAAAGTCCGCGATGCGATCCGCCGACAGGGAGTGGAGGTCCAGATCCACGCCGAGGGTGGTCAGCTCGGCTCGGATTCGCTGGTGCTCGTAGAGAAGCGCGCGCGCTTCGGTCGGCTTCTGCAGGGCGAACGCAGGAAGGATGTTTGCTTCCTCGTCATCGAAGTGCCGGAGGAGCTCGCGCTCGAAGGACTGCCAGGCTTGGCGAAGAGCGCTGGGATCGCTACCCGACGCCTCGGCCACGATCGCTTCGAAGTGCCGTTCGAGGCGCTCGTGGTCCTGGGTGAAGACAGCACGGATGGCCTCTTCAGACGCCGTGGCAGAAGGGCGCTGAAAGTCGAAGTCGCCGCCTGGGGTCGTCGTCTGTTCGCGCATTCCCTCCATTCTTGCAGTCTGAATGCCAGACGTCGGAACCGGCGGTCGAATGCGCACGAAAGGGGGGACGCGCTTGCTGAGACGCGACTTTTGCGCCGGTGGCGAATCTGGCCGCAATTGTTTCGCGTTTCGGACAGACGACCGCCGCCAGACCCCGACCCACGAAGGGGCGGTCCTGGCGCTCGGATTGCACCTCAGCAGGCCATGTCGGTCCTCGAGACATTCCTGACCTGCGGGCTCGATGTCGGAGCGCGCTCGGTCAAGATTGCCGTCCTCTCCCATCAGGAGGAGCGTTCGACAATCCTGGCCAATGTCCTGGTTCGGTCGGAGGGGCACCCGTACGCCGAGGTCGGGCGGGCGGCCATTCGAGAGAGCTGGCGACAGGTGTTGGCCGACGCTGGCCTTTCGGCCGGCGATATCGATTACGTCGTGTCGACGGGAACGTGCGATAGCGAGGTCGTAGGGATGGGACGCCACCCCGGGCGCTCGAGTCACGCGCTCGGTGCGCGACTGCTGTTTCCGGATGCGGTGGCCGCGCTGGATATCGGCGCCAGCGAGATTCGGTGTGGTCTCGTGAACGAACCGCTGATAGGTCGCCGCTACGCCATGGCCCGCATTGCGCGTCGAACCATTGGCGAGACCGTCGATGAAGCGGACGATCTGGCGGGCCGGGCCGTGGGACTCGTCCGCACCCTGGCCGTCGAAGGGAAGATCGTCCTCACGGGTGGGATGGTCCTGGATGCCGACTTCGTTGGCGAACTCTGGTCCGCCATCCTCCGCACCCGCGGCTCGGAGAGCAACGTGTCGCTCCTCATATCGCCAGAGGCGATCTTTGCGGGTGCCTATGGCGCTGCAATCCTGGCGGCCGGACGGTTCCTCAGGCTCTCCCACCTCGCCGGTCCGGTCCCCGATCCGTTCGCCGAACGGATTCTGCGCATCGACCGCCGTACGCTCAACTGAGCTGCGGCGGAACCAGGACCGCTGCGCCTTGGATGCGGCCACCGCGCAGATCGGCGAGCGCCTCGTTGGCTTTCGCGAGGGGGTAGGGGAGGGCGGTCGTCCTGACAGGGACCTGCGGCGCGAGGGCCAGGAACTCCTCGGCGTCCTTTCGGGTCAGGTTGGCGATCGAGCGAACGGTCCGCTCCCCCCAGAGCTCGGCGTAGGGGAAGGACGGGATGTCGCTCATGTGGATGCCCGCGCACACGACAGTTCCCCCCTTGGCCACCGCGCGGAGGGCGGCCGGCACGAGGGCGCCGACGGGCGCGAAGATCAGCGCGGCATCGAGGGGCGCCGGAGGTGCCGTGTCGGAGCCACCGGTCCAGACCGCGCCGAGCTGGCGCGCGAACCGTTCCGTTCCGGTATCGCCCGGTCGGGTGAAGGCGTAGACCTCGCGCCCTTGAAATACCGCCAGCTGAGCGATGAGGTGGGCGGCGGCGCCGAATCCATAGAGTCCGAGTCGCCGCGCGTCGCCGGCAGCCCGGAGAGCGCGGTAGCCGATGAGGCCCGCGCAGAGCAACGGGGCAGCCTCCACGTCCGTGTACCCGGAGGGGAGCGCGAAACAGAAACGCTGATCAGCAACGGCGAGCTGGGCAAAGCCTCCGTCAATCTGGTAGCCGGTGAAGCGAGCCCGGTCGCAGAGGTTCTCCCGTCCGGACCGGCAGAACAGGCAGACGCCGCAGGTCCAACCGAGCCACGGAACGCCAACGCGGTCGCCAACGGAGAATCGATCCACGCCGGCGCCCTTTTCCATCACCACACCGACGATCTCGTGTCCCGGAATCAGCGACTGCTTCGGAGCTGGAAGCTCGCCGTCGATGATATGCAGGTCCGTTCGACAGACCGCGCAGGCACTGACGCGGATCAAGAGCTGATCATCGTCGGGGACCGGTGGCTCCCTCTCGGTGGGGACCAGCGGCTCTCCCGGTCCTGTGAACACCATCGCCTGCATGCGCGCCCGATCCTCTCGGGCGTATATACCCGGCAAAGAGGGGTCGCGCGATCCCGCAATTCCTTCGCTCAAAGATCCGTGCCTCGGCGAGATTTGCGCGCGCCGCCGCATGAATTCCACCGGGTGCCAGCGGGGATTCTCGGCACTCATCGATCGGCAGCGCTCTTGCATTTGCGACCGTCCAAAAGGGAGGTCCCCATGTTGTCACGCTCGATCGGCATTCTGTTTGTCTCGTTCCTTCCGGCCGGCGCTTTGATCTTGCCGCTCAGCCCCGTGCACACCGTCAACGCGCTCGTCGCCGGAATACTGGCGATGCTGCTGGCGGGCCTCTCGATGGCCTATGACCGTGCGCGGATCGGTACGGCGATCATCGGCGCCTGGGTGGCGCTGACAGCCTTCATCTTTCCGTCGAACCTGATGGAGGAGGTTCTGACCGTTTCCTGGGGGACGCTGATGCTCGCAACGATGGCGGGACCGCTCAGCGCGTCGCCCCAGATCTTCCGAACTCCGGCCGCGCAGAAGGCGTCCGAGCCCGCCGCGGAAGACCGTCAGGTTCAGATCGCCGCCTGATCCCGGGGTTCTAGCAGGCTGGCTAAAATAGGCGGCTTCGAGACTGGCGCTCGGAGGGCGCCGAGTCAGTCAGAACAGCAACTGCGCTTTGAGCAGTCTCTCGGGCGGGATTGACGGACGGCCGATCGACGGCGACGTCGTCGTCAACAGCTCGACCTGGGAATTCTGCTCTCCGCGCATGCCCAGGAGCAGATCAACCCTGTGATCCGCTGTCGATCCCCGGACTCGGCTCCTCAGCACCTCCTAGAGGCGGCTCACGACCAGGGTCCCCGTGTTTCCGCCCGGCCCGAGGTGGGGAGCGCCCAGACTGCCGTCCGGCCCGAGCATCGACTCGATGTCGTATGGGCCGATGGTGAAGCTGAGGGCGCCATCTGCCACAGTGGTAAAGATCAGACCGTCCACAGTGAGCATTCCGGAGAGATGACCGCCGTCCAAAGTGGCGTCGCCGGATACGAAGGTCAGCGCGAGCGGCATCTGGGTGCGGTCGGCGCACGCCCCGGCGCTCTTCACCAGGGTGCGGGTGCCGCACGCGTAAGCCGCGCGCAGCAATCCGCGCCCCGGTGCGCGCGCCACGCCCGCCTCGGCGGCGGTTGCGGCCTGGTCAACGTGCAGCGTGACCTGGGTGGCCGTCGCGCCGTCGGGCGTGATCGTGAACGACCAGTCTCCTTCGACGGCGTCGCGCATATCGGCCGCTCCGTACTGGAACTGTGGTTCGGCGGGGCCGCAGGCGACGGCGGGGTTCAGGAAAAAGAAAGCGAGGGGAACAATCCAAATAAGCTTAGACATGTCCCGATGGTGAAACCGGTGCGAACCGGTGTCAACTCGCTGCGACCCTCCCTTTACGGCGGCGGCGACAAGCATATCGCGTCGAACGTCGAATCAAGCTTCGCAAGCGTCGCGTCCGCCAGTTGCTCGATCTCGCGAATCGGGTGCGTCGCCGGACGCGCTTGCCCGGCGACGTCGTCGTCAACAGCTCGACCTGGGAATTCTGCTCTCGCGAATGCCAAGCAGATCACATCTGTGATCCGCCGTCGATCACCAGACTCGGCTTCTTCAGCAGCCTGCTAGTGGTAGTCGTCGCCCGAGCCGATCGCGAGCTTTCCGCGGAAGGTGCGGTAGAGGTAGAGGAAGACGCCGACGACGAGGGCCAGGGCCACGAGCCACCAGGTCAGGGCAATGCGCATGGCGTAAGAGCCAGTCGCCGCCGCGGCAACGGTCAGGGAGCGGGTGGCGTCGGTCGAGTCCGGCAGGAGGACGGGGTAGAGCGCGCAGGCGGCGCCGCCGAGCATGGAGATCAGGTAGGCGCCCGAAGAGAGAAAAGCGAGGCGCTCGCGTCCTCGACGAACGGCCAGCTCCATCACGATGAGGCTGGCGATCACGAGTGCCGGCAGGAGCAGTGTGGCGACATGATCGCGGAAGTTGTCGACCACGGACGGCCGGACGATGAGCGTCGCCACCAGGCTGGCGAAGGTGAGGAGCGGCAAGAGGCGGGTCCCCAGGAAGCCGACGCGACGCGCGCGGGCATTCACCTCCCCCTCCGTGCGCAGAGCCAGGTAATGTGACCCGTGCGTGGCGAGAGCCACCAACGACACGACCCCGCTGAGCACGGTGTACCAATCGAGGACGCCCGGATTCGGCCCCGGGCGGAAGTTGGTCCAGAGCGGCAGGAAGAAGTATCCGTCGGCGTCGAGGGGGACGCCACGGATGACGTTCCCGAGCGCCGCGCCGAGGATGACGGCCAGCAGGAGGCTGGAGATCATGAAGACGGTGTCACAGATCTCTCCGACCAGGGCGTCGTGAAAGTGACCGCGCAGCTCGAGCCCCAACGCCCGGCCGATGAGAAGCCAGAGCACCAACATCAGCGGCAGGTAGAATCCGCTGAAGCTGGAGGCGTAGAGTTGCGGGAAGGCGAAGTAGAGCGTGCCGCCCGCCGCGAGCAGCCAGACCTCGTTCGCATCCCACACCGGGCCGATCGTGCGGCGAACGAGGGCGCGCTCGTCGCGCGATCTGGCCACCAGCTTGTAGACGGCGCCGGCGCCGAGATCGAAACCGTCGAGCACGACGTACGCCACCAGCATGACAGCGACCAGCAAGAACCAAAGCGTCGCCATGATCTACTCCGCTGCCTCGGCGAGGGGCCCCGGGGGAACCGCGGGACGAAAGGGCGGTTCGGCCTCGTCAGGGCCGCGGACGATCTCGCGCGACATGAGAAGCACGAAGGCGATCGCCAGGATCGCGTAGAGCCCCATGAAGCCAATCAAGGAGAACAGCCCATTGCCGGCGGAGACGCGTTGGGAGGTCCCGGCCGCGGTGCGCATGAGGCCGTAGACCAGCCAGGGCTGACGGCCGATCTCGGCGGTCATCCACCCGGCCGTGTTGGCGATGTAGGGGAGCGGGACCGCGAGCAGGAGGGCCCATAAAAGGGGACGGCTCTGAAAGAGGCGCCCCCGCCACAGCCAGAGCAACGCCACCCCCATCAACGCCATGAAGATCGTCCCCAGGCCGACCATCAGGTGATAGCTGTAATAGAGGAGACCGACGTTGTCGGGGCGCTGGTCGGCCGGAAACGAGTCGAGTCCCGCGACCTCCGCGCTCCACCGCCGGTAGGTGAGCACGCTCAGCGCCGAGGAGATCTCGATGGTGTTGTCGATGTGTCCTTCGTCGGTGTTGGGTTGGCCGATCAGCACCAGGGGTGCGTTGGGCTGGGTGACGAAGAGGCCCTCCATGGCGGCGAGGGTGGCTGGCTGGTTTTGCGTGACGAGCTGACCTTGGCGATCGCCGGTCGGAAAGAGCTGCCAAAGGCTGGCGACCGCGGCGACGATCACCCCGGTGCGCAGGAGCGCGGTCGAAGTCCGCTGATCTGTCCGCTGATCTGTCCGGTCATCCGCGCCTGGCTTCCCGCGCAGGTGATAGTACGCGCCGAGGCCGGTGGCCGCGAAGGCGCCCGTGACGACGGCGCCCCCCATGGTGTGGAGGTACTGCCAGAAGGCCCAGCGGTTGAGGAGCAGCGCCGCCAGGCTTTCGAGGCTCACGGAGCCGTCCGGCGCGACGCTGTAGCCGACGGGATGCTGCATCCAGGCGTCGGTTGCGACGATGAAGTAGCCGGAGAGCCAAGATCCGAGAAACACGGCGACAGCGGACATCAGGTGCGCGCGCGGCGAGAGACGCTTTTCGCCGAACAGGAAGAGACCTAGGAACGAAGATTCGAGGAAGAAGGCGAACATCCCTTCCATCGCCAGGGTCTGTCCGATGACACCGCCGGCGAACCGCGAGAAGCGGGCCCAGTTCGTCCCGAACTGAAACTCCATCGGAACGCCGGTGACGACGCCGAAGACGAAGTTGATGGCGAACAGGCGGCCGAGGAGGCGCGCCGCCTCGGCGTAGCCGCGCCCAGGACGGCGGATCGCCAGAACCTTACAGATGACGATCAGCGGGGCGAGCCCCATCGTCAGCTGGGGGAACAGATAGTGAAATGTTGCGGTGAAGGCGAAGTGAAGTCGGTGAACGACGAGCGCGCTGTCCAATGGAAGTCTCCTTTTCCCATGCCCCATGCAAGCCGCGGGGCAGACGGTCCGAGCGCGGCACTCCCCTGAGTTTTGAGGAATCAAATCCGCAGAAGTTGCGCCCGCTGCTGACCGCGCCGGCAACGATTGCGCGGCTGACCCTGAGCGGCGAAAGCGCCCCCGCGCCAACCAAGCTGCTGGCATCGGAGCTGCAATCTCCGTGACCGTGACCGTGGATGCTGAGCTGGTCCGAGATTTGTCGAGGCCAGAGGCCTACGGCGAGGGGCACACGGCTCCTGTCTCCCTGCGAACGACGCACGCGTCCTGGGTGTTCTTGACCGGCGATGAGGTCTGGAAGGTGAAGCGGCCTGTCGACTTCGGCTTCCTTGATTTCCGTACGCTGGAGGCACGCCGCCGGGCCTGTGAGGACGAGGTTCGCTTGAACCTGCGGCTGGCCCCCGATGTCTATCTCGGCATCGCTCCTGTCCGAAAGACCTCCAGTGGGTACCGCATTGGCGGTGAGGGTCCGACCGTGGACTGGGCCGTGCACATGCGGAGGTTGCCCGACCGTACCAGCGCCGAAGCACTGCTTGGGCGCGGGGCGCTCGACGCCGAACGCCTGAGTAAGATCGCCGATCGGCTGGCAGCGTTCTTCGCCGCCGCGCGCGTGGTACCCGAGTTCGGGACGCTGGCGGCGCTGCAGCGCAACGTGGCCGAGAACCTCGAGCAGGCCGCGCCCTTCGTGGGCGACCTTCTGGACCGCGAGACCTTCGAGGAGGTGCGCGCCTTCCAGATGGGCAGGCTGTCCCGAGACGGCGAGCGCTTCCTGGCGCGCTCCGCGGGAGACCGGATTCGCGACGGGCACGGCGATCTGCGGCTCGAACACCTGTATCTGCTCCCCGGACCTGGCGGGGAAGAACGCCCCGTCATCATCGACTGCATCGAGTTCAACGAGCGCTTCCGTTGCGGCGATGTGGCGTCGGAGGTCGCGTTCCTGGCCATGGAGCTCGAGGCGGCCGGGCGCCCGGATCTCGCGGCCGGGTTCCTGGCCCGATACGCCGAGGCAAGCGACGATTTCGGGCTTTACGGCGTGGTCGATTTCTACCTTTCGTATCGGGCCTGGGTGCGCGGGAAGGTCGCGGCCTTCGTCGCAGCCGATCCGTCGACGCCGCCCGACGTCCGTGCCCGAAAACGCGACGAGGCGAGGCGGGACTTCGGGCTGGCGCGCGCCTGTGCCGGGAGGCCGCTCGACCGTCCACTGCTGGTCACCGTCGGCGGCGTGATCGGAAGCGGCAAGAGCACCCTGGCCGCAGCTCTCGGCCGCCACCTGGCCCTGCCGGTCATCGGATCGGATCTGACGCGCAAGGTGCTGGCAGGCCTGGCGCCGACATCGCGGGGCGACGCGCGTCTCTACGGCCCCGAACAGAAAGAGAGGACGTACGCCGAGATCTTCCGTCGCGCGGCCGACGTGCTCGGGGCAGGGCGAGGCGTGATCCTCGATGCAACCTTCTCTGCCGGTCGTTGGCGTCGGACGGCCGCCGACCTCGCCCGGGCGGCCGACGCCAGCTTCGTCTTGGTCGAAGCCTCGTGCGCTGATTCGAGGGTCCTTCGAGAGCGGCTGGCCGCCCGCAGGGGCGGGCCATCGGTGTCCGACGCCACCGACGATCTTCTCGACGCGTTCTTGCGCGACTACGAGCCGCTCGGATCCTCCGACCCCGAGCCGAGGTTCACCGTCGACACGAGTGGCACGCCGGGAGGAGCGCTTTGCGATGCATTGGCGCGTATTGAAACGCTCCGCACGGCTGTGCCGGTGGAAAGCGTGTCGTGAACGATCGCGGCGTGTCGCCAGATATCGCGCAAAAAGTGCGCGACAGAGGCCAGCGGGCGCGGATTCTGCGCTCTTCAGTCGGTCCTTTCTGTCCGTCTTTCAAGCGTCTTTCAAGCGTCCTTCGAGGGCCTTTGGGGGGGCCCAATCGGTCGTCGCGGGCTTGGTCCGACAGTTGCA
>Ga0209890_10000365_pt1 | contig 20929 bp, 15 predicted proteins | sample OrgsoiDNA2013049_FD_185799 | JGI IMG/M metagenome (GOLD analysis project Ga0209890, IMG submission 185799) | Permafrost soil microbial communities from the Arctic, to analyse light accelerated degradation of dissolved organic matter (DOM) -... | ecosystem: Environmental > Terrestrial > Soil >...
TCGCGGTGGTCTGGTACGCGGCCGTGTGGGCACCGGCCTCGGCCGCCGCCGTGCAGCGGCGGGCGCTCCATCACTGCGCGTGCGGCGTGTGGGCGGTGGTGGACCTCGTGCTGCTTTTTGTGGGGCTGGCGATCCATCTCGGCTGCGGCGCCCTCCTGACCTGGCTCGATCGCCGGGCGCAGCGGACGTTTGTCCCCGACGGCAGAAGCACGCCGTAGTCAGAAAGCGAACGCGATCGCGGGCCAGGTAACGCCGACGGACCCGTTGGTGGGTGCTCTCGGCAAGAGCTCGGTCCATTCGTCCAGCGTCGCCGAAGGAAGCTACTTTCTTCCGGCCATCGTCTTGTCGCGGAGCGCCTTGAACTCGCTGCCGTCGTACCAGCCCGGCCAGGCATCGTCGTTGGCGAGCTTGGCACCGACGAGATGGAGCGCCTCGTCGTCTTCCACCGGCCCGGTGAGGTCCCAGCTGGCGCTCCATTCGTCGGACGGCTGGTGATAGCGATTCGCGGTGTAGTCGTCGCGCAGCCTCTTGCCCGCATCCTTGCCGCCGACCAGAAGATCGGTGCCTCCGCCCGGGCTGATCGCGGGAATGCCGAATTTCGCCAGACTGAAATGATCGGAGCGGAAGAAGTGGCCCTTCTCCGGCTCCGGATCTGGCGAGACGATCCGATTCTGCGTCTTCAGCGCATCGGCGAGATAGGCTTCCAGCTCCGACTGGCCGTTGCCGGCCAGATCCATGTCGCGCGCCGCGCCCTTCGGTCCGTCCGCGTCCGTGTTCAGCACGCCCACGATGTGATCGCGCGGCCAAAGCGGATGCTCCGCGAAATATTGCGAGCCCAACAGGCCCTGCTCCTCCATCGTCCAGAATAGAAAACCGAGGGTGCGCTGCGGACGCCTGTCGTGCTTGAAAGCCTCGGCCAGCTCGAGGACCATCGAAACGCCCATGCCGTTGTCGACGGCGCCGTTGTAGATCGTGTCGGGACCAGCGACGTCCGGCTTGATGCCGAGATGATCCCAGTGCGCCGAGAACAGCACGACGTCGCTCGGATGCTTGTAGCCCGGAATGACGCCGACCACGTTGCGGGTCATCAGATGCGCCACTGCCGAATGGGCATCGACGGAGAGCGTCTCGCCCGCCATCGGGATGGCGGCAAAGCCATGTTTGTTGGCGGCGGCTTTTTCCTGCGCGTAGTCGAGGCCGGCGCGCTTGAACAGATCCTGCGCCGTGTCGAGCGTAATCCAGCCCTGGACCCGCAGCATGCTCTCGTTCTTGTCCTTGGCAGCCAGCCACGATTTGTTGCCGGAGTTGGAATTGCGCACGACCTGGTAGCCGTACGCCGCCGGGATGGTTTCGTGGACAATGATGGCAGCGGCGGCACCCTGGCGCGCGGCCTCTTCATACTTATAGGTCCAGCGGCCGTAATAGGTCATCGCCTTCCCCTTGAAGAACTTCGGATCGGGATTGTCCTCGTTGCCGGGATCGTTGATCAGAATGACGACGGTCTTCCCCTTCACGTCGGCGCCGGCATAGTCGTTCCAGGCATATTCTGGCGCGACGACGCCATAGCCGACGAACACCAGCGGCGCGTCCTTGACCTTCACCTGGGTGCCGGCGAAGTGCGGTGTCCAATAGGTCACCTGGTCCGGGAAGTTCGGGTTCATCGCGCCTTGCGGCGTGTCGAAGGTGAAGTGTGAGGCCGGACCGTCCAGCTTGATCGTCACCGACGGCACCGGCTGGAAATAGCTGCCGTGATTGCCGGGCCTGATGCCGATGCGCTTCAGTTCGTTCGCGATCCATTGCGCCGCCGCCTCTCCGTTTCTGGTGCCCGGCCCGCGCCCCTCGAACGCGTCGTCCGAGATCGCCTTGTCACGCGCCGAAATGTCGGTCGCGCTGATTTCGGGCGTGGTCTTGGGGTGGCCCGGATATTGGGCCAGGGCGGGGAGGGCGATCAGGCAAGCGGCGAATGTGGTGGCGGGGGAAAGGCGCATCAGGCGGAAGTCCTCGGGATTCTCGGAAAGCTGCGTGCGGCGGGCAAGACCGCCAGCCGGTGTTGCGAAATTGTAAATAATGTTATCTAACTAGGAGCGCTTTGACTGCCCCCGCGCAATCTGCGCGCGCGAAACGTTCCGAGGCGCCTCAGCTACCACAGGAGGATCGCATGTACAGGAAATGGCTCCCCACGCTGGTTTTCGGATTGTCGCTCGGAATCATGGACTGCGGGAGTTCGGACCCCGGGACATCGGGTTCGGGCGGCACCGGTGGATCCATGGCCGCCACGGGGGGCAGGGGCAGCGGTGGTTCGTCGACAGGTGGCTCGTCGACCGGTGGCTCGTCGACCGGTGGCTCGGGCACGGGGGGCAGGGGCAGCGGTGGTTCGACCGGTGGCTCGTCGACCGGTGGCTCGGGCACGGGGGGCAGCGCGAGTGGCGGGACCGCGGGTCGCGGAACCGGGGGTGGCGGAACCGCGGGTGGCGGAGCTGGTAGCGGCGGTAACGCCTCGGGCGGTGCGGCTGGCGGACGCGCCGGCGGCGGTGGCTCTTCGACGGCCGGAAGCTCCGGCACCGCCGGCAGCGGGGCCGGGGGAGCCGCCGGAAGCGGCAGCGCCGCGCGTCCGAGCAAAGGCTGTGGCGTCACGAACGGTGTGAAAACGCTGACCACCGGCGGCATGTCGGTTTCCAAGGGTCTTGCCACGTCGACGACACTCAAGATCACGAGCGGCAACCCGGCGATGAGTCGCGAATACATCATCGACATTCCGGCGGATTACGATCCGACGCACCCGTATCGCCTGATCTTCTCCTGGCACCAGGCGTATGGCTCGGACGTCGGCAATGCGAATGGCCAATATCCCGCTTTCAATGGTCCCAACTTCGACGCCGCACACTATGCGTTTTTCGGCCTCAAACGCGCAGCGACCGACGCGGGCGATTCCGCCATCTTCGTAGCGCCCGAGGGGATCGGCAACCTTCCCTGGGACTTCACGCGAGACAGTCCCCTCTTCGACGACCTACTCGCCCTCGTCGACGCGAACCTCTGCATCGACGACAGCCGGGTCTTTTCCACCGGCTTCAGCTTCGGAGCGATGATGAGCTATGCCCTGTCGATCACGCGCCAGACGAAGCTGCGCGGGGTGGTCGCCATGGCAGCGGCCAACTACAACCTTCCCGGTGAGCCGACCGATTCGAATGCGGCGCCGGTCGCGTACATGGGGACGACCGGTATGAGCGATGGCACCTGCCCGTGGGGCACCGACACGATGGGGGGCAAGGCCTGCAACCTTCAGCACGCCAAGGACAACGGATGCACGATTCCCTCCGGGAACAACATCCCGACCACGACGGCGGGTAGCAAGAAATACGTCTGCTACGACTTCGAAGGGTGCAAGGCGGGTTATCCCGTCAAGACGTGCACGTTCGATGGCGCGCACACCCCGTCTAGCATCGATGACGGGAGCTCGAGCGGGGATGATGGCCTGAAGGCCTTCATTCCACCGCTGGCCTGGAAGTTCATGTCGCAGTTCTGAGCAAGCCGCTCGAACCGACCCCGCCGGTCGATGGACTGGCCGGGTCGCGGTTCGAGCGGCGTGGAGCTCGGACTACGGGTTGAGCGACGGTGGCGTCGTGGCGCCTTTGGTGCAAATGGCGTAGGCCTCGAGGATGCCGGCGCTCTCCGCCGCCGAGTCCAGGTTCACGCCGCTCACCAGCCACTCCTCGATGACGCTGTTCGGGACGTGGTACGGCCGGTTCTCAACCACATTGACGGACGGCCGTTGGTTGGGAGGGAGGCCGTTGACCTGGCGGCTGAAATAGCCGCCCCCCGTGATGTGCTCGCCCGCCGGGCAGAGCGCGCTGGCCTGCACGGTGACGGTGCCTGCGGGGACCGGATCGTTCTGCGCGATGATGATCTGGGTCTGGATGCCGGCGCCGGCTGGGCCGGCTGGTCCAGCGGGGCCAGCCACGCCGGGCTGCCCGGTGAGCCCCTGCGGCCCGATCGGGCCGGTGGCCCCCGTGGCGCCGGTCGGTCCAGCCGGACCCGCCGGGCCCTGCGCGCCGGTAGCGCCGGTCGGTCCAGCGGGACCCGTGGGTCCGGGTGGGCCTGGGGGACCCTGCGGTCCGACGACGACGGTCGATCCCTGGCACGCGGTTCCGGTGCCGGCGAAGTTCACCACCTGGTTGGTGCTGACGCTGTTCAGGTTGACCGACGACGGAAACGAGCAGCCGGTCAGGCTGGCCGAGACGCTGAGCGAGACCGGCAAGTTGGCGCTGACCGCCAGCGAGTAGGCGCCCGTGCTGTCGCTGGTGGCGCTCAGCTGTAGGGCCCCGGTCGTGCGCACAGTCGCGCCCGCCAGCGCGCCCCCGTTCGTCCCCGTCACGCGGCCCGAGATCGAGATCGATCCCGCCAGCGCCGACGAGATCTCACTGACCGACCCGCCGGACGATCCCTTTTCGCAGCCCACGGTGCACGCCAACACGAGCGGCAGCGCGAGCAGCCCCAGTCTCCCTGTACGATCCGCCAACCTGAAAGTTGTCATGTGTACGATGTCCCTCCGACGGTGACGGTTAGCACCGATCGCGCTCGTTCGGCGGTCAACTGGGGCCCAATTTCTGCACCAGAGCCGGGCAGGTTGTCGCCGGCCGTACGCGGCCACCTTCAGCGCGCGCGGCGGCGCTATCGTGGGGGGCGTCTTCTAGAAGTAGAACTCCTGCCAGTGGAAGTCCCAGCCCTCGAGGTGAAGACCTCCACGGGATCGCCTGCGTCGAAGTTGAGCGGAACGAAGAGCTCCAGAGGCTCGTCCATCTTCGGTTTCGAGAACCGAACCGAGATCTGCGGGACCCCGTCGACAATGGGTTCCAGGCCGAGAAACCGCCGTTCGCCCTGATAAACCAGCGTGGAGCGCAGACTCCGAAACTCCATCACGAGCCTGTCCCCGTCGGCCCGAACCGTGAGCGGCCCGTACGCGGGATGCTCGTATCTTCCTACGACTTCTTCGATCGGAAAATCGAGCGCGGTCTGCCGGACATTCGGCGACACTGTCGGCATTTCCTCGATCCTTCGCTCCCAGTCCAGCGGCTCGAGCCCGAGAAGGCGATCGTAGGCGCTGTAGGCAATCGCCGTCAGAGCCTCGGTCGCGAGATCGCGGTTCATCAGGACAATGAGCCCTTGTCCGGTCTCTGGAAGAAAGCCCAAATGCACCACGAATCCGTCGATGGCGCCGTTGTGGGCCACCAAGGGATGGCCGCGGTAGTTCTCGTGGATCCAGCCCAAGGCGTAAGAGCGGTGCCGTACCTCGGGTTGGTCCGACTCCGGCATCTCCGCTTGAGGGCGATGTAGCTCACGCCACATACCCTCGTCGAGAAGCCCCGGCGATCTCGCCGTGTGAAACGTGAGCCAGCGGGCGAGATCCCGCACGCTCGTTTGCACGGCTCCCGCGGGCGCGATGGCACTCAAGCGCTTCAGCATGGGTATCTTTCGTACGCTGCCCTCGCGGATCGCGTAGGGCGAGGCATGGTCGGCGTCGGCCTCCATCGCTTCCGCCGATAGGAGCGTGCGACACATGTCGAGGGGGACGAGGATCCGAGACGCCACGAAGCTCTCCCAGCTCTCTCCCGAAACCTTCTCGACGATGCAACCCGCCACGACGAACATCAGGCTGTTGTATCGCCATTGCGTGCGGGGAGGACCGCTGGGCTCGAGGAATCGAAGGCGCCCGTAGAGCTCATCTAGCGAGAACGGGGCCTGGTACCAGAAGAGATCATGCCGGGGCAATCCGCTCTTGTGGGTGAGAAGATCCCGCGGGGTCAAAGTCGCCGAGGCGACAGGGTCACGCAGCGAAAAGTCGGGAAGGTACGTTCGCACGGGAGTGTCGAGCGCGATCCTGCCCTCGTCCGCAAGGAGAGCGACCGCCGTTGCCGTGAACGCCTTCGAGCAGGAGCCGACAGGGAAGAGCGTGTCGGGCGTGACCGGGAGGTGCTTCTCTACATCGCGGTAACCAAAGCCGCCTGCAAAGCTGAGGTGTCCTCGCTCGACGACGCCCACGGCCACGCCTGGAATCTGGTCACGCACCATCAGACGGCGAACGAGGGGCGCGAAATCATCGGAAAGCCCCGTTTCGGCGCTCGCCTCGTGGCCCGGCGCCGCCCGGCCCATCACCACGAGGACCGCTGGCAGGACCGGCCGTAGCCGCTTCATGCCCGAGCGCGCTCCGGGATTCGCTCGGGAATCAGAAAGAAACAGACGGTCAGGAGAATCATCACGCTCGAGAAAAAGACGAGCCCCATGAACAGGGCAATGCCCAGGTGCAATCCGATCGTCGCGATGCACCACACCTTGCGCGTGCTGCGCGGCCAGATGAAGAACACGTAGCCAATCTCCACCAGCAGCGTGCTCCAGCCTGCGAACATGGGGACCCAGGAAGGCCTTGCCAGCCAGCTGAGATCGAAAGTGCTGAAGATGGGCTGAGAGACGGTCTGCCAGATCGCCTCGCCGTTCCACCATTGTCGGCCCATTGCCTTATCCAAACCGGCGGCGAGATAGATCACGCAAAGGTGGAATTGCATCATCCTGAGACAACCGAAGGGAATCGTCTCCTCTCGGCGGGGGGAAACCGGACGAGACGCGAACGTCCAGGCGCGCCCGGATGGAAAGACAAAGAGATAGAAGAGGAATGTATTGGCCAGATGATCCACACCGTAGAAAGAAGCAGCACCGCTCGTGACGAGGCTGAGGTGGAGGCCCCACGCCAGAAACGCCGAGAGTCGTGTGCAAGCTCCGAGAGCGAGCGAGAGGAGGCTTCCGGCATAGCCCGAGAGCAGAAGGATGATCGCGGTGTGCACACCGATTCCGAGGGGCAGAAAGGCCTTGGCCAGCGTTGGAAGGCCGGGCACCCAACGGTCGCGCAGCAGATCCGTGAGCTCCCAGGGAATGATTCCCCGGTTGCCATGAAGTGAGAGGAGATCGTTGGAGAGCCAGACCAGATGAAGGAGCAGGAGCAGCGGCAGCGCCACCCGGAGTCCCGCGAGCGGGCGAGCCGACACCGGCCGAAACCAGCTGTCGCTCTCCAGGTACCGGTACCTCCCTGACCTCACCTTCGTGACCTCACGGGGGGCCGCTCGACCTGCGCACGAACGTCGCATCGTGCAACGAGCGCCACCGCGGCCGCGCCCCGAGCCGGTACTCGGCCATCGTAGGCATCACCCAATCCTCGATGTCCACCTGCACGCGGTTCGCTTCCGGATGTGCGCCGAATCGACTCGCCGCGAGCGCACCGAGAAACGCTCGGCGCAGGTCTGTGCGCTTGGCCGCGATGTAGATCGTTCCCGCTAGATTGCCCACGCGGAAGCCGACCTCGCGACTCTTCCCGGTTTCCAGGGTTTCTTCGGAGCGCTCTCCCCGCGGAGTCGATAGGGTAAACCGCGCCCGCAACTGGGGACCTACCGCGGGAGCGAAGAAGGAATAGGAGTCGCCTGCTCCCGACAGTTCGTCATAAAAACGAAGTCCTCTCCCGACGGGTCCATGCAGACGAGACGTGAGATGGAGAGCCCCTGCGACGACGAGTCCAAGGTGGCAACTGAAGGCGCCTACCAGGAGCAAGCGCTTCATGCCACGCCTCCCGGTCTATTCGGCGGCGACGGAGATTCGCGGAACCTCGCGGTCCGGCACCGTGATCTCGCAGCTGAAATCACTGGGACTTATGCGAATGCGAATACCTGCCAGTGCGTCGCTCGGGCCAGGGTGCGAGTGCTCGGAGCGCTGGATGAGGCGGATGTCCTCGAGCTCCGTCGAGGTCGCCGGACGACTCGCGAGCTTCCATCCCACGCCCGCCACCACTGCGATAATGGAAAGACCTGCTGCAATGTGCCGTTTCATGATGACCTCCGTTTGCCTCAGATTCGATTGCCGTAGATTTTCAACATGATCTCTTGGGCCGTCTTGAGACGAGTCTGGACCGTGGTCGTCAACTCACCGACGAGCTGCTTGACTTCCGGATCCTTCGCCGACCCTTTGCTTGCCTTCAGCATATTGAGAACGCTTTGCTGAGTGTTGGTAACGAGGGTCATGTACTCTTTGTCGAAGGCATCCCCCTCGAGAGAGCCGAGCAGCACCGCTTCGGCCTTCATGCGCTCGCTCAGGCTCTTGCTCTCCTCGGTGGGCGGGGCCGGCGGTGCGATGTCGATCCCCTGTGTTTTGGAGACGGACACGATCTTTGCGTCCAAAGTCGGATTGGCATTCGTGATCGTGCGGGCATAGCTTTTCACGAGGTCCGACTTTGCCCTCTTGTCCGCCATCTCACTGAGAGTGACGGACCACTGACTGACCGCGTGCAGTTCCGAGAAACTCTCGCTCAACTGGGCTGCATGCTCGGTGGTGACGGTGCCACCCGAGGCTGGCGTGCCGGCAAACGCCGCTCCGGTGCTCGTGATGACGAGGGGTATGAAAACGGCTGCGAGTCTCGTGCGTGACATGATTATCTCCTTTGTTTGGTTCGAAGGCCGGATGGCTTTCCTTCCGCTCGTTTGTTCTTCGGCGATACACTCCTCACCCACGCGCAACGTCGGGCCGCCCGGGCGGCTGTAGGGGCGCCTCGCGAGCGCCGAGCGGCGGGAGTGCTCCCCGATAGGGGGCTCGCGTTGCCCATCGCGATGCTCATTCCACCGGTGCCCGAACATGAGCACGGGGGCAGTGATGGGCAGTTAGGTCAAGGCCCCAAAACATCGAGCGCGGGAAGTCCGATACCGTCCCCGGCCAGTAGACCTGGCCATCGGATTGGCCTCTCGCGCTTCGCGGCCGCGCTCAACTCGGCGGCAACGCCACCATGAGCACCGTCAGGCACATCTCGTTGCGTGTTCCCCACCCGGGGAGGACGGGCGCGGAGTCGGCGCTGGTGTCGTATTCGCAGGTGACCTGCACCTGGCTGTCCGGGGTGATCTTGGGGGGCGTCTTGTAGAAGTAGAACTCCTGCCAGTGGAAGTCCCAGCCCTCGAGGTGCGAGGCGCAGGCGAGGGCGCCCGCCGGTCCGATGCGCATCGACTGCCGGAGCCCGCGCTGGTGCATGTGCGGCATCACGGCCATCAGATCGACAGAGGGGATGCCGCCCAGGCCCATGGCGCGTCCGGTGCGCGTCCAGGTGTAAGGGGTGTCGGCCTGGCCGGGCGGCAACGTGTCGGGGGTCGCGTTGGAGAGCGATTCGAGCAGGCCGTCCGGGAGCAGGAACGCGAGCTGACGGTTGACGCTGTTCGCGAATCGCAGGTGCACGGTGGTGCTGTCGCTCTTGCCGGGGGAGGCGGGGTCCGCGAGGTTGTAGTGGATCTGGATGACGAGCTTGTCGGTCGTCTTGAGCGGGACGCCCATGCCGGCCGGGTATTCCACGATCCCCTGGCCGGGTGCCCAGGCGACGGGGAGACCCGACTCCGCCACGCCGTCGCCGGCGCCGCCGAAGCAGGGCCATCCCGGGCGGTCGGGTGAGGCGTCGTGGAGCGATTGCATGATCGCGGCGTTGGTGAGCCCGCCTTGTCCCGTCGCCAGCGGATCGACGATGAACGCCAGCACGTGATGCACGATCGAGGCCTCGCCGGGCGTCACCGCGTAGCCCGTGAGGAAGGCGTCCGAGGCCACCGGCGGATCGAACAGGAAGCAGCGGTACTCGTCGAACTCCGCGAGCTGACCTCCCTGGGCCACCGGCGTGTAGAGGGGCGTCGCGACGTCGACCGCGTTCGCCAGCGTCGGCTCCGGCGGCAGCGTGAGCGTCGCCGGCGTCCCCTCGGGCGTGCCGCCGTCGACCCAGGCCGCGATCGTCGACTTCTGCTCGGCGGTGAGCGACACGTCGTCCTGGAAGGACTGGCAGCTGCCGTCGTTGACCATGAAGTAGGGCGGCATCGTGCCGGCGGCGGTCCGCGACTTTTCCAGCGCGGCGTGCGCCTGCGCGTCGGCGTAGTTGTCGAGGCTGAAGGGCGCGATCCCGCCCTCCTGGTGGCAGCGCACGCACTTCGAGTTGTAGATGGGTGCCACGTCCTGCCAGAACGTGACCGCGCCCGTCGCGGTCGGCGTGCCGCCGCCACCACCGCACGCGGCCACCCCGAGGGTCAACCCGAACACGACCGAGATCACGCTGATACGAACCATGAGGGAGCTCCTTGTTCTATCCTCTGTCGAGACGATGGGACGTCGTGGTGCCCGTCCCCGTTGCCTCAAAACACCGGAGCCCTCAGGATGTGTCACCCTAGGCTGGAGCAACCTTCAGCTCCTGTTCGGTTTCAGTATTGTTCGCTCGCGTTCTCACAGGCTTACCTAATCATCTGAGGAGGCAGAAATGAGACTGCGGATTCTTCTCGTCACCCTGACGGTTGCCGCTTGTGCGTCAAGCCCGGGCTCGAAGGATCACGGTTCGTCGAGCGGCGGCGCCTCGGGAAGTGCCGGGGGAGGCGTGGGTACCGGGGGCGCGGCCAACGGCGGCGCGGGTGGAAACGGGAATGGTTCCCCGGGAACAGGCGGAGTGCCATCGACGGGCGGACGAGGAGGCGTGGCCGGAGGCGCGGGCACAGGCGCAAACGCGGGCACAGGCGGAGGCGCCGGCGCCAGCGCAGCGGGCGGAAGTGCGGGCGCGAGCGCAGGCGCGGGCGGTCAGGGAGCGTTGGCGGTTCCGGGGCTCGGTGAGTGCGTCGTCATCCGGCGCTTCGAGACGCGGGCGAGCTCGATCGTCAATGCCGCCACGCGCCTTTCGGACGGATTCGCGTCCGTGAGCAGCATGACGCCGTCTCATGTCGTTTGGTTGTTGGGAGACGAAGCCGGACAGTGGCGCGAGCTCGATATCACGACGCCGTTCTTGCCTTACCTATCTCCCTTGAGCGTGGGGACTGTTCGCGATCCGCTCCTCATGCTGTTCGCGCGCTCGACGGACACGGGCTCGGAAAAGAAGCTCCTTGCGCAGACCGTGCGTGCCGATGGCACCGCCGTCGCGGCTGCCGCTCCGGTCCTGTCTGTCTTCGATAGCGCGACGGCGATCTATCCTTTGGGGGTCGCGCTGGACGGCGAGCGGGTGGCCGTCGGGAACGGGCAAAATGGGACACGCGATCCTCACTTCGTTCTCATCGACAAGAACGGTCAGCCGGTGGGGGGCGAGGTCCGTCTGCTCGACACTGGCAACCAGCCTGTTCTTGACTGTTTCGTACTCACGGGCACGGCACACGGGATCGTCGGCAGCGTGGCGGACATGACCACCAGGATCGTGCACGTCGTCGAGTTGAACGCCGCCGGAGAGATCGTCAATCAGGCGACCTCGCCCTTTCCCGAGGGGTCAGCCAACTGCCCACAGGTCTCGGCGGGAGAAACGGTCTACTTCGCGTTCCCCTCGCGGGACGGGTCGATTTCGCTCCGTCACCTTGCGTCCAACACCCTTTCCGAGGTGGCCATGCTTCCCCCACCGTCGAGCGGCGTCGGATACGCGTGGGTATCGGGCGGGATCGAACCGCTGGTCGCCTTCGGAAGGAGCTACATCTCGTTCGGTCGTTTGAACGCGGGCGCGTTCTTTCCGCTGACCAGCAAGGAGCTGTTTTCGGGCGTTCTCCTCTCCTCCGCGGACGGCCGGGCCTTCGTCTCGGACGCCAGAATAGACATCTCGGTGACCCCTCCCGCGACCACGCTCAAGGTCATCGAGGTGAGCTGCGGGGGCTCGGGAGTCGGCGGCTCGCTCCGACACCAAGGCCTGCCCTGACGGCATGACCTGCTCCACCGACTCCACCTCTCGCATCTGCAAGTGGCCGTAGCCGGAGGGGGCCGCGCGGCGCCTTCGACGCCGTTGCAAACCAGGTCACCGGCATCTCCTTGTAGGGACCGGTCAACGCGCGAATTGCTTGGTTCGAACGTTGCACGGTCGCTTCGGGGTCATGTTCCAAAATGCCGAGAAACCGTCCTATGGGCATGGGTTGTCTGACATTCCGATCGCGGTTCGTCTCCACCGTGCGTAAACCTGAACGGATTTTCTGCGCCAGCGACACTAGGCAGGCTGACGATACATCTCTCTGGAAGGAGCTCTCCTATGGCCACCACGACCTTCGCTTCGCCCCGTAAGGCTTGCCGCCTGCTCACGGCGCTGGCCCTCGGCCTCGCGGCCGCGGGCGGCGCCTGCGCCAAACAGGGGCCCGAAGTGGGGCCGTCGACCCAGCCGAGCTCCGGCGACGGGGGCTTCCTTCCGGGGAGCGTGTCGCTCAACCCCCCGAACTTCGACACTTCCGTTTCTGCCGCCGATCCGCCGCCAGCCATCAGCGGGGGGACGCTGGCGATCCTGCCGGACGGCGTGACGGCGGTGGCCGCCGATCCCGACCGCGACACGATCGCGGTCGCCAACCTCACGACCCGGTTGTTGACGGCCAAGATCGCGCTCCAGCCGCATGACGAGCCCGGCCGATTGGTCGCCGACGCTGCCGGGCATGTTCACGTCATTCTCCGCCGCGGCGGCGCGCTCGTGACGATCGATCCGGTCGCCGGGACGATCCTGGCGCGCCGACCAGCCTGTCCGATCCCGCGCGGGGTCGCTTACGATCCGGTGACCGATCTCGTGCACGTGGCCTGCATGGGGGGTGAGCTGGTCTCGTTCCCGGCGGCGGGCGGGGCCGCCACGCGGACGCTGCAGCTGCCGCGCGACCTGCGAGACGTCGTGGTCGACGGCGACACCCTGCTCGTGAGCCAGTTCCGGTCCGCCCAGGTGCTGGTCATTGATAGCAACGGCAATGTCACCTCGACGATCGTGCTCCCCGTATACGGGGATAAGTCGGCACGGTCCGGAGACACGTTCACGCCTTCGACGGCCTGGCGGATGCGCGCTCAGCCGGGCGGCGGCGCGGTTCTGCTGCACCAGCGCGGCACCACCGGCACGGTGATGGTCGGCGGAAAAGGGGACCCTGGGGTTGGAGGGGCCAGCGGGGGCGCGAGTGGCTATGGGTCGAGCGATCCCTGCGGCGGCTTGGTGCATCCCGCGCTCACCCCGGTCAGCCGGGGTATCTCCCCTCCGATCACGCCGCCCATCCCGGGGATGGTACTTCCGGTCGACTTCGCGATCTCCGGCGACGGCAGCACCGTGGCGGTGGTGGCCGCGGGCAACGCCCACAACGGGCTGGTCCAGTCGTTGTTCGTTTCGAGTTACGCGGACCTCACTGACCATGGCCATCTCAGTTGCTGTCCAGACGGAGTCCACGGCCCCAGCGCGGTTGGCACGATGATCGACCTCGTCGCCTGTTCGTCCCCGCCTGTGTTCCCGCCGCCCTGTCCTCAGCCGACGGGCGAAGCCGAAGCGGTCGGGTTCGACGGTACGAACCGGATCATCGTTCAGACGCGCGAGCCGGCCACCATTCAGATCCCGCAGGCGGGCGTGGTCATCTCGCTCTCTGACGTCAGCCGCGCCGACGTCGGTCACGAGATCTTCCACGCCAACACCGGCAACGGCATCGCCTGCGCCTCGTGCCACATGGAGGGGCAAGAGGACGGGCGGACCTGGAACTTCGACACGGAAGGGCCACGCCGCACGATGAGTGTCGCCGGTGGCATCAGCGGACGCGCGCCCTACCACTGGGACGGCGATCTCGCGTCGTTCGGCGACCTCGTGACCACCGTCTACAACCAGCGCATGGGCGGCCCCGGTCTCGCGCCGGACCAGGTCACGGCCACCCAGTCGTGGATGAACGCCATTCCGAGTCTGCCCGGAGTGGTCAGCGACCCCGCCGCCGTCGCGCGGGGCCAGGCCCTGTTCACCGACAGCATGCACGGCTGCGCGCTCTGTCACAGCGGGACCCAGTTGACGAACAACAGGACCAACCTGGACGTCGGGACCGGCGGATCGTTCAAGGTCCCGTCGCTCGTTGGGTTGGCCTACACCGCTCCCTACTTACATGACGGCTGCGCCGCTACGCTGACCGACCGCTTCGGCTCCTGCGGCGGCGGCGATCTGCACGGCGTCACCTCGACGCTCACGCCGGATCAGGTCTCCGACCTCATCGGTTACCTCGATTCGCTCTGATCGGGTCAGGGCCCCCGGTCGAGCACGAGATCCGCACCCGTGACCATGACCCGGTAGCTCCCGGTCCAGGTCCCCGCTGCCAGGAGCTCGATCGAGTTGTCGCCCGCCCGCAGCTCGGCGGCGTCTAGATCGATCGCTTGATTGAGGAGGCCGGCGCCAGCTCCCGCGCCCCCGAGGTCGGGCGAAAAGTCGGTGAACGCGTTCGCCTCGGCGTCGGTGATGAAGCGATCGTGCCAGGCGCCGCCGTTGACGCGGAACCGCAGCTCGAGGTGTGTGGGCGGGTAGTTCACGCCGTTCCATTCGAACCACGGGTAGATCGCCGCCAGCACCAGCCGCGCCCGGGTCGCGCCGTCGGGCGACAGGCCGGAGAACGGCAAGGCGACGGGGGCGACGTTCTCGTCGACGTTCGGCACGACGTAGCCGACGTTGCGCCCTTGGCTGTCGTAGGTGCAGGTGGTGTTGGCGCATTCCACGCGCCCGCTGTCGTCCGGGTACTGGGGGATGACGTCTCCCTCCCACTGGCAGGTGGAGCCCGACATGGTGCAGCCCGAGAGCCCCTGATACGCGCCGAGCGAGTCGGGCGCGCTCACGTCCTGCCAGCCGGTCACGACGGGCCCGTCGAACCCAACGTTGTCCCAGCGCACCTCCGCCGCCGAGCCGAGCCAGTACTTGAGCGTCGCGTGGTTCCGCACCGCGAGGCTGACGTAGCCGCGCGAAAACGGCAGCGCGACGTCGCCGGCCCACAGCAGCTGCTGGTGGGGGAAGGTCAGCCCGTCGGGCGAAGTGTCGGAGGTCCAGACCTCGACGTGCCTCTGGGTGACGTAGACCTCGACGTGGTTGAGCGCGCCGGGCGCCGTCGTCGCGTGGGGGATCCCGCAGTCGAACGACGGCACGAACGCCGTCTGGAGATAGTCGGCGAAGGTGTAGACGATCACCTCCATCGTCTGCGGCGTGTTGCACCAGCCGGTGCCGAACTCGATCTCGATGCCGTTGCGGGGACCCGACCCGCGCTCCTGCCAGTCGAAGCTGGGGGCGGCCGAGGGGTCCTGCGCCAGGATCAGCGCGGGCCAGCCGCCGAGCCCGTTGTTGGTGAGATCCATGTCCAGCTTGATGGTGCCGGTGCGACCGGCGAAGTCGAACGGCTGCCGTATCCGATAGGTGGAGAGGCCGTAGTTCTGGGCGGCGGCGGTGGCCAGGACGTGGCGGCTCGGGATGGTGGCGGTAGGATCGCAGATCAGCACATCCGAGTCGGGGAGGACGCGGGTGTTGGAGAGGCCGGCGCGGCAGTCGCCGATGAGCGCGGGTCCGATCCGGAAGGCGTCGTCGAAGCTGGAGCTGTTGTAGGGCGAGCCGCGGACCACGCTCCAGTGGGCGGGATCGAGCTCGCCGGCGCGACCGCCGGCCGACGGCCCCCCCTCGAAGGTGTCGCAGAAGGCCGGCGCGTCGAAGCCGCACGTTCCCGGCTGCGGGACGTACGTGGGCGGGACCTCGGGATGATCGAAGGCGACGTCGGGCAGCGCGCCCGCGTCCGAGCGGACGCCGCCGTCGTTGCCCCGCTGGCTGCGGCTGCCCTGACAGGCGGCGAAGAGGACGACCGCGAGGAAGCCCAAGCCCGCGGCGAGCCGGTGGTGCGGCGACGTGCTCAGGGCGCCACCAGCAGGTCGGCGCCTGGACCGGGACCAACGAGCGCGCCCATGAACGCCACCAGATCGGCGCGCTCGCGAGCGCTGAGCCCGAGCGCGTGCAGCTCGCTCGTCCCAGGATAGCCGCCGGCCGGATCGCCACCGCGATCGAAGAACGTGACGACCTGATCCAGCGTCGCGAGCTGCGCGGTGTGCATGAAGCTCGGATGGGAGGCCGCGCAGCGCAGGGTCGGCGTGCGGAAGGCTCCCTCGAGCGCCGGGCCGGGCGAGACAGGCAGCTGCCCGCGATCGCCGTCGCTGAAAACGCCCGCGGTGCTCATCGGATCGGTCAGAGCCAGCGCCACGCCGGCCGCGGCACCCCGATCGTCGGTGTCCTGGATCGCGACGGCGACGGTGGCCGGCGAGAGGCCGACATTGTGGAAGGTGCCGTCTGTGAGGCGCGGTCCCCCATGGCAGGGGAGGCAGCCGGCCTTCCCGGCGAACAGGGCGGCGCCGCGCTGCTCGCTGCGGTCGAGCGCGGTCGTATCGCCGTCGAGCCATTGATCGAAGCGGCCCGCCCCGCAGCGCAGCTGCCGCACGAAAGCCTCCAGCGCCTTCGTGGCGTTGACCGCCACCGTCGTGACGAGCGTCTGGTCCGCCGCCGCCAGGCCGTCGTAGTCGGCGCCGTCGCCCGGCTGCCCGCGGCAGACGAACGTCGAGCCCTGCTGCGTCGCCACCTCGACGCACCCGGCGCTGTCGGGCGTGAGGGCCGGGAACCGGCTGGCGTCGTCGAGCGGCGGCATCGCGCCGAACAGCGCCTCGTACTCCGGTCGACACAGGCGGAAGAGCTGCTCGGCGACGAAGAGCCGCCCGCCGTTGAACTCGCGGTTGCTCTCCATGACCCCCAGCGCCTGGTTCCAGATCGCGTCGCGCCGGCCGTCCCAGTTGTAGAGCGGCGCGAAGGCGACCTCGAGCAGCGTCGGCGTCCGCCGCATCGTCCACTGCGCGGCGAGCGAGACCTGCCGGTGCGGGCTGCGGATGTCCACGAACCCGCCGGTCGGCACGTGGCAGCCGGAGCAGCTCACCTTGCCGGCGTCTCCCCTCTGACCGAGGGTTCCCGACGTGCCGTCGTTGTCGCCCTCGAGCAGGCGGCCCGAGAACGCCGGGTCGAAGAACAGCCGCTGGCCGAACAGTTGCGCGCCCGGATCGTCGGCGACGCGGTTGCTCGGATCGGCCGGGGGCGGCCCGTCGTCGTAGCGGAGCCCGGCGAGCGCGGACATCTCGTCGGGCGTGAAGCTGGGATCCGGATCGTCCGTTGCTGCGCCACCGCCACCGCCACCGCCGCAGCCGCAGACGAGCGCCGCGATCAGCAGGGCGCCGGTCGCGCCCGTCGCGCCCACGTTCGGCTCACGAGCCACCGTACCACCGGGTCCCGCAGGGGAGCACGCTCTCGTCCCAGGCGGGCGCCGGAGCGCTGAGCTCGATGCCAAAGTCGTCCATGCGGTGATCGCTGTGGCAGAGGCTGTAGTTGTGCTCGTACTGGTGTCCGGTGTCGTCGGGCGTGATCGTCTCGTCGATCCCGCAGTGGTAGATGACCGCCCGGTAGGCGACCGTCACCGGACCCGCCGGCATCCGTCCGCTCGGAAGCACCGCGCAGCCCGCGGGCTTGTCGTCCATGTAGACGTACACGCGGCTCGTCGAGGCGTAGACATCCCATCGCACGGGCCGATCGAAGCCCGCCACGTCGCCCTGCACGGGGACTGGCGTCCACGGCTGCTTCCAGGTGTCCTGGTAATCCCCGGCGTGAAAACCGTAGATGTTCGCGCGATTGCATTGCTGGCTGACGCCCCAGCCGCGCGTGTCGCAGAACTCGATCTGCGTCTCCTGGTAGCCGCCGAAGGGCTGGACGACGATCGTGCGGCCGCCCGAAGGGGCCAGGTCGTCGGCCGTCCCTGCCACGCCGTCCGGCCCGACCAGCTGGTACGGGAAGGTGCCGAGGCGGGTGTGCACCGGCACCAGGTCGATGTTGCCGGCGTCGGGCGCGGGATCGTCCGCCAGCGGGACGTTGGTGATCATGATCTGCGGGTACCGCCGGCCGGTCGAGGGGATGTCCGACGACATGCTGACGTGGAGGTAGTGGTCGGAGGCGATCTTCGTCGGCACGTTCTTGGGCGTCATACTGACGTTGCAGCTCGACCCGCCGTCGGCGAAGCCGAGCATCAGCTGCCCTAGCACCGGCCCGAACGTGAAGTTTTCGGTGCAACCGCTGGTGTCCACCGCCCACTTCGAATTGCGAAACACGAAGCCGTTGTTGTCCGTCCACTTGGTGAACGGCTCCCAGGGCTCGCCGTCGTCGAACGTCTCGAGGAAGTCCATCGTGGGGCGGGCCGCCGGCGTCACGTCGACGTAGGCGCGCGCGATCGGCTTCGGCCGGCTGCTCGGATCGTGCTGCCCGTTGATGAACACCTCACCGGAAGAGAGGCGCGCCTCGTCGACGGTGAGCGACGGCTGATTGAAGGGCTGATTGCTGGTCCGGTCGACGTCGGCGTCGTGGTGCGCGTAAGAGATGTAGCCGCCCGGAAAAGGACAGCCAGCGTCGAGCGCCTCGATGATGAACCGGGTCGGCTGCTTGATGCCGGGCCAGGCGAGCGCCCAGACCGGCCGGATCCCCTGGTGCAGCACCTGGTCGAAGCGGGCGTCGCCCGCGGCGAGCACGTCGAAGCTCCCCGGGTACATGACCCGGTGGAGCGCGACGCTGTCCGGCGCCTGCGTGTCGAGGATGGTGAACCGCGGTCCGAGGTCGGCGATCTCGGAGGCAGGCTGCGCGGCGCGCGTGTCGTGCTCCGGCCCGTCGGTGAAGAAGAACACCACGTTGTCCCCCTGCCAGTCGGCGCCGGGCGCGTACTGGATCCGGTAAACGGTCTTCGTGGCGGACATCGACGTGTAAAAGGCGATGCCGTCGTCGCGCCAGCCTTTCGCCAACAGCGCGTCGCGCGCGGCGGTGTCGGTGACGTACTCGGCGCTGTTGGCCTCGCGGTAGGGCGGCACCACCCAGTCCGCGTTGCGAAAGCCGCCGCCGCCGTTCGGGTTGGCGACGCGGTAGACGGGCAGGCGATCGGCGGCGGGCGTCAGGTAGACGTAGCCGAGGACCGCTTCGTCCGCCGTCCGGACATAGTTATGGCGGGTGTTGTCACAACCGGTGATCGCGCAGTCGAACAGGTTGGCGGTGTCGGCCTCGCGGGCCTGGAACACGCGATCGCCGGCGCAGCGATAGATGCCATTGTGAACGCCGACCTCGCCGTTCGCGCCGATGAGCCAGTTGGCGGGATCCGGCTCCGGGTAGATGCGATAGTCGACAGCGCCGGCCACCGGCTCGAACTCGATGAGCGCGGTGTCGCCGCGGGTGGTGACGTGCACGTTTTGAATGGTGGGCAGGTCGGGGACGCAGGAGACGCCGGGCGGGCAGGGGGCCCGGCAGGCGCCCCCGCTGCAGGTCAGCCCGTCCCCGCACGGCTGCCCGTCGCAGTCGGTGTCGAGGCAGTCGGGGTAGCCGTCGCAGTCGTCGTCGACCCCGCCCGAGCAGGTGGTCTCGGTCGCGGCGACGGGCGTGCAGGTCGGCCCCGTCGGAGGGTGGGTGGGGGTGGTTGCGCCGCTCTTCCCGCAGCTCGCGGCCCCGATCGCAAGGACGACAATCCAGCCGTTCCGAGGCATCGTTCACCTCCCGTTGAGTGATCGGAGCGCCGTGCGCGAGTGACGTCTTCGCGCCGCGCTCCTAGATCACCTTACGCGTCTGCGACGGCAGGAGACAACGGTTCTCCGTCGAGAAAAGGACGAAGAACGGTGCATCGAGTGGCGCCACACGCGTTCGCACGGTGGCGCTACGCCAGGTGCGGCTGTTGCGCCACCGTCTCAATTGCGAGGGGGCGAGGGAATGTAGCCGGTAGCACCACATCGCCCCGGATGTTCCTCTGGGGCGGCCCCCCATTCGGCGATCAGCTCGGACGTCGCAAGTTCTGGCGGTGTTCCGAGCCGCAACTTCTCAATCCAACCGTCGCGCGCATCGCAAGCCGTGTCGTCGTCGCAGCGGACTACTGAATCCCTTGCGCGCGCAGGATGATTTGATCAATTGCGCAGGAGCGTCCGTCGGCGGACGGGACGGGAACGGAGACGTAGTCATTCTGGCCGCGCATGGTGAGCTTGCAGTCCGCCGCATCGGGTGAGCCGAACGTGATGGTGGTGTCGGTGAAGACGACGGCGGAAACGGGCGCCGAGGAGTATTCCTCGATCACGAAGTAGGCCAGGTTCTGAGCCTGGTTCATCATGTCGATGCTGTAGGTGACGGATTGGCCGGCCTGCATGTCTGTCGTCGTCTGAGTCCAGAGCGTTCCCGCGAGGGCGATGTCGATGTTCAGCGTTGCTCCGACGCCGACGCTCATGATCGGCCCGCCCTGACAGCCCGTGTACCCGGCAGCGCTGCCGAAGGTGTTGACGTACTGGCCCGAGATCCACCACGTCGAATAGGCGCGGGGCTGCTTTCCCGGGGCGCACGACGACCCCCAGGTCAGTACCGGCTGTAGAACGCCATTGTCGATCGGATCGTAGTTGGCTCCGTTCGGCTGCAGCCCTGGCCACAAGAACAGCGTTCCCGACGGGGGCGGCTCTGGCGGGACGACCAGCGTCGTCTGCAACCGGATGATCTGATTCTTCGAATTCGCGGAGAACAGAACGGTGCCATACCCGGTCACCCGACCGGGCGCTTCGGGACCCTGTCCCGCCATCCCACCACGGCCGGCCCCGCCACCAGCGCCGGACTGGCCGCCACCGGCGCCGCCCGCGTGGCCGCCGGTCGGGTCGCCCGAGCCGCTGGCGCCAGCCAGGTTGCCCATTTTGCCGCCAGAACCAGCCATTCCAGTAACGCCGCCGGTGGCGCCGCCGCCGTGGCCTGCTTTGGCGCCACCGTTCGACCCCGCCAAGCCGCCCGTCTCGCCGGCCTGCCCCGGCTCGCCGGCCATGCCCGGCGTTCCCGCTTGCCCCGCCGCCCCGGAGCCGCCGCCGGTCGAGGGGTCGCCGCCTGCACCGAAAATCCCGCCAGTCCCCCGGTCAGAGGAGGCCGGGCCGCTGGAACCGCAGGCGGCCACGCACAAGCCGCAGACGAACGTGAGCGCAAACGAAAGTCGCGGGCGGACGGCGTTCATGGCAGGGACCTCCACGGATACTGGAAGTCGCGCGGCGAACTGCCAACGGCTCACTTATCTCGAGGATCCAACGTCACCGCCGGCCGCTCCAGAGCGGCACGCTCCGT
>Ga0209890_10000366_pt1 | contig 20905 bp, 23 predicted proteins | sample OrgsoiDNA2013049_FD_185799 | JGI IMG/M metagenome (GOLD analysis project Ga0209890, IMG submission 185799) | Permafrost soil microbial communities from the Arctic, to analyse light accelerated degradation of dissolved organic matter (DOM) -... | ecosystem: Environmental > Terrestrial > Soil >...
GAAGACGCTCGCCATGACCAAACGTAACTGTCGCTTGTGGACCGAAGATGATGACAACCTGCTGCGCTCAATGGCTGCCGCCGGAAAGAGCATTACGCTGACGACGGTCAAGCTCGGCCGTCCCATCAGGGTTATCAAATCAAGAGCCCAAGAATTGCACATCGCGCTTCCCGGCGAGGATAAGAACACCAAGCGCTGGGTTGGCTGAAGCTCAATTCAGGATGAGGTCAATCACGGCGCCGAGGAAACACAGGCAGGTGAATAACCCGACCGCCTGGAGTTCTTTCAGCCTTAGTTAGCTCTACCGGGCCGCCATTTGCCGCTCGAAATCCGGCCGCCGGGAACGGAATTTTTTCATGCGGAGACCGGAGGCCAAAAATCGTCTTGAGCGAGCGCTACTGACCACAGAGACCAAAAGACCGGATGAGACCGGCGAATAGCCGAACCCGATGCCGATCACGAGCCCCGGTAAGAGCAGCATAAGGTCCGGCTTTGACCACGTCGAAGGCTTCCAGTAGCGCAGCGCGAACAGATCCATCGCGATGAATAGGGGCGCGAGCAGACCGCCGGCGGTGACAGGGTCCATCACGATCGACAACAGCGGAATGCCGACTATGGAGAATCCTAACAACGATTGCTTATGGTAATGCTACGATAACAGCGCGATTGCAGCCGACGATATTTAGCAAATGGCGCGCCATTCAGAATAAAACTGCGAACTCTTATGTTATTGAAATAGCTATATAATTTCGCTTCGTCTGGGCGCGATGCTGTGTGAGTAGCCGCGTTGCGCCAAAACAGACATCCGTCTACGCCACGGATCTATGCGTTCACGCCCAAAAAACATCTCGCGGCTGCATTTTGTTGCTCTCGGAAATGCGGCTTTCTACAGCACGTCGCAATTCCCTTCACGAATGCTTCTTAGGCGAACGTTTACTGACTTAAGAGCGCGGCGCCACGCCGCTCGATCTCAGCCGCGTTGGGATCCTCTTTCCACGAAAGAAGCACCCAGACATGTCCGAAGGGGTCTCGCACCGAGCCCGCGCTGGCGCCGTAGAACATGTCCGTCACCGGCTGGACTTCCTCGGCCCCGGCAGCTGTCGCGCAGCGCAGTAGCGCTTCGTTGTCATCAACCATGACATGGAGCCCGGCGGTGCAACCGCCCAACTTTCGTGGCTCACCGTAGAGAACGCCGTCACCGGGATCGCCGATCATGACCACAGAGCCACATATTACGATCTCACCGTGTACGATCTTGCCGTCCTTCCCAATGACGCGAAACAGCTCTTTTGCGCCGAACGCCTTTTCATAGAAGGCAATCGCGTCGGCGGCACCCTCGACGTAGATGTGGGCGACGACGGCGTTGCAATATCGATCGGGACGCTTGTCCATAAGAGGTTCTCCTGTGTGAAAGATCATTGGCTTCGGCTGCCCCGCACGACTGTTTGACGGTGTACGCACCGCCAGTGTCGCCGAACGACGCGAAGGCGGACGGCTTTCGGTCCTGCTCGGCAGTGAGCCCTGAACCAGTTCTCTGATCAAATGCTGACGCCCTCCAGGAAGCCCAACAATGCCGCGTTCACCGCCTCAGGGGCCTCCTGCTGCGTCCAATGACCGACGCCGGGCAGTGTCAGGTTGACCCGAAGATCGGGCACGTTGTCGGCGATGACTTCCACCGCCTCGCGCAGCATCAGCAGGGCAACGTCCTTTTCGCCGACCATGAAACCCGCCGGCTGGCCCACCGTTCTTCCAGCGAAACTTTCCGTCTCTTGCCAGTTGCGCTCCAAGTTGCGGAACCAGTTCAGCGGCGGGCCGAAGCCTGCGCTCTCGAAGGCCGCCGCGCAGGCAGCAACATCGGCATCGGAAAGCCACGTCAGTTGTCCTGCCGGCGGCGTCTGGTCGTCCAGAATGCCTGCGTCGCCCCGTTTAGGCGCCTGCCATTGGCCCAGCGGCGCGTCGCCCGAAGCCGCCCAGTAGAGGGACTTCAGCGAGTGCTTCAAATCTCGATCCAGCTCATGCTCCGGGCGCCCGATCTCCTGGAAGTAGCGTATGTAGAAGAACGTCTCGCGAGGGATGGCCGCGAACGCCGGGTCAGGCGGTGTGGGCGACCTGGGCGTGAAAGGGATGCTGAGCACGAAGACGGCCGCCACGCGCTCCGGCAGCGCTAGGGCCGTTTGCCAGGCGAGACCACCGCCCCAATCGTGGCCGACCACGGCGAACCTATCGGATCCGAGGGCATCGGCAATGCCGGCGACGTCGCCGACGCTCTTCATCAGGGCGTAGTCCTCGATATGCGGCGGCTTGCTCGAACCGCCATAGCCGCGCAGATCCGGCGCCACCGCCGTGTATCCAGCTTCAGCCAGTGCTTGGATCTGTGCGTGCCAGGACCGACTGCTCTCCGGAAAGCCGTGCAACAGCACCACGAGCGGACCCTCGCCAGCGATCAGAACGTCGAATTGGAGGTCGCCAACCCGCAGTTGCCGGCGTGATATTGCGTGTCTGGAAGTTGGGAAAGTCATGCCGACGCCATTGCCTGCGCGGCCTGGGCGGAAAGAGCGGATTCGTGAAAATGGATCGCGCGCCAGCCGACCGAGATTCGCTGGAAGATCATGCTGACGCGGAAGGTCGGCTCATGGAGGGCAGCGCGCGCCTTGAGCTTGACGCTGGAGTGGGAAACAAAGAATGCGATCGCCGTGTCGCCGAGGATGTCGATTTGAAGATCCTTGATCTCCTTCGCCAACACCTTATCAAGGTGTTCGGGAAGGGCCGCGATATAGCGCTGAATGGCGGCCCAACCATAGGTTGGCTCCTTCTTCTCCTGTGCGACATAGATCAGCGGCTTATGCTTGGAGTCCCAAATGGACGCGATCCGATCTGGGTCGAGATGAAGAAAGCCCTGGCGGTAGGTCTCAATCAGAGATGCGACCTCGCGTTCAGCTTTTTCCGTCTCGTCAGGTTGCGACATCATCGCGGATCTCCAGTGTGTGGCCAATGTTGTTCAGGGGGCTTGCATGTTCGGCGCACGACCTCGACGCCAGCCGGAAGCTTTGCCGTCTCGGGATTGCGGTTCACCACGTGGACGACGGCGTCTTGCGCCAACTGCTGCGAGGCCACATGGCGACCGACGCCACCCGTTGCCCCGTAACGAGTATTATTGAGTTCTGTTGGCTCATGATCGGCTCCCAGTCATGCCCGGTTGTTGAGTTCGGCGACATTACGAGCAAGCGTGCGACCGATCGATGGGATGTGCCCTGCGAAACCGATCGCGACGTTGCGCAGCGCCCGACCCGCCGGCGAGCGCAGGGTCGCCATCCGCGTCATGCGATCGGTCAGAGCGACAACACCCTCGGCAATCTTGTGCCGATCGGCCGCCCACGTATCGAGCAGCGCTTCGTCGGCGCCGCCAGCCACATCGGCGAGCCCCGAGGCAAGTGAGACAGCGTCCTGGATGCCCGTATTCATGCCCTGACCGCCGGCCGGACTGTGCACATGGGCAGCATCACCGCACAGCAACACGCGGCCCTTGCGCGGGCTCTGCGCCACCCGATGGTGAACCTTGAAGCGGGAACTCCAGATGCTGTCGCGGATGTGGGACTGCGACGCCTTCGGCCCCCGCGCGTCGAGCAGCGCCTGGACGTAGGGGACGGATGGTACCTCGGGCGGGTCGTCGACCGTCGCCACGACGCGAAAGCGATCTTTCGGCAGCGGCGCGACCACCACCAGGCCGGCGGGGGAGAAGAACAGGCTCACCTCGCCGCGGCCGAGCGGCCAGTCCATGCGCACGTCGGCAAGGATGAAGCCCTGTTGGTAGGCGGCGCCATTGAAGGCGATGCCGGCCGCCTCGCGCACCTGGCTATGCATGCCATCGCAGCCGATTACCCATCGGGCCTCAACGGTTTGAATCGAATCGCCAACGGCGATCTGAACCTGAGCTCCGCTTCCACCAAGTTCAACGCCGGTCACCTCCGCAGGCCGGATCACCTCCCCGCCCAGCGCCCTCAGGCGTCCCAGAAGAATCGCTTCGGTGCGGTCCTGGGGACACATCAGTGTGAAGGCATAGGTGCTCGGGATCTCCTGGAAGTCGATGGTAATCAAAGCGCGGTCGCGATCGCGAACGCGAAACACCGGGACCTTGAATCCTTCGGCCAGCATTGTCGGCACGACGCCGAGCGGCTCCAGCACCTCCAGCGTGCGCGCATGCACGACGGCGGCGCGCGAGGTGTTGGCGCCTTCGGCAACCTTGTCGACTATCACGGTCTCGATACCCCGGCGCCGCAATTCGGCGGCGAGCGCTAGGCCGGTGGGGCCTGCGCCGACGATCAGAATGTCGACCTTCGAGGGAAGGTCCGGTGATTTCAAACTTGGCATCTTGCTCCTTATCACATGTTCGCCCAACCATGGGTTTCCGCGCGAAAGCACCGATGACCATAAGGGGGCTTGGTAGTTTGGAGTCAGGGCGTCTTATCTCCGCGTCAGGAAAACTGCAGCGCTGGAGCGCGTCTCGTAAAGAAGAAGACTCAAGCAGAATGTGCGTCACGAGCATTTTTCGCGGTGCCGCGTTCCTCGCGAAAGCTCCGAAACCATGTGCGGATGTCCTGGGCAAGTAATTCGGGTTCCTCCATCGCTGCGAAATGGCCGCCTCTCGGCATCTCGGTCCAGCGCTGCACATCGAAGAATCGCTCCGCCCATTCGCGCGGCGGCTGACTGATATCCTTCGGGAAGAGCGCGAAGGCAGCCGGCACTTTGGACGAACCCGTCAATTTTTTGACGCCTTCCTTCATCCAGGTCAACGCGCTCGCATTAGCGTAGTCGTAGTAAGTGAGGAACGAAGAGCCGATGGATTCCGTCGCCCAGTAAATCATGATGTGGGTTAACAGCTCGTCCTTCGTAAAGCAGGATTCAATATCGCCATCACAATCGCTCCACGCGCGGAATTTCTCCACGAGCCACGCCGCCAGTCCGACCGGCGAGTCGTTCAAACCCTGTGCGAGGCTTTGGGGCTTGCTCGACTGGATCAGCGCGTAGGCGCCCTCCTTCTGCAGCCACTCCTCGTTGTGCTTGAACAGCTTCCGTTCAGCCGGGGACGGGTCGTCGGGCTTTTGCATGATATGCCCGAAGGGCACATCTGTCAGGTGAATCGCCACGACCGACTCCGCGTGACTGCGCGCGAGCTGCTCGGTTATCGTGCTGCCCCAGTCGCCGCCATGCGCACCGAAGCGTTCATAACCAAGTATTTCGGTCATGAGGCGCGCCCAAAGATCGTTCACCTGAAAAACATTTCCCACGCTCGGTGGCCGGTCGGAAAAACCGTACCCCGGCAGATCTGGTACGACCACGTCGAAAGCATCCGCCGCCCGCCCACCGTACGACTCAGGGTCGGTCAGCATCGGAATTATCTTCGCAAATCGATAAAAGGAATCCGGATAGCCGTGCGTGAGAAGGAGCGGAAACGGATTCGGCCCCTTGCCGCGCTCGTGGATGAAATGGATGCTGGTATCGTCCACTTCGGTCGCAAAATGATGGAATTTGTTGAGGGACGCTTCTTGTTTGCGCCAGTCGAAGTCAGCCTGCCAGTAGGCAACCAGTTGCTTCAGATAATTAAGATCGGTGCCGGCGTCCCAGCCAATGCCCTCTATCTGATAGGACCAGCGCGTGTTTTTCAGCCGCAGCTGTAGGTCCTCCAGCACGTCCTGGGCGACGTTGATCGTGAATGGAGTGGTTTTATTGTTTTTCATCATAGTAATCCTCACTCGTTCCTTCGTCAGAAGCTCATCCGCCGCGCTTAGCCCATCTGAGCGCGGAGCCTGAGATCGTCGTAGTAATCGCGCCAATGTTTGATCTTGCCGTTCATGATCTCGGTGGCGCCCATGACCGGGACCTCGATCCACTTGCCCTTGATCCGGGACCTGTCGAGGCGTTCGGTCAGCACGGTACCCGAGCGGGTTTGGGCGATATTGTGGACGATGATTTCCGTGGCATCCGAACGGGCGAGAAACCCGCCCAACATCGCCCGGATTTGCGCACCGCCGACACTCGGGTCGTCCGGCATGTTGTGATAGATGCCGTCGTCGGCAATAAAGCTCATCTGCGTTTCTAGGTCGCGCATCTGCCTGGCTTTGCAAAATGCGAGAACGATATCGATGTTCTTTGAATGGGTGATGTCCTTCGCTGCGACCGCCGTCGGTTCGGCGGCTTGAACGCCCTTCGCGCCAAAGAGCGATAATCTGCCGCCAAAAGAGCGCCCCGCGTGAGGAACCCACGTCGAGAAGAATTCCATGAATCAGCGCGGTGCGGGCCCTCGATCACTTCGATCCCGGCGCGGCATGTTGCTCGATGAGGCCAGCCGTCGCGTCCGGCTGGTCTTGCACGTCATAGTGCACGGCGCCGGGGATCACCGCGGTCTCGACATGGGTGAATCCGCCAGCCCGCAGGCCCTCGGCCATCTTTGGCATCATCGCCGCGAAGGGTGATTTGTCTCCGGTCGCTAGGAACAGCGGAACGTCATTCGGCCCATGTTGCGCGGCGTTGACCTTCACGTTGGCAGGAAACGCACGGTACATCTCGAACATGGCGTGGAGCTGCGCCGGGGTGGCATAGGCCTTCAGATAGTGCGCCTGTTCGGCGGGCGTGAACTTGCTGAAGCCGAAGAAGTAGCCGAGGTAGGCCGCTTGGCGGCCGGCGACCAGTTTCTCGGCCAGCCCCGGGACCTGCATGAAGCCGACGTGCCAGACGGCGGGACCGCTCATGCTCTCGTCCCATCCCGCGACGCCCGAAATGGGGGAATCCAGGATCATGGCTCCGCGAATATCCTGCGGATGACGGCGAACCAGCGCGTAGGCAACCTGACCGCCGATGTCATGACCCACGACGTAAACGTGCTGCAGCTTGAGGGTCGCCGCCAGCTGGTCGATGTCCTCAGCCATGTTGGCGGCGTCGTAGCCCCCAGGGGTCGGCTTTGAGCCCCCGATCCCGCGCAGGTCGACCGCGACGACGGTGAAGTGCTTCGCCAGTCGCGGCATGATGGCTTGGTACTCGAACCAATCTTGCGGAAAGCCGTGGATCAGGATGATGGGCGGGCCTTCGCCGCCGCGGACATAGTGAAGCGTGGCCCCGTTCACCGTCGCGGTCTCGGACGCGAAGTCCTTGCCCAGTCCTGTCTCCAGCGGACTTGGTCTCCCCTGCGCGTGGGCTTGAGGAAGGACGAGCATGCACCCCGCTAGTAAGGACAGGACAAGGAGGCCTGGACGACTAATGCGCGGCTTCATGTGCTACACTCCTTCTCGCTTCGATGTCGGTGTCCACCGCCGCGAGACCGGAAACAAACATGCATCCTTGTGTGGACAGAACGCGGCGAAGTGATCGCCGCGATCGCTTTCTCCGTCCTGCGCGTCAGCGGGAAACAGCGACCAGGCGAGTGCCAAAGGATTGTCCGCGGTCAATCCGATCATGACGGGTAGTCGAGCTTCGGATGCCGGTCCGCCCCACGCCCTTCGGGAGTCGAATCGAGGATGTTCCAGATGGGCATGCGGTCAGGCGCCCCGCGCGGATCCTGACCGGGATCGACGGTCATGGAACCCATTTCACTGCTCCAGAAGTGGCGGACCACACCGTCCTGTCGGGTGAAGACCGTGAAGGCTGCGTCGTCTTCACCTTTGGGACTGAGCGCATGATAGTCTCGGCTGTAGTCGCCGCTGGTGTCGGAGTAGAGCTTCAGTCTGCGCCAGCCCCGCTTCACTTTGAACCCGATCAGCCGATCGATCGGCGAGCGCGCCACGACCGCAAGTGCAACGCGCTGCTCTATGTCGACCGCCTCGCCGTCCCGGGCGCTCAGTAGTGATGTGCACATCGGGCAGGGCTGTTTACGCTCCGGTCCGAACATGAAGCTGTAGACGACCAGGGTCTGCTTCTCGCCGAACAGATCAACGAGCCTTGTCGGTCCATCCTCGCCCTCGAAACGGTAGTCGGTGCTCACTTCGCCGCCGGACGGTAGCTTTCGGCGCTGCGCGGCGACGCGCTCGATGTGTCGCCTCAGTTCGATTTCTTCGGCCAGCAGCGCGTCGCGCGCGCTTCGATACTCCTCGCTTTCGTTCGGAAACCGAGCCACGTTTTGCCTCGCAAGTTCGGTCGCTGGCGTAAGCGCTCCTCGAATAGTCATGTCATTCTCCCTTGTCGTGTTGCGGTCGGTCGTAGGCGCGACGATAATGGCTCACTTGTACTGAAGGACACCCGCTTACGAGAGCACGGGTAGCCATCAGGGGGCCATTCGGAATTTTAGTCGCAGGGCGTTTGCGCTGGCCGTGGCTGATTTCAGTCTAGGCACACCCTCAAAGACAAGCTGTGCTGTTTTGCTCACTTGGTTTCCAATCAGACGTCAGACGGCGTTGTTCCGAACTTTTTAAACCTGGCACCACCGCGTCTAACCTGTTAATAGCCACTAACAGGTTATATGTTCATAATGCCGTGGGCTAGCAAAGTTTCCATAGGTAAATGGGAAAATCGTGCCGAACAAACCCAGGAAATGGCGGTTTCACCTGACCGGTGGAGCGCTTTGCCTCGACTTCGCTAACACCTTGAGCTGGCGGCGTGGTAGCTCACCGATTGAGCGGTTGGGCGGTTACGACGACCTCATCGCGTTCGGCCATCAGGCGGGAGTCATCGGCGCGGCGGAGGGTCGCACGTTGCGCGCCGCCGCCGCGCGTCAACCGCGCCGCGCAGCCCGCGCATACCGGGAAGCCCTCGAATTGCGCGCCTCGATCGACCGCATTTTCACGAAAATTGTCGAGGGGCGAGCTGCCGAGCGCGCGGATCTCGCTGCGCTCAACGAGCGCCTTGCCAAGGTTGCGGCCCGTATGCGCGTCGTTCGTAATCGGCGCGCCTATGCATGGCACGACACCGGAGAAGCGCTCGATGGCATGCTCGCACCCATTGTGCGTTCGGCAGCTACCCTGCTCACGTCGGTTGAACTCACAAAGTTGCACCGTTGCGCCGCAGACGACTGCGGCTGGCTGTTCGTTGATCTAAGCCGAAATCAGAAGCGCCGCTGGTGTGATATGCGGGTTTGCGGAAACCGGGCGAAAGCGCGCCGCCACCATCACCGTGCGCGACAGGTGGCTGCAAGCCACCTCCGACTTGAGCGAAACCCGGTTGATTTTGATCGCCTGCAATAGGTGTCATGTGCCCATTTACTATTTTCGGATCAGAAACGGTGCGTATAGCGGTGTGTCGGATCAAGGCTTTGATCTCGCCGATCGCAACGCTGCTTGGGCTGAGATGACTAAAGTTTGCGGCGACCTCGTCGGCGGATTTTGCGCAATCTCAAGCAGAACGCCGAATGGCAGATGGAGCTCTTAGACGAATCCAAGAAGCCGTTGTTCCGAATCACGCTGGTGGGCGAGACGTTGATGTAAGGCCGTCCTCAATTGCCTTGGCGGCGTAATGGTCCTTCGAGGGACGAGGTTGCACAATATTCCCTTTGCTTACGACTTGATGGGCTCTGCTGTTAGGAGCGAGGTGAGAGATGATCACGGTGTATGGCTTCAAACGCGTCAAGGATCCCGTGATTGGCGAAACGCGCGACCTTCGTGCGATTTGGGCGCTTGAGGAAACCGGGTTGCCTTACCTGGTCCATGGATTGGACTACGTTGAGGGTGAGACACAGACTGACGATTTTCGCCGTATTAGCCCATTCAATCAGGTGCCTGTGATCGACGACGACGGATTTATCGTCGCAGAGACCGGCGCGATTGTTATTTACATCGCCGAGAAGGCGGGCATGTTGATCCCCGCCGATCCAAGGGGACGGTCGCGCGTCACGCAATGGTGCTGCACTGCGCTGAATAATATCGAGCCGACGCTGCTTCAAATCCAGATCATCGACGGGGGCGGCGAAGAGACGACAGGCGCGCTACGCCGACCGGCGCTCGTTGACCGGGCGAAAGAAAAATTTACCGTGCTGGAGCAGCAGCTGTCGAGCCGGCCCTATCTTGCGGGTGACGACTTCACAGTCGCGGACATCATGATGACGACGATCCTGCGCGAAATCCGCAAGACGGATTTGTTCGAACATTTTCCGGCGCTAAAGGATTATTTCGCTCGCTGTCAGGCGCGGCCGGCCTGGCGACGAACGCTGACAGCGTACGAGGTGCGCCTGGGTGCTCCGGAAGGAGCGGCGCATTGAATGTCTTGACGCATTTTTCAACCAGGCATGCGCTTGCGATAGTACGCGTCCTCGGTGGAGACAGCAGGCTGACTCACGTTGGGCACTACTGAGCGACTCTCTGCGAGCGGAAGAGTTTGACGACATCGCGAACCAGCACTTCGGGAACTTCGAGCGCAGCGAAGTGACCGCCGTGAGCGAACTCCGTCCAGTGCACGATGTTGTTTTCGCGTTCGGCCCAGCGCCGGATCGTGACATCCTGAGTCAGGGAGACGGCGACGCCGGTCGGCACCGTGTTACGGGGCTTGCGTTCCCTCGCTTTGGGATCATGCAGCGTTTCGTAGTACAGGTTGGCCGACGATCCCGCCGTGCCGGTGAACCAGTACAGGCTGACGTTGGTTAGAATGTGATCGCGGCTGATAGCGTCTTCTGGCAATTTGGCCGCCGGATCGACCCATTCCTTGAACTTCTCGACAATCCAAGCGAGCTGCCCGGCCGGAGAATCAGTCAACCCATAGGCCAGAGTCTTCGGTCGCGTCGCTTGAATGAAATCGTAGCCCCGCATGTCCGTATCTGCGCCGGCGCGAGGGCAAGGAGCCCGTCGTGTTTCCGAAGCCTGAGTTGGAAAAGGTTCTGGGTAAGACGCTGGGTGTACCGCTGTTCCAGGAACAGGCCATGCGGGTCGCGATCGAGTGCGCCGGTTTCACGCCCGGCGAAGCCGACCAGCTTCGCCGCGCCATGGCGACGTTCAAGTTCACCGGCTGCGCGAAGTCATCGCAATAGTGGAGCAACGCAGTTCGGATGCCAAAGTAGTCGATATCAGCTTTGACGGCCTGAGTGACCAGCTTGTCTACAGGATACAGGTCTATCAGCATGACGAGGTATTGGGCCGCTCGATCGACGCTTTGACCGGAACGACCGTTGGAGATGAATCCGCAACTTCAGTTCTCATGCTTGATATTGACAGGTCCGAACTTGTCCGCTTGAAACAATTTGGGATGGATCTCAATCAGGCGGCAGCAATTGCTGAAGGAGCCGGCTCGGGAAAAGCGATCAGCGCGGGTCTTGAACGGGTGGATGGCCGTTTGGTCTTCAAGGTGGTTGTCCTGGCTGATGAACTTTTAAAATTGATAACGGTCGACCCCGAAAAACGCCAAATCCGAATAGAAATACAGTAGGCGTCACCGAGACGGCGTACTGACTTCCGACGCCGCCTCGGTCGAACAGGCAGGACGGTGTCGCCGCGGCGAGGGTCGGATGACAACGGATTGCCGTCCTGGGTTTCAATTTGCTCTGCGCTTCATGCGACTCGCAACCCGGCGACAGCCAAAACGAAGGAGACGATACCAATCGCGGTGCGTGCCCAGTGAAAGACGAGCCAGCGGTCGCGGACGCGCGTCCAGGTCACGGGTGCCGCGCTCGCCTTCCACGATGCGACTTGATTGTTGATCGGCACGTTAGCGGTCAGGGTTATAGCCAGCACCACCGACATCATCGCGGTCGCCCCAATGAAGAGCGCGCGCCCTGAACCGTCGGCGAGAAAGCAGCATATGACCGACGCGAGCAGGGGCACCATCAACGCCACCGGCATCGTTTTCGTGAACAGCGCATTCTCGAACTGGAAGCGGCGGGTCCACTCCGCCTCCGGCTGGCCGCGGTCGGCGAGATTCGCCAGTCCAATCGCCAGCATCTGACCCGCGATCAAACCCGAGGTCACAACCGCGATCACCATGAGGACAACCGCCCATCCGACGAGTGCGCTCATTCCTCGCCCCAAAGCTGGCGGACCTTGTGGATCGCAGGACGCGCCAGCATCCGTTCGTAATGGCGCTGAACGTTGATCGACAGCCTGACGCCCGCGCCCGACGCCCAGCGCTCCGCGTAGAACAGCGCGGCGTCTGCGATGCTGAAGCCGTCCCCTGCCGCGAAGGGGCGTCGGCCCAGTTGGGGGTCAAGGATGGCGAAGCCTTCCTCGACAATCTGCCGGCCTTGATCCGTCACCGACGTTCTACCAAGTCCCAATGTCTGGTGGACGATGTCCTGCGGCTCGAACTTCTCTGGCATGAAGATCCGGGCATAGCCCTGGCCGTGGATGGTCCCCTCGACATAGGCGATGACCTCGCTCGCACGCGCCTCCCCCTCGGCGTCCCTCGGGAGGAGCGCCTTGTCCGGATTAGTGCGTGCGAGCCACGTCGCAATTGCGCCGAATTCCGTGAGGACAGTGCCGTCGTCACGGACGAGCGTCGGCACCTTGCCTTTCGGATTTACGCCGGAGAAGGGTGGTCTTCGAGTGGCGCCCCCCGATACGTCGAGCTTCTCAGTCTCGTACGGGATGCCGATCTCCTCCATAATGACATGGATTCCGATCGCGCAGGTATGCGGGCCCCAGTAGAGCTTCATGACGCCGCGCTCCCCTAAACCAGCAATTCGATGCGATACTTGGGCGCCAGTTGCTTGGCGAGCTTGCCCTTCGCGGCCATGTCCTCCTTGCTAAGCTGCGGCGGCGGCGCATCCCGGCTGCCGACCGGAATGCCGACCGACATGAAGAACTCTTCCAGACCAACAGGAGTGCACAGCATGTGGACCGTCTTGCCAGACTTGTTCTTGAAGAAGTGCGGGGCGCCATTGGCGAGGAAACGTTCGACGGCGAGCCTCCCCATTCCGCCGCCGGCTCCGGTGATCACAACAATCCGATCGGTCTTCATGTCATTCTCCTGTCGAGGCCGTCCGTGACCGCTCGTGCAGGCGCAGGCGAGACGGGTGGGCGAGATCGTGGTGATAGGTGTCGGTCCCGACCTTCTGGCCGTACCAATGCGTCATGGGGGCCTCCGTGATCGTCGAATCCCAGTTGGATATCTCCAGTCGCAACCGCTCACCCTTGCGGAGCAGCACCGACATAGGAAGCAGCTCGACGCGCAGTTCGTAGACTGTGCCCGGCTCGATCGGCTCCGCACGGTCGTGGCGCAGGAACGGGCGCATCTCGGTGGTATGCGCCGGGTCCTCGGCGCGGTGCGAGGCGCGCAGCCAGCCTTGCGAGACCTTCATGAAACGCGGCTTGCCCTCGCCTTCCGGCAGCAGCGACAACTTGACGAACAGGTCCATGTCGAGTTGATCCGAAGAGGCATGGAGGTGCAGCACGCCCTGCCCCGTAAACTCGCGGTCTCGCTCGAACGGTGCGCTCGTGTAGGTGACAACCCGCGAGAAGTGGTCGGGCACGCCGTCCTTGCCGATCACCGTGACGCCCGCCATCCACTGCGGATCGGGATAGCTCCAGCTCGTAAAGCCGCCGTCCGCCGCGGAAGGTCCCTCCGCCAGCGACCCGTCGTTGAGCGAAGGCTGCGTGCCGCTCTTGTTTTTGCTCAGGTAGAATTCGGCGATCGACACATCAATGGGCGGCCATTCGGTCGCTTCGTGGACCTCGCCCTCGTTCTGGACGAGAAAGCGGACGGCGGCGCGGTTCATGATGCCGTTGTCGATCCCCTTCAGGTGGTGGTCGTACCAGGGCAGCAACTCGGCGCGGTGGAATTCCTCGTCGAAATAGAGTGTCTGCGTCTCGGCGAAGGTCTTCGCCCCGGCGATGAACAATTTCTTCGGCCCCTTCACTAGCCGATAGCCCTCGAAATTGCCGCGCAGGTGTAGCGACGCCTTTCCCCAGGCGCCGATCGACAGGACGGGGATCTCGACCTGGTCCAGCTCCCAGAACGGCGAGCGTCGCCGCTGCCATTCGTCGTCGAACGGATGCTCATACATCCGGCTCAGAATCTCGCCGCGCCCGTGGTCGACGACAGAAAGGCCGTTCCCCATATGCTGGAGAATAACCGAGCCGTAGAGCCAGGCGTTGAGGAACCCCTGGATCGGAATGCCGCCCTGGTACATCCAGTCGCGGTACATGTCGGTCGCGCCATCGAAGGCGCCGATGGTGACGAGGTGGGGCGGCTTCGTGCGCGCAGTGTTCCACTGGCTCCAGCAATAATAGGACATGCCGATCATGCCGACTTTTCCGGTCGACCAATTGAGCGTCGCGACATGCTCGATCATGTCGTGGATCGCTTCGCCCTCGGCACGACTGACCGGGTCCCACGTCCCTTCGGAACGCCCCATGCCAGGCACGTCCATCGCGACATATGCATAGCCCTCATCGAGATACATCTGCATCGGGCCATATTCGACGAACGGGAACACCGCCGGCGCTGGCGGCAGGCGACGGAGCGCCTTCTGGTAGGGCGACGCGCCGAGCAGGACCGGAAACGGCCCTTCGCGCCCCTCAGGCAGATAGACGTCTGCGCGCACCACGTCGCGATGGCGGCTGCGGACTTCAATCTCAAACGGCTGGACATTGACGTCGACCATGTCGACAACTCCCGTTGAATGGCTCTCTCGATCTCTTGGAATGCGATGAGCTGGCCGCAAGCGTGGGTCGTTGGAGTCGCGGTTGTCTGCGGCGACCCCGCACAGACCGCTTAGTCTAAAATCCTTGCATCCCACGGGTGGCGGCGAGGCGGGCGGCCATCGCTATTGCGCAAGAGCGCCCGTCATCCTTCACCTCCTGATCAGTGGCGCGCGCTCCGCGGCCCGAAGGGATAACGACGATGTTTTCCGCCGTTTCTCCGTCAGGCCGCCTTGAGCTGTCGCGCAGCCGCATCTGCGGTGTCTTCAGGCTTCGTATTGAAGGCGATCGCCGCGTTTGGCGCGGACTTGTGAATGACATTCACTACCGTCTCGAACAGCGCGAGGCCTTTGGGCGGCAGTCTCATGCCGCCGCCGATCACCACGCAGTCATAGTTGTCGCCCGTCAGCACCTTCTCGAGCATCGCGATCCCAGCGGCGTCTGGCGTGATCATGCACGTATCGCCCTTCCAACCGTGTTCCTCGATCTTTTTGACGCCCAAGGCGATCCCGGCGGTGATCTTTTCGGCGTTGAAACCGGGTGGCAGGGAAGGGTCCGAGAAATCTACCGTTTCAGGCTTTTGGCCGACAAATAGAATGTTAGTCATTTGGCTTCTCCATTGCAGGTGGGTTGGTCGGAAATTCGCAAAACACTGTTCATCGCGCGCGATGACGCCGCAGGAATTCGCCGGCGATATCGAGCGCCTCGCGTGCGGCCCGCAGGAGGGCGAGGTTGGCGGGGAAGACGTGCGCCATGCCCTGCCAGACGTGAAGTTCGGCCGCAGAACTGGATTTCGCCATCAGATCTGCGTATCGGCGCGCATCGTCGAGCAGGATTTCGTCCTCGCCGACGTGAAGCAGGACGGGTGGCAGGCCGACCGGTTCGCCATAGAGCGGCGAGGCGCGGGGGTTCTTTGGGTCTGCCTGCCCGAGATAGAGTTTGCTGGCGTTTTCCAGCGCACCGCGGGTCAACAACGGATCGTGCTTGGCTCGGCTTTCAAGGCTGTCGCCGGTCAAGGCGAGATCAGTCCACGGCGACATCACGCAAGCGGCGATCGGAGAGGGCGTCCCGCCGTCACGCGGGGCCTGGGTCATCCGGGCCGCCGTGATCAAGGCAAGTCCACCGCCGGCGGAATCGCCCGCAATGGCGATGTTTGGAAAGCCGGCGTCCGCCATCCCGCGGTAGGCCGCCTCGGCATCCTCGACGGCCGCCGGAAAGGGTCGCTCCGGCGCCAGTCCGTACTCCACGACGAACACCGGCGCCTTGGCGCGCGCGGCGATCTGTCCTGCGAAATGGCGATAGGCTTGCGCCGATCCGACGACGTAGGCGCCCCCATGGAGGTAGAGGATTGCGACGCTGGCGTCGGCCCGGGCAGGCCGGCACCACCAGCCGGGTACGCCGCCCAGCGTCGCCGCCTCGTAGGTGACGCCATCAGCCGCGGGCGTCTTACCCATAAGGTCATCAAACGCCGACCGGCCCGCCGGTCCGAGATCGGCGGGTGGTTGCAGTGCGATCATCGCGCGCATCGCCAACATTGCGGCGCGGTCGGCCAGATGCTCGGAGTGGTGCGTCGAATTCGCCAACACGGGCGCGTCTGTGCTCACTCTGATATCTCCTTAATTGGGACTGCAGCCTCCCGCGTGCTCAAGGCGACGATCTGATCGATGACGAACTGGGGCCGTTCCTCCGGCATGAAATGCCCGCAGCCCGCGAGCGTGTGCGCCTCGACGTTTTCGGCGATCATCGCGACCATCTCGCCGACCTTGCCGCCGAGTCCCTTTTCCCCGCCGAGCGCGAAGACCGGGACGGTGATCTTTGCGGTCATCAGCGGCTCAGTCTGGTCGATGCTGGCGAAGGCGTCGCGGTAGATGCCCATGCTGCCGAGCACGCCCTGCGCACCCGCAAAAGTCCGCAGATATTCATCGATTACCGCTGGGCTGAACGCAGCGTGGTTGACGACATGGTCGCCTTCATAGAACCAGCTGAGGAACGCGCGCTCATTGCCGACGATCAAGCACTCGGGAACGCCCGGCGCGAGCGGCAGGATCCACCACCACATCGATCCCTGCGCCATCGCTTGCGGGGCATAGGAGAACACCTGCCGCAGCACCGGGCCGAGCATCACGGGGGCTTCGATATAGAGCAGTCCCGCCACCTCATCCGGGTGGTCGGCGGTCCAGATCAGCGCGGGTAACGCGCCCATGTCGTGCGCCGCGTGGATCAGCCGCTTGCTCTGGCCGAAGCCGATGGCGGCGACGAGCGCCCGGCCTTCCTCGGCCAGCGACCGGGCGTCATAGCCGTCATTGCCAGACGGCTTGTCGCTGTCGCCGTAGCCGCGCATGTCGGGGACAAGCACCGACAACCCCGCCTTGGCGAGCGCCGGCGCCACTTCGCGCCAGGCATAGGCCGTTGACAGGAATCCATGCCACAGGATCACCGGCGACCCTTCCGGGTCGCCGCCGATCCAATAATGCAGCCGGATGCCGGCGATGGTCGCCCATTTGCTCTCAAAACCAGCGATCGTGGCTGTGAGGACGTTCATTGTCGCCGCTCAGGCAACCGCCAGCATCGGCGGGTCGGCGGAGATCAACGGCACTAGCGCCATGCCCTGGGGAGTCGCCCAGTTGCCGACCAGTTCGGCCACCATGGTATTTGTTGAGGTCAGCCAGACCCCGGCACGCTCCATGCGGCGCCGTGACGTCTCCTCACCGATCGCAAAGCTTGAGCCGCTGGCGTCGAGCACGGCCTGCACCTCATATCCCGCCTCCACCGCGCTGATCGTGGGGAAGACGAGGCAGATGTCGGTGGTGACGGCTGCGATGATCAGCTGCTTACGGCCGGCGTCCGCCACCGCCTTGCTGAAATTCGGATCGTCCCAAGCGTTGACGACTCCCTGGCGCTGCACCCGCTTCGCGAACGCCTCCGGCGCCGCTCGCGCCAGCGACGGGTGAAGCGGGCCCTGCACATGAGCCTCCTGACTGGAGGTCATCACGATCGGCATATCGAAGGCGAGCGCCGCCTTGGCGAGCGTGACGGCGTTGCGGATCGATTGATCGGCGGTGATATTCTTGACCAGCTGAGTTGTGCCGACCTGATGATCGATCAGCAGCAAGGCGCACTGGTCGGGCTTGAAGTGGGGTGATTTTTCCATCGGAATTTCCTTGGTTGGGGGTGGAGCGTCAGGCGGCGACGGCGTCGGAAAGCGCGGGGTAGTCGGTGTAGCCCTTGGGTCCGATGCCGTAGAACGAGGTCGGATCGGGCTTGTTGAGCGGCGCGTCGCGGCTAAGGCGCTCAACAAGGTCGGGGTTGGCGATGAACGGCACGCCGAACGCCACCAGGTCGGCGTCTCCCTTCGAGAGGACTTTATTGGCCTTGGCCTTGTCGAAGCCGGTGTTGACGATGATCGGGACCGAGGTCATCGGCCGGAAGGTCTCGGCGACATTGCGGATCTGCACGCCCCGCTCTGCGTCCTTGGCGTTGGGCTCCAGGAGGCAGATATATCCGACGCCAAGCGCGTCGAGCGCGCGGACAACGAATCCGAACGTCGCCAGCTTGTCGCTGTCGTCCACGCCATAGAGGAAGCTCGACGGGGACAGGCGGACCCCGACGCGCTGGGCCGACCAAGCATCGATCATCGCTTGGGTCGTCTCAAGCATCAGCCGCGCCCGGTTCTCGATCGGGCCGCCATAGCCGTCGCCGCGATGGTTGCTGCCATCCTGCAGGAATTGGTCCTGAAGGTAGCCGTTGGCCCCGTGCAGCTCGACGCCGTCGAATCCGGCCTCGCGGGCGTTGCGGGTGGCCTGGGCGAAATCGGCGACGACGCCAGGGATCTCATCGATGCGCAATTCGCGGGGAACCGGAAATTCGACACGGCCGGTGGGCAGGAAGAAGTCGCCTGTCGCAGGGATCGGCGAAGGCCCGACCGGCTCTTCGCCGCCGCGCATGCCCGGGTGAGCGACGCGCCCGCAATGCCAAATCTGGCCGTAGATGCGGCCGCCCGCGGCGTGAACCGCGTCGGTGATCTTCCGCCACGCCGCCACCTGGTCGGGGCGGTGCAGACCCGGCGCGCGAATGATCCCGTGCGCCTGGTCCGAGACCTGAATGCACTCAGTGACGATCAATCCGGCGGAGGCGCGCTGGACATAATAGTCGCGCATCACGTCGGTGGGGACATCGTCCTCAGTGGCGCGCGTGCGGGTCATCGCTGACATCGCGACGCGGTTAGGAAGCGCAAGGCCACCAAGGTCAAAGTCGGCAAATAGGTTGGTCATGGGGTGTCCTTTGCTGCTCCTCAGAGCATGTGTTTGCCGCCGTCGACATTGAGGGTCTGTCCCGACATGAAGTCGGCGCCGGGGGAAGCCAGGAAGAAGACCGTGCCGACCAGATCCTCGCCGGTCTCGTCGCGCTGGATGGCGCGGGCCTTGACCTGCGCCTGGACCATTTCGGATGGCACGTGCTTGGCCACCGCGGGCGTCATAGTAAGGCCCGGGGACACGAGGTTGACGGTTATGCCATCCTTGCCGACCACGCGGGCCAGGCTGCGCGAGAAGCCGAGGACTCCGGCCTTGGCGGCGACGTAGTGGACCTGCGTATCGACGCCCTCGAACATCGAGCTCGAGCCGATGTTTATGATCCGGCCCCAGCCGCGCCCGGTCATCAGGGGCAGGATGGCCTTCACCATCAGGAAGACGCCGGTGAGATTGATGCCGATGACCTTGTTCCAGTCGGCCAGCGACATCTCCGTGAACGCCTGGGTGGGAAAGAAGCCCGCGCAGTTGACCAGCACATCCACGTGGCCAACCTTGGCGAGGGCGAAAGCCGCGAGTTTCGCGCAGCTCGCCTCATCGGAAATGTCCGCCGCCAAGGTAAGGAGCTTCGACTCGTCGGCCGCGCCGTGCGCAAGTTTGGCGGGGGCCTCGTCGGACGTGTCGGTGGCGATGACAGTGTCGCCATGGGCGAGGAAGCGCTTAACAAAGAGCGCGCCCATACCGCCGGCCGCGCCGGTGATCAGGACAACCCGGTCCTTTTCCATTTCAGGCCGCCTTTCCGGAGGCCGCGGCCGGTTCGGCTTCGGCCGCGGCAAGTTCGGCGAAGAACGCCCGCAGGGTTCTCGGCTCGCGGCCCAGGATGGCGCGAAGGGTCAGGGCGTTGCCCTGAAGCCCGCGCCGGTCATACCAATCGAACATCTTTTCGAGGGCGGGGGCTCCCGGTCCAGCTCCCGCGGCGGCCACTTTGGGGTCGACCCTTTCAGCCTTTATCGAGCGCCCCAGCACCTCGCTGACGATGGCGGCGACATCTTCGCGGTTGTGCCACGCCTCAGCGCACAGTTCGAAGGTCCCGTAGAGGAGTCTGTCTTCCGTCAGCGCGGCCGCGGCCGCCTCGGCGACATCGCGATAGTCGACGCGCGAGAACCTTGTCTCGACCGACCAGGGTTCCGCCAGAACACCGCTTTCGACGGTCCTATCCCAACTACCGGTGAAGTTCTGGAAGAAAACGGTCGGTTGCAGGAAGCTATATTCCATGCCGGACGAGAGCACAGCATCCTCAACGGGAGCCTTTGCCGCGTGATTTGCGAGTTCGCTGAGGACCGGGTGGATCACCGATGAGAAGACGAAGCGTTTTACGCCCGCGTCCTTGGCCGCGCCAACGACCGCCACGCCGACCTTGGCCTCGTTCGGCAGGAATGCGGGAGCGATGTAGAACACCCGATCGACGCCTTCCATCGCACGGCTCACGCTTGCAACATTCGTAAGGTCGCCGGACACCACGTCTAGAGCTCCAACTGCTTTTACAGCTTCGATTTCTGCGGCGTTTCCGACAAAACCGCGGACCTTTGCGCCACGCTTCACGAGTTCGGGCACGACCATGCCGGCGAACTTTCCGGACGCTCCGACGGCGAGTATCAATGGCGACTGGTCGGCCATCACGTTCCTTTCGACTGCTTTGCTTCCGCAGTCCGACATTCTCAGCAATAGGTCTTCATTGCGGCTTGGCTGCATTGAGCCTGTTACATCAGGAGAGACTAAACCAGCGCTCGGGATGGTTCGGCGCTCGATGCGCTGTTCCATTCGCGTGTGGAAACCCGCGGAGCAAACAAAGCACATCGGGTCGCGCGCAATCTTAATCGCAATCAAGATCACCATGTTTTTGAGATGATGAGCGAGGTGGGATCACGCCCTGACTTCAGTCGCGACGATTGCGGGGCGCCGTAAGAACATTACCCGAAACTAGCGGAATCGTTCCGGCACGCACGCTTATTGCTACTGCGATGATTTCGTCTGGATCGGCGGTCTAGACGAAGGGCTTTGATCCTCTAGCTGCTCAAGGGATCATCCTGCCAAAGCGCGCCAGGCTTTGAGGCG
>Ga0209890_10000367_pt1 | contig 20875 bp, 17 predicted proteins | sample OrgsoiDNA2013049_FD_185799 | JGI IMG/M metagenome (GOLD analysis project Ga0209890, IMG submission 185799) | Permafrost soil microbial communities from the Arctic, to analyse light accelerated degradation of dissolved organic matter (DOM) -... | ecosystem: Environmental > Terrestrial > Soil >...
GTATACGAATTGGTGGATATCGCACAAATACTGCAGCAATTCCCAGGTTTCACCGAACGGCGGGGTTACCAATTCGATCAAGGACTCCGAGAAATCAGTCGTGATGTTCTCGTTGGTGAGCGGTGCGCCCAGCGCGGTGGGATGCCGTGTTTGCACGATTTCACCGTCGGGCGACACACGCAGAGACTCCTTCTCGACGCCCTTTCGACCGCCGCGCAGTACTGCCCTTTCACCGGAGTTAATGAGCCCCGCGAGACGGCGCTCGAATTTCTTATCAACCACGTTACGCACAACACCTCAAATCCCGATTTACGGCAACTCGGCAACGACCTCAATTTCAACGAGGAACCCTGGATCCACCAAACGCTGCACCTGAACCCATGAGGTCGTCGGCAGCCGCTCTTTGTCGTAATACTCGAACCGCAAGTCGGAGGCTTTCAGCAATGCGTCCATATTCGTCGTATAGATCGTCTCTTTGACGATCTCCTCGAAGTCGGCCCCATGCGCGGCGAGCGTACGGCGTATATTGGAGTAAGCGGCACGCATTTGCCCGGCCATATCGCCGGGCGCCACCAAATGTCCGTCCTGATCCGCGGCCACCGACCCGGAAATATACAGCGTTTTGTCTATCAATACGGCTTGGGAATAGCCGAAGTCCTTTTCGTAAGGATTCAAATGGAACACCTGTTTGATCCGCGCTGCCGGCGGTTCCGGTTCGCGATCGCAAGCAGGCAGCGCCAGGGCTACGGCGGTCCACGCAGCGAAGATGACTCGGTTTACCCTGGCGTCCCTCATGCCAGCTTGTGCTTCTGTACGAATTCAGCGCGAGTGCGCAACGCACGCAGCAATTTCGGCAAATCGCGCCGCAGAGCCGCGCGCACGATCCAATGTGGAACCCAGAAGCCGGGCGCCAGATCGACCACGTAGTACGCCGTCGTATAGTCGCCGTCACTCTGCAACGCCCACGAACCTTTGAGAACACGCAGGTCACCCGAAATGCGCTCGATCGACACGCGCGACGGCTCGGTATAGGACGCGCGAATTTCGTAGGTCAATTTCGGTACGTACCACGAATAATTCAGCACGTGTCTAATTCTCTGCCATGACCGGTCCGGCGCCGTTTCAATCACTTCGCAGGCGACGAGGCCCGGAACCAGACGCAGCGCCTCCGCGCAGCTCGTGATCAGAGACCAGACCACCTCGCGGCTTGCATGAATTCTGACTGACGCGCTCGCGCTGCCGCTCTGCTCCGCGGCATCGAGCGACACGGATACTTCGATGTCGCCATGCTGCGCCGACTCGTGTGCGATGTCCGCGGCCGGCGCCGCTTGGGCGGCAAACAGGAGCCAAGCGATGGTGAAAGACAGGCGCACGAGATAGTCTGACTCCTACCAATCCATACCGTTCGACACAAATCGCCGCCTGGCGGTTATTCAGGACCGCCCGCATCAGCGCTGAGCCTGCATCCAGCGCTGCATTTTCGCCTCGAGAATGTCGAGCGGCATGGCACCATCCTCGAGGATTTCGGCATGGAATACGCGGATATCGAAGCGTGAACCCAGCAACTTTTGGGCTTGAGTAAGCAGCGACCGGATTTTGAGTTCACCCATCTTGCACGCCAGCGCGTCGCCCGGCAACGCCACGAAGCGGTCGGTCATCAAATTGGCGTCCGCGTCGTCCATCGGCAGCTGCCCGCGGAGATATGCCACCGCTTGCGTGCGGGTCCAACCCTGCGCGTGCAGACCGGTGTCGACGACCAGCGCGACCGCACATTTCATTTGGCCCAAGAGAGCGCCTCTGCGGGCGCCATCGTCGCGGTACAGGCCCATTTCTTCCCCGAGAGATGCCGCATAAAGGGCCCAACCATCGACGAAGGCCGGTTCTGTACCGAATATTCGGAACTTGGGCAAGTCATGCCGCTCTTGTTGGAGCGCGGATTGATAGTGACGCCCCGGAATCGCTTCGTCGAGAAAACCCGCTGTCTCCATGGCCGCAGGCCTTCCGAGGCGCGGGGCGGTATTCACATACAGGATGGCGGGCCCCCCGCTCTCCGGTGCGGCGCGGTAGGCGAGGAGAGCCGCTGCCTCGCTCATGGGGCCGAATGCACGAATCTCGAAGTCTGCCGGCGGCGGGGCGGAGAATAATTTCGGCATGGCCGCCAGAGTTTGCATCTTGAGTTCCTGGTACGCGCTCAAGAGGTCGCCGGGGCCGGCGGCGGGCGCGCCCGCGGGCAACGCGAGCAAGCGCGCACGGATGCGGTCGACTTCCGTCAGGCCGATGCCGTGGATCTCGTCCGGTTTCAAGCGAGTGCCGGTCGCACGGCGGGCCAACGTTGCGTACCAGGAGACCCCTAGCGGCAGCGCCGACAGCTCGACGCTGGCCCTCGCCCGGGGCAAGTATTCGCTTTGAATGAAATCGTGCAATTCGCGATAGGCGGGCAGCAACTTGCCCTTGACCGCGCCGGCAAGGCTCGTGGAAAGGCGCGTCCGCTCGGGCTCTTTTATGGTCTCCGGCATGGTCCGCAGCGGGACGTAGAACACGTTGACGGAAGTGTCCTCGCCGAGTCCCTGCAGCAGGGGCAGCATCCTCTCCATCAAAACCCGCGGCGACGTGTATCCGCGCCGCACCCCCTCGCGCATATTCGCGATCGCCTGTCTCGTCCACCGTACGTAATCATCGATCCGCAGCTGCCAATTTTCATAGTCGAGGGCCGTTCTCTGCGGATTCAGCGCAGTTTCGGCTGCCGCGCGCGCCAGCTGCTCCGGCATGCCGTCGAACGGATCGACCGGCATGAGTTCGGCCGGATACGTAAAACCTTCGATCGCCGCCTCGCGCTGCCTCTTGAAGATGTCGTATGTCAGCCCTGCATCCGCGTCCAACGGTGCGCGCGGCACGGCGAGAACTTCCGCGAGAAAGCGGCGTTCCAGGCCTAAGGAATCCGCCAAGAATTGCGGCGATATCGAAACGCCGGGGCGCACATGTTCATCCCAATACCGATCGACGATCCGGTTCAGGTCCTCGTGCGGTGCCGCCGCGTTCGTCACTTGGGAGGGCGCCGGCGCTTTGCCGCAGGCGGCCAGCCCCAAAAAGGCGAGCGCCAGCGGGACATTGAACGAAAATCGGGCCATGAATCGATTATAAGCCGGTAGGTAGGTTCATAATCGAAGCTCAAATTTCGGTAGATGCGGGAGAGCCCTATGTTGGTCGGAGCAAGTCCGCGACGCGTTGCGATCATCGGCGGCGTGCGCCTTCCGTTTGTCCGCGGAAACGGCGCCTACGCCCAAGCAGGTAATCAAGACATGCTGACGGCCGCGCTACACGGCGTGGTGGAGCGCTACGGGCTGCAGGGACAGCGGCTGGACGACGTCGCCGCGGGGGCGGTCATGAAACATTCCAGCCAATGGAACCTGACGCGCGAGTCGGTGTTGGGGTCGGGGCTCGCCGCGGAAACGCCGGGGTTCGATTTGCAACGCGCCTGCGGCACAAGTCTCGAAGCGGCGATTTCGGTCGGCAACAAGATCGCGCTCGGCCAGATCGATTGCGCGATCGCGGCGGGGGTCGATACCGTGAGCGATCCCCCCGTGGTCTACCCCAAGAGTTTTCAGCAACTGCTGCTGCGGAGTTTCCGAGGCAAGACGTTCGGCGAACGCGCGGGTCCTTGGTTCGGATTGCGGCCGAAAGATCTGCGCCCGGTCCTGCCCGGTGTCGCAGAGCCGCGAACCGGCTTGTCGATGGGCGAAAGTACGGAACTCATGGTCAAGACCTGGGGCATCACCCGCGCGGAGCAGGACCAATTGGCGCTGGAAAGCCATCAAAAGGCCTCCGCTGCCTACGCTTCCGGGTTCTATCGGGAGTTGGTGCGCGAGTATCTCGGTGTTGCCCAGGACAATAATATCCGGCCCGACGCCAGTCTCGAAAAACTCGCGAAACTCAAGCCGGTATTCGATACATCCGCAGCCGGTACCTTGACCGCGGGGAATTCGACACCGATGACCGATGGCGCCTCGGCGGTGCTGCTGGCGTGCGAAGCGTGGGCGCGCGAGCGCAACCTACCCGTGCTGGCATATTTGAGTTACGGCAAAGTGGCCGCAGTTGATTACATCGATAAGAAGGAGGGTTTGCTCATGGCGCCGGCGTACGCCGTGCCGCGAATGCTGAGCGACGCGCACCTTGCGCTCCAGGACTTCGATTATTACGAGATTCACGAGGCTTTCGCCGGTCAGGTACTGTGCACGCTCAAGGCCTGGGCGGATCCGGTTTTCTGCCGCGACAAGCTAGGACTGCCGGCCGCCCTCGGCACCATCGACCGCTCCAAGCTCAACGTGAAGGGCGGCAGCCTCGCGATAGGCCACCCATTTGCCGCGACCGGAACGCGCATCGTCGCCACGCTCGCAAAGATTCTCGATGAATATCAGGCCAAGCGCGGACTGATCTCGATCTGCACGGCGGGCGGCATGGGTGTCACGGCCATCCTCGAGCGTTGACGGGATCAATGAACGCGCTATCCTTTGCGCCCGCATCGGGATCCTACATCCATAGGTTGGTTAGCGTATGAAACTCAAAGATCCCCTGCTGCTGCGCGAGTTGTGTTTCGTCGACGGGGGCTGGGTGCCCGCGGAAAACGGCGGCACGCTGGCCGTGCACAACCCGGCTACGAGCGAAAAGCTGGGACTCATACCGAACATGGGTGCTGCCGAGTGTCGTCGTGCGATTGCATGCGCTGCCGCCGCCCTTCCCGCTTGGGCGGCCCGTACCGCCAAGGATCGCGCCGCGGCGCTGCGACGCTGGTTCGAGCTTCTGCTCGTGCATCAAGAGGACCTCGCCATGCTCATGACCGCGGAGCAGGGGAAGCCATTGGCGGAGTCCAAAGGTGAAATCGTCTACGCCGCGTCTTTCATCGAATGGTTTGCCGAAGAAGCCAAGCGCCTGTATGGCGATGTCATTCCCGGTCATCAAGCCGACAAGCGAATTCTCGTGCTGCGGCAACCGGTGGGCGTGGTCGCGGCCATCACGCCATGGAACTTTCCGGCTGCGATGATCACGCGCAAGGCCGCCCCGGCGCTCGCGGCCGGATGCACGATGGTCTGCAAGCCGGCCACCCAGACTCCCTATTCCGCGCTGGCATTGGCGGAGCTTAGCCATCGGGCCGGAATCCCGAAGGGCGTATTCAACGTCATCACAGGATCAGCGGCCGCGATCGGCGGCGAAATGACGTCGAACCCCACCGTCCGCAAACTCACGTTCACCGGCTCCACCGAAATCGGCAAGAAATTGATGGCGCAATGCGCGGGCACGGTGAAAAAGATATCTCTCGAACTTGGCGGAAACGCGCCGTTCATCGTCTTCGACGACGCCGATCTGGACGCGGCAGTGCAGGGGGCCATCGCCAGCAAGTATCGAAACACGGGTCAGACCTGTGTATGCGCCAACCGTTTGTTGGTGCAGGCCGGCGTGTATGACGAGTTTGCGGGCAAACTTAAGCTAGCCGTGGGCAAGCTGCGCGTGGGCGATGGGTTGGCCGGCGTTACCGACCAGGGGCCTCTGATCGACGCCAAAGCCATCGCCAAGGTCGAGGAGCACATCGCGGACGCCGTGGCCAAGGGCGCATCCGTCAAGTTGGGCGGCAAGCGGCATGCGCTGGGGGGGACGTTCTTCGAACCCACCATCCTGACCCAGGTGACGGCCAAAATGTTGGTAGCCCGCGAAGAGACCTTCGGTCCGGTGGCGCCGCTGTTCAAATTTCAAACGGAAGCCGAGGCCATTGCCATGGCCAACGACACGGAGTTCGGATTGGCCGCATATCTATATACGCGCGATCTCGCGCGGAGTTGGAGGGTGACCGAATCCATCGAATATGGAATCGTTGGGCTGAACACCGGCATCATTTCCACCGAGGTGGCTCCCTTCGGAGGTGTGAAGGAATCGGGAATCGGCCGCGAAGGCTCGAAGTACGGAATTCTCGACTACACCGAGATGAAGTACGTGTGCGTCGGCGGAGTGAGTTGATAGGCCCGTGCTCGGACGGTTCCTGGAGTTCTCGCTCGCGACGCCGGATATTCAGGCATCGTTGGATTTCTACTCGAGGCTCGGATTCTCCCAGGCGGCAGCCGGCGAAGCATGGTTTCATCCCTATGCGGTCGTGACCGACGGCAGGATTTGTTTGGGGCTGCATCAAGAGGCGGGCGCGGCGCCCTCGGTAACGTTCGTCAAGCCAGGTCTACTCAAGTACCTCGCGACCCTCGAAGAGTTGGGGATGCAGTTTGAGTTCCGCCGCCTCGGCAATGACGTGTTCAACGAAGTCGGCTGGTACGATCCCTCCGGTCAGCTGGTGAGACTGATCGAGGCGCGCACTTTTTCGCCGAGCAAGCGCGAGGGCAATGACCCGTCGCGATGCGGCTATTTCCTGGAAATCGCGCTGCCGACTTCCAACCTGGATTCGGCAAAGGCCTACTGGGAACAATTCGGCTTCGTCGGGATCGACGAGACCCAAGATCCTCTGCCCCACGTGTCGTGCACCAGTGACTACATAGACCTGGGGTTGTATGACCCGGCGCATCTGCGGCGCTCCACGCTGCGGTTCGAAGTCGATGATGTCGCAGAAACTTTGGCGCGCCTTGCCGACATCGGCATATCGCCGGCCGGCGAAATACCGCCGCCGCTGCGCCGGTTCCCCGCCGCGGTGCTGACGGCACCGGAGGGGACGCCGATTCTGCTGACCGAAGCGGCTAAAACGTGAGTCAGCCCTCACTCGGGGTCGCGACTATTCGGAATTTGATCGTCATCGCATCCTGAACTTGCAACGCGCCAAGCATCAAACTGTATGGAGTGAGCCCCAGGGCCGATTGGCGCAATTCCACCGACCCGGTCGCCGACAAATGATCCGGGTCGCTTTCAACCACGAAGGGCACGTCGATTTTTGATTCATGTCCCGCAACGCTGATGGCGAGGGTCGCAACCAGCTCTGCGGCGCCCGACGCGCGCGCACCGGCGGTGCCGTTGACGGTAATCACCGGAAAATCATCGGCGTCGAGGACCGGGGCGCTCCGCATATTGTGCAGAGTTCCCGATTTGGCATCGTCAGGAACTGCAGCGGCGAAATCCGCACCTTCTTCGCCGCGCGCTTGCGCGTCGTCGACCACGAATCCTGCGACCGGCACCTTGAACCAAAACATCGCAGCGCCGGTCTTGGCGAGGCTCACCGCGCCGCGAATCGCGCGATTGACCATGACGTGGTTGTGCCCAAAGCGCGCCAGAGGGCCGGCGCGGTACACCAGGACGCGCAGTTCGGATCGATTTACGTCGATTTGATAGGCCCTGCCCGGCAGCGGCAACTCGAGACTCGGAACGGATCCTTCGGGTTTCTGCGGCGCGGCGTGACGCCCCTTGAGCGCAGCGCACGCAGCCAATAACAGAACAAGAACCCCAATACCAAGCCTTTTGAACACGAGCAGGGCCCCGCTGTCTTGCTAAACTACGTTGCGTTCAAGTTTGCGCGCGGAGCCTTGGTATGCCAATTCGAAGTTTATCGGGACGCTACACCGCGGTCGCGCAAGCATTTCATTGGCTCATCGCCGGGCTGATCGTGACGCAGTTCGTGCTTGCGATTTCGGCGGACGATCTGCCGCTCGGGGCGCACAAATTGGCGCTGCTCGCCCGCCACAAGAGGTTTGGCATGACCGTGCTGATGCTGGCGATATTGCGCCTGCTGTGGCGGCTGAATAATCCGCCTCCCGAACTGCCTCCCGGTATGACGTCCCTGGAGCGGATGCTTGCCCGGACGACTCATATCGCGTTCTATGTGCTGCTGTTTGCGATGCCGATGACGGGATGGCTGATGTCGTCGGCGAAGAACTACTCCGTCAGTTGGTTCGGGTTGTTCACCTGGCCCAATCTCATAGGCAAGAACGAGGCGGCTTTCGACCTGTTGCGCACGACTCATCACATTTTGAGCGACGTTCTGTTCGTGATCGCGGTATTGCACGTCCTTGCGGCGCTCAAGCATCATTTCTGGAACAAGGACGACGTGCTGTTGCGCATGCTGCCCTTTGCCAAATTCGGAAAAACCAAGTCGGGGAACCGATCATGACGAGACGCCTCGCAGCATCGATGGCCTTGCTCGCCGCCGCTCTCTCGGCCGCGGCCCCTGCCGCATTTCCCGCGGCGGCCTATTCAGCCGACCCACAGCAAAGCCGCTTGGAATTCGTCGGGGTGCAGGCCGGCGCCGAATTCAAGGGTGTTTTCCACAAATTCACCGCGGCCGTCGAGTTCGCGCCGGATGCGCTCGCGAGCTCGCACCTCGACGTGCTGATCGAATTGAATTCGGTGGATTCGATGGATAAGGATCGCGACACGACCATTCGCGGTGCCGATGTCTTTGACGTGGCGCACTGGCCTACGGCGCACTACGCCACCCGCAGCTTCACCAAGACCGCGACGGGCTATTCTGCGGCCGGAGCGCTGACCTTGCGCGGCGTGACGAAAGATGTACCCATCGATTTTCAGTTCACCCAGTCTGCCGCGGGCGCGAAGCTCGAGGGGAGCGCCAAACTCAAGCGTCTGGATTTCGGCGCGGGGCAGGGCGACTGGAAGAGCACCGAGTGGGTGGCTGACGCCGTGAAAGTAAGCTTTGTTCTGCTGCTGAAACCCAAGACCTGAAGCTACCGAACGGGCAGCTCGCGCGAGTGCTGCACCGTGCGCAACGCGAAACTCGATTGCACCCGGGCGACATTCGGCAAGCGCGTGAGATGCTGGCTGTGAAGCCGTTCGAAGTCGGCGGTGTCGGCCAGCACCACCCGCAACAGGTAGTCGTATTCGCCGGACATGAGATAGCACTCCATGACCTCGGGGACTTTGCGTGCCGCTTCCTCAAACGCGTGAAGATGCGCCTGTTCCTGGCGCTCCAACGTGATGTTGACGAACACGTTCACCGGACACCCCGCCTTCTGCTGATTGATCAAAGCGGTGTACCCCTCGATGAAACCCGATTCCTCGAGGGCGCGAACCCGTCTCAAGCATGCGGATTCCGACAGGCTGACGCCTTCGGCCAATTGACTGTTGGTAATGCGGCCGTCGAGCTGCAAGGCGCGCACGATGGCGCGATCGTAACGGTCCAATTTCATTCCAGGCCCCCTCCTTCGGCAGTTTCTTGCACATAACGGGCGATTGTCGTCATATTCTGCCATTTAACCGTGGTTCATAACCAGCTTTTGCAATTTTCCAGTTGCGCGACTTAGTAACCTAGCCATACCCAGGCTTGCGCGCGGAGCGACTCATGAAAATCGGCGTCCCCAAAGAGATCAAGATTCACGAGTATCGCGTTGGACTGGTGCCTGCGGGGGTTCGCGAGCTCGTCGATTCGGGACATCAGGTGCTGGTGCAGAGCGGTGCCGGGTCGGGTATCGGCTTCGAGGATTCGCACTACCAAGCGGCGGGAGCGACGATCGCGCAGCGCGCTCAAGACGTCTTTGCGACCGCCGATCTCGTTGTAAAGGTCAAGGAGCCGCAGATCTCCGAATGCAAGCAGCTGCGCGGCGGGCAGACCTTGTTCACCTATTTGCATCTGGCTGCGGACCTAAACCAAGCGCAGGCGCTGCTCGCCTCGGGCGTGACTGCGATTGCATATGAGACCGTCACCGCGCCCGACGGCTCGTTGCCTCTACTCACGCCGATGAGCGAGGTTGCCGGGCGCATGTCCGTGCAAGTGGGCGCCAACAGTCTGCAGAAGGCCAACGGCGGATTCGGAGTCCTGTTGGGCGGTGTGCCCGGCGTGGCCCCTGCAAAGGTCGTGGTGCTGGGCGGCGGCGTATCCGGAACGCACGCGGCGGAAATGGCCGTCGGCATGCGCGCAGACGTCACCGTGGTCGACCGATCGGTCAAGCGGCTGCGAGAGCTGTCGTCCATCTTCGGCAGTCAAATGAAAACCGTGTACTCGACCGCTCACGCGATCGAAGAGCTCGTGCGCGACGCGGACCTCGTCATCGGCGCCGTGCTCATCGCCGGCGCCGCGGCACCGAAGCTCGTGACCCGCGCGATGGTCAAAACGATGAAGCCCGGCGCCGTGCTGGTCGACATCGCGATCGACCAGGGCGGTTGTTTCGAAACCAGCCGACCGACCACGCATGCCGAGCCAACCTACGTCCTCGACGGCGTGATTCACTATTGCGTCACCAACATGCCCGGCGCAGTGCCGCGCACGTCGACGTTTGCACTGACCAATGCCACGCTGCCGTACGTGAGGGCGCTGGCGGACCACGGCTGGCGGCAGGCGATCGCGAACGACCCCGGCTTAGGCAGAGGCCTCAATGTCCATGCCGGTCAATTGACCCACGAGGCGGTGGCGAGCGCGCTTGGCCTAGATTTCCGGGCATTTCGCGCAGCCTGACGCGCACCCCGCGGCACCCCCGCCGCATTCCCTGCGCAACCTTAGCTCCGCTACGCGCGGCCGCATCGCGCTGCGCTTTTCGGGCACGTGTTGCTACTGTACGATCGATCAATTAGTCTCACACTTCAGCCGCAGCATGCAAGGGATCCGCCATGTCGCGCAATCCGCGCTTTGATGTCTTGTTCGAGCCGGTTCGCATCGGACCCGTCACGGCGCCGAACCGCTTCTATCAAGTGCCGCACGCGAGCGGCATGACCAATTCGCTGCCGCAGGTGCGGGCAAGCTTTCGCGAGACCAAGGCGGAGGGCGGCTGGGGCGTGGTCTGCACGGGCGCGGTGTCGATCCATCAGAGCTCGGACGACTCCCCACTGCCCTTTGCCATTCTGTGGGACGACAAGGACATTCGCTCCCACGCCTTGATGACCGATGCCGTGCATCGGCACGGGGCATTGGCCGGCATCGAGCTGTGGCATGGCGGCGCGTGCACGCTGAACCGCACCAGCCGAATGGCGCCCCTGTCGCCCTCGGGCATGCCGTGGCTGTCGACTCATTTGGGGTTTATGGGCAATCTGCGCCCGCGAGCCATGGACAATGCCGATATCCAGGATTTGCTTCGCTGGCAGGCCGCCGGTGCGCGTCGCGCCATGCAGGCGGGGTTCGACATCGTTTACGTTTACGCCGGCATGGGCTATCTGCCCTATGAGTTTTTGCTTCCGGAATACAATCGCCGCACCGACGCCTACGGAGGTTCGATCGAGAATCGAGTCCGCTTGGTGCGTGAACTGCTGGACGTGACGCGCGACGCCGTCGGCGACAAGTGCGCCGTCGCGCTGCGAATCAGCGTGGAAGAGTTGCGCGGCAGACCAGGCAAGAACGCCGCCTCCGAGGCGCACGAAGTGGTGGCGCTGCTCGCCGATGTTCCGGATCTTTGGGACGTCAAAATGGATTCGAGCCCCACCGATTGCGCACCTTCGCGGTTTGCCCCCGAGGGCAGCCACGAACCCGTCGTCAACTTCGTCAAGCAATTGACCAAACGGCCGGTCGTGGGCGTGGGCCGCTTCACCTCGCCCGATGTGATGGTCTCGCAAGTACGGCGCGGAATCCTCGATTTGATCGGAGGCGCGAGGCCCTCCATCGCGGATCCGTTCCTGCCGAAAAAAATCAATGACGGCCGGGAGCACGAGATCCGAGAATGCATCGGCTGCAACATATGCATCTCGAGCTGGCACGACGGCGTACCGGTGCGCTGTACCCAGAATCCGACCGCCGGTGAAGAGTGGCGCCGCGGCTGGCATCCCGAACGGTTTGCGCCGCCGGCAAGCGGCTCAACCATCTTGATCGTGGGCGGCGGTCCGGCGGGTCTCGAGTGCGCCACGACGCTCGCCCGGCGCGGCTATACGGTGACGATCGCGGACTCGGCGAAGGAATTCGGCGGCCGCCTGCGCTTTGAAACCGCGCTCCCGGGGCTCAAGACCTGGAGCCGCGTTGCCGACTGGCGCTTGGGGCAGCTGCGCGACCGGCCGAACGTCAGCATGTATCCCGGCAGCGCGCTCGGTGTGGACGATATCCTGGGTCTGGAGCACCGCCACGTCGTCATCGCGACGGGCGCGCGCTGGACCAAGATGATGTTTTCGACCCTGGAGTTTCCGGTCGGCGAATTGGACGGACCCAAGGTCTATACCCCCGATGACCTTGCCGCCGGCGCCGTGCCGCAAGGTCCCGTCGTCGTGTTCGATTTCGATAACTATTACCTGGCCGGCGCCATCGCGGAGCAGCTGGCGAGGACTGTCGGCGACGTAGTCTATGTAACTCCTGCCGGCAACGCCTCCGCGTGGACGTTCATGACGAACGAGCTGCCGCTGGTGCATCGTGCACTCGTCAAAGCGCGGGTCCCGATTCATACGCTTCATCGAGTGACGGACTTCGATGGCGATGCCGTCACCATCGCGGATGTGTACAGCGGCACGGAGAAGCGCGTTGCTTGCCGCTCGCTGGTCGTCGTTGGGGTCCGGGTGCCGCGCGACGATCTCTATCATTCGCTCATCGCCAGAGGCGCCGATCTTGAGAACGCCGGCATCGCCGCCATCACGCGCATCGGCGACGCGCTCGCACCGGGAGCCATCGTGCACGCGGTTCACAGCGGACATCGCTACGCCCGGGAGTTCGATACGGAACCCAAGACCCCACCCTATACACGGGATTTTCCAATATGAGCGGCGCGCAATTGCAACGCACTCTGCCCTCCAGCTGGTATCGAAGCGCGGAGGTATTCAAGGCCGAAAAAGAGCGCATATTCTGCCGCGAATGGATCGGCGTGTGCCGCGAGGAGGAATTGCGGCAGCCCGGCGACTACCTGGTGGTGGATGTGCTCGGCGAGAGTGTGCTCTTGGTGCGCAATCGCGAAGGCCAATTGCGGGCGTTCTACAATGTGTGCCGGCATCGCGGATCGCGGCTTTGCAGAACCCCGGCGGAAACGGAGTCCATGCGGGTGGCACTTCCCGGCGGAATCAGCGCCGGACGCTTGATCGTGTGCCCCTATCACCAATGGTCGTATGACTTCAACGGCGCACTGGTCGCTGCACCACACTTGAGCGCCGTCACGGGGTTCAAAAAGGAGGACTTCCATCTGTATCCCGTCGGGGTCGACAGTTGGGGCGGATTCGTGTTCTTGAATTTGACACCGGCCGAGGCCAAGCCGCTGGCTGCCCAGTTGGGCGGCATCCCGGACCGGCTGCAGCGCTATCCCTTAAGCAGCTTGAGAGTAGGCGCCACAATTCGCTACGAAGTCGCGGCGAATTGGAAGATCATTTGCGAGAACTATAACGAGTGCTACCACTGCGGCGGGGTTCATCCGGAGCTGTGCGCCGTGGTGCCTTCCTTTCGCGAGGCGGGCGGCGCCAACCTGGATTGGAATCGCGGAATCCCGCATCGCGACGGAGCCTATACGTTCACCCGCAGCGGAACTACCGTGCGGCGCGCGTTTCCCGGTCTCGACGCGGACGAACAGGTACGGCACAAGGGCGAACTGGTCTACCCCGGCCTCTTCTTGAGCGTGGCCTGCGACCACGTTGCGGCCTTCATCCTGCAACCGCTCGGCGCCGAACGCACGGACATCACCTGCCATTTTTTGTTCGAGCCCCATGAAATGGCGAAACCCGGCTTTGATCCGTCGGATGCGGTGGATTTCTGGGATTTGGTCAACCGGCAAGATTGGGCGGTATGCGCCGGCGTGCAAAATGGAATTCGCTCACGTGTCCACCACCAAGGCTACTACGCGCCCATGGAAGACTCGAGCCTGGACATCAGGCGCTACGTGGCCGAGCGAATCGGGGCCTTCGTCAACGACCAGCCGTAGTAGACGCGGCCATTCGGCCGCGCTTCGGTATAATCCGCAAAAGGAAAACAAATGACAACCAAGCGGCATGTACCGAAATTCCACCGTGCGACTCCCGAGGTGCGCCGTGAAGCGCTGGTCGACGCGACTTTGCGCTGCCTGAAGCAGTTTGGCCATGAAGGCGTCTCGGTGCGCCGGATCAGCGCCGCGGCCGGTGTGTCCATCGGCTTGATCAACCATCATTTTCCGAGCAAGTCGGGGCTCATCGCAGAAACGTACGAAACGCTGGCTCTGTCGCTGCTCGACTCGATCCGCCGTCAGGCGGAGAACAAGGCGGTCTCGCCGCGCGAGCGATTGAGCAATTTTTTCCGCGCTTCGTTTGCTCCCGAGATCCTCGACCCGCAGTTATTCAATGTGTGGTTGGTCTTTTGGAGCATGGTGGCGCATTCGGCCGAAATGCGCGCCGTGCACTCCAGCACCTACGGCAAGTACCGCGCAGTCCTCGAGTCGCTGCTGGGCCAACTCGTGGACTCCGGCGCGGCGCCGCCGTTCCGGCCGCGCCCGGCCGCAATTGCGCTGTCCGCGCTGCTGGACGGGTTCTGGGTCGAATTGAGCCTGAGCCCGACCGTATTCAAGCCGCGCGACGCGATCGCACTGTGCGAGGATTGGGTCAACGCGCTATGCCAGGGCGCTTTTCTCCGCCTTTTGGCGGCACCCCGGGCCGGCAAGACGGATGCTGCACCGAAGCGGCGCTGAGCTAAGAACGCCGCCGACCATGGAAGCGAAGAGTCGTGGTTGATTCGACGCCGTGGGATGTCGTGGTTGTCGGCGGCGGTCACAACGGGCTCGTCTGTGCGGCGTATCTGGCGGCGGCCGGTCTCAAAGTGACGGTGCTCGAAAGGCGCGGCGTCGTGGGGGGCGCGGCCGTGACGGAGGAATTTCATCCGGGCTTCCGCAATTCAGTGGCGGCATACACTGTCTCGCTGCTCAATCCGAAGGTCATCCGGGATCTGGAACTGCCGCGGCACGGCTTGGCGGTGGTCGAGCGCAAGCTCGCCAACTTTCTGCCGCTGGACGAAACCCGGTATCTTAAGATCGGCGCCGGCAAGACCGAGCAAGAAGTGGCGAAATTCTCGACACGCGACGCCGCCCGGCTCGCCGCCTACAGTGCACGCCTCGGCGTGGTTGCCGATGTGCTGCGCGACCTGGTGCTCGAGACGCCACCGAACGTCACGGCCGGCGGCTGGCTCACGGCGATACCTGAATTGCTGCGCAGTGCACGACTCGGCAAGCGAATCGCCAAACTCGATATGCCGATGCGCCGTGAACTCCTCGACTTGTTCGTCAAATCCGCGGGCGACTTCCTGGATGCCTGGTTCGAGAGTGCGCCGATCAAGGCAGCTTATGGCTTCGACGGCATCGTGGGCAATTACGCGAGTCCCTATGCGGCCGGCTCCGCCTACGTACTGTTGCATCATGTATTCGGCGAGGTCAACGGCAAGAAAGGCGCCTGGGGACATGCGATCGGCGGCATGGGCGCGATCAGCCAGGCAATGGCCAAAGCGGCGGCCGAACGCGGCGTGGACATTCGAGTGTCGAGCCCGGTGCGCGAAGTGCTGGTCGAAGCCGGACGCGCCGTAGGCGTGGTCACCGCGCAAGGCGAGGCGATCCGGGCGCGCAGCGTCGTATCGAATTTGAATCCGAAACTGTTGTACGGATCGCTCATCGATCCTGCGGTTCTGCCGCAGGATTTTCGCGAGCGCATCAATCGTTGGCGCTGCGGATCGGGCACCTTCCGCATGAACGTCGCGCTGTCGGAGCTGCCCGATTTCACGGTGTTACCGGGCCGCTCCCTCGCCGAGCATCACACCTCCGGCATCATCATGGCGCCGAGCCTCGCCTACATGGAGCAGGCTTATCTCGACGCCAAGGCCGGCGGATGGTCGAAGCGGCCCATCGTCGAAATGCTGATTCCCTCCACTGTGGACGGGAGCTTGGCGCCCCCGGGACAGCATGTGGCCAGCCTCTTCTGCCAGCACGTCGCTCCGGTGTTGCCCAATGGGGCTTCTTGGGACGATCACCGCGAACAGGTGGCTGACCTCATGATCGATCTCGTCAACAGTCACGCGCCGAATTTCAAGGGCTCCGTGCTCGGACGGCAAATCATGAGCCCGCTCGATCTCGAGCGCACCTTCGGCCTGATCGGCGGCGATATTTTTCATGGCGCCTTGAGTCTGGATCAAATGTTCTCGGCGCGGCCGATGTTGGGACACGGCGACTATCGCGGTCCCTTGCAGGGGCTCTATATGTGCGGTTCCGGCACACATCCCGGCGGCGGCGTGACCGGCGCGCCGGGCCACAACGCCGCGCGCGAAATCATCGCCGATTTCCGGCGCGGCCGATTGAAGCAGGTCTAAAGGGCCGTAGCGGCTATACTTCGATTCCCAAGCCCTTCAGGTACTCATCGTATGTGCCCCTGAAATCGGTAATGCTGCCGCCGGGACGGAGCTCGATGATGCGGGTGGCAAGGCCGCCGACGAACTCGCGATCGTGCGAGACGAAAATAAGGGTACCCGGATAATGCTCGAGGCCGATTTGCAGCGACTCGATGGTTTCCATATCCATGTGGTTGGTAGGTTCGTCCATCAGGAGCACGTTGGGCTTGGTCAACATCAGCTTGCCGTAAATCATGCGCCCTTTCTCGCCGCCGGAAAGAACCTTCACCGACTTCTTGGTCTCCTCACCCGAAAACAGCAGCCGGCCCAATGTCGCACGAACGATCTGATCGTCGTCGGCTTTACCCGTATATTGCGACATCCAGGAAAAGAGATCTGTCTTGTCGTCGAACTCACCTTGAGGATCCTGCGGCATGTAGCCCGGTTGGGCGTTTTCCACCCAGACGATGCGTCCGGCGGTGGGCCGCAATTCGCCTGCGAGACAGCGCATCAGCGTGGTCTTGCCGGCGCCGTTCGGCCCGATGATGGCGATGCGCTCGCCGCCTTCTACATTGAAGGTGAGATTGCTCAGCACTTTTTCGTCGGACCCCGGATAGCTGAAGGTCAGCTTCTCCACCGATACCGCCGAACGATAGAGTTTCTTGCCTTGCTCGAATCGGATGTACGGGTTTTGGCGCGATGAAGGCCTGATCTCCTCGATCTTGATTTTTTCGAGCTGCTTCTTGCGTGAAGTCGCCTGCCGCGCCTTGGAGGCGTTTGCGGAAAAGCGCCGCACGAATTCCTGCAGGTCGGAGATCCGATCTTTGGCTTTCGCGTTCGCGGCTTCGACGCGCGCCCGCGCTTGAACCGACGCGAGCATGAAGTCGTCGTAATTGCCGGGATAAATTTTGAGCTGCTGAAAATCCAGATCCGCCATGTGGGTGCAGACTTGATTCAAGAAATGCCTATCGTGGCTGATGATCACCATGGTGGCGTCGTAGTTATTCAGCGCGCTTTCCAGCCAGCGGATCGAATTGATGTCGAGATTGTTGGTCGGCTCGTCCAACAGCAATACGTCCGGCCTCGAGAACAGCGCCTGCGCAAGCAGTACGCGCAGCTTGAGGCCCGGGGGCACCTCGCGCATCGGTCCGTTGTGCCTCGATTCGTGAATGCCGGCATCGGTAAGGATGCTGCCCGCCCGGGCCTCCGCATCATAGCCGCCGTATTCGGCGAATACGCCTTCGAGCTCGGCCGCCCTCATGTAGTCGTCGTCGGTGGCATCGGGATCGGCGTAAATGCGATCCCGCTCCTTCATCGCGGCCCATAGCTCGGTGTGACCGCGCATGACGACATCGAGCACGCGCTCATCTTCGTAGCCGAATTGGTTCTGATTCAGCTTGCCGAGGCGCATGCCGGCTTGCAGCATGACGTCGCCGGCGCTGGGTTCGAGATCCCCGCCCAGCAGTTTCATCAGCGTGGTCTTTCCGGAACCGTTCGCGCCGATTAGGCCATAACGATTCCCGTCGGAGAACTTGACCGTGACTTGCTCGAAGAGGGGTTTGGCGCCGAACTGGATGGCGACGTTTGAAGTGGCAAGCATGTTTGTCCAATCGATTGATGTACGGCCAGTTCGGACGCGGTTGTGCTAATAGGGGGTACTCGGATGGCGGGTCGGGTCGTCATGCGGACAGCCCTCCATTCCGGCGGGCAGATTCTAACCGAGCCGGAGCCGCCGGTCACCTATTCGGGGGTGGGCGACATGGTTCAGCGCACCAAGCGGGACGCGTTTCCGAGGGCACGCGTCGCGCGCCTCAGGCTCAAACCGCGTGCAGGAAATCGAGCAGTTGTTTGAAGTAAATCTCCTGGTCATCCCACATGCATAGGTGGCTGCCGTTGGGGCAGAAAGCGTAGCTTGCATTGGCCATCACGGTGGCCATCTTCAATGCCGGGGGGATTTAGGCCGTCGGGACGTCCGGGCGGCATAACCCCTCCCTTCTCAAGGGCTGAGCGGCGACACGCCAAACAAGCGCACATGCGCCCATCCGATCAGGAGGGCGTAGATCGCGAGTCCGAGCACGACGGCTATGGCATCGTTCCAGGGTCCCGGCGGCGCAGTGCGCAGCGCCTGGGAGACCGGACGGCGCTTGAGAGAGACGCGGTCCGCCACGGCCCAGGCTAAGAATCCACCGAACAACAGCAAGTCCGCCAACGTGCCGTTGGCGAGCAAATGCGCGAACGCCCACAACTTGACCGCCGCCAGCATGGGATGCCTGGCCGCCGTTTTGATCCTTCCCGGCAGGTACGCGGCTATGATCAATGGGAAAACCGGCAACATGACGATCAACGCCGCGTGGCGCAGCCAAGTGGGCGGTGAATACAGGAAGACCGGTGCCTGCCGCGCGAGGCCAAACCCGTAGCAGATCAAAATGAAGCCGATCAGCGAAACCAGCGCGTACAGCCCCTTCCACGCGCGCTCGCCCAACCGATGGATGGACCCTGCACGCCACGCCGGCGCGAGGATGGCGACAGAATGAACGCCGAGAAATAGACACAGTCCGATGATCAACAGCGCCATGGCCGCCCCTTACTTCTTGCGGCGCGGTTTGCCACGCACCGCTTTGGCCGGAGCCCGGCGGGATTTTGCGGCCACGACTCTGCGCTTTGCATGTTTGACTCCTGCAACCCGCTTGCCGCTCTTGGCCGCAGCTTTGGGTTTCTTCGCCTCAGGAAGCGCCGCGGCACGCTTGACTGAACCTGAGCGCTTCGCCGAACCAGCGCGCTTGGATGGAGCAGCGCGCTTGGATGGACCAGCTTGCTTGCGAACAGCCGCCTTTTTGACGTCCGGCGACAGCGCCGCCCCGCCCCGCAGCTGCTCGAGTATCCCCGGATTCTCCAGTGTCGACATGTCCTGTGTGATCTCCTCTTCCCGGGCAATCGAACGCAGCAGCCGGCGCATGATTTTTCCGGACCGCGTCTTCGGGAGATTGTCGGTCAAACGGATTTCATCGGGCTTGGCAATGGGACTCAGTTGTTCGCCAACCCAGATGCGCAGTTCTTCGATGAGTGCAGTCGCCTTCCCTCCTTCGGGCCGCGCGATATTGAGCACCACATACGCGAATACCGATTCGCCTTTTATGTCGTGGGCTTTGCTCACCACCGCGGCCTCCGCGACGTGCGGGTGCGCCACGAGCGCCGATTCGATTTCCATGGTTCCGAGGCGGTGGCCCGCGACGTTCAGCACGTCGTCGATGCGGCCCATGATCCAGTAATAGCCGTCCTTGTCGCGGCGGGCGGAGTCCCCGGCGACGTAGTAGCGATCCCGGAATTTCTCCCAGTACGTTTGCAGATAGCGCTCATTGTCCCCCCAGATCGTCCGCAGCATCGAGGGCCAGGGCCGCTTGATCACGAGGTAGCCGCCGGCGTTCGGTGTTTTCACGGACCGCCCCTCGTCATCGACGATGTCGACGAAGATTCCCGGCAGGGGTTTGGCGCAGGAGCCCGGCTTGGTCGGCGTCACGCCGGGAATGGGCGTCATCATGACGGCGCCGGTTTCGGTCTGCCACCACGTATCCACGATGGGGCAGCGTTTGGCGCCGATGACCCTGTGGTACCACATCCAGGCTTCGGGATTGATGGGCTCGCCGACGCTGCCGAGCAGTCGGAGCTTGCCCAGATCGTACTTGCGCGGGATGGCCTCGCCCAACTTCATGAGCGCGCGTATCGCAGTCGGTGCCGTATAAAAAATGGTGACGCCGTGCGTTTCGCAGATCTTCCAAAAGCGCCCGCCGTCGGGAAAGGTGGGCGCGCCTTCGTACATGAGGACCGTGGCGCCCGCCGCCAGCGGCCCGTAGGCGACGTAAGTATGCCCGGTGACCCAGCCGACGTCGGCCGTGCACCAAAATACATCGCTGTCCCTGAGGTCGAATACCCATTGGGTACTGGTCTTGGCATTGAGCAGGTATCCGCCGCTGGAATGCTGGATGCCCTTGGGTCTGCCGGTTGATCCTGACGTATAGAGCAGAAACAAGGGATGTTCCGCATCCACCCATTCAGGTTCGCAAGTCGCGCTCTGTCCGGACACCGCATCCCGCCACCAGACGTCGCGGCCGGCGCGCATTGGGCAGTCACCGCCCGTGCGGGCGTAGACGATGACTTTTTGCACGGTGGGACAGCCATCGGCGAGCGCCTTGTCGACCGCGCGTTTGAGTTCGATCGGATTGCCGCCGCGCCAGCCGCCGTCGGCGGTGATTACCAGCTTCGCGCCCGCATCTTCGATGCGATCCTTGACGGCGTTGGCGGAAAAGCCGCCGAATACGACCGAGTGCACGGCGCCGATGCGCGCACAGGACTGCATGGCGATCACAGCCTCCGGAATCAGGGGCATGTAAATCACCACCCGGTCGCCGCGCCCAATGCCCGCATCCTTGAGTGCGTTGGCAAACCGGCACACCTCGCGGTGCAGCTCGGCGTAGGTCAGCCTGCGCACGTCGCCCGGCTCACCCTCGAACACGATCGCGGTCTTCCCGCTGCGATCGTGCAAATGCACATCCAGGCAATTGTAAGACACGTTCAATTGACCGTCGGTGAACCAGCGGTAGTTGGGCGCCCGGCTGTCGTCCAAGGCCACCGTGAAGGGCCGGTGCCAATCGATCTCTGCCGTCGCCAGATCCGCCCAGAAGCCGACATAGTCATTCGCGGCCTTTGCATGCAGGTCGTGCAGGTCGC
>Ga0209890_10000369_pt1 | contig 20833 bp, 14 predicted proteins | sample OrgsoiDNA2013049_FD_185799 | JGI IMG/M metagenome (GOLD analysis project Ga0209890, IMG submission 185799) | Permafrost soil microbial communities from the Arctic, to analyse light accelerated degradation of dissolved organic matter (DOM) -... | ecosystem: Environmental > Terrestrial > Soil >...
CGCTTCTTCTCGACCCACTTGATAATCTGCTCAGCCGGTTCACCGTATGCCAGTTCGGCCTGTGCAGGAATGCCGATGGATTCGAACTCGGCCCGCACTCCTTCCAAATAGGCGGTGTCTTCGGTAATTTCCGGGCTGACTGCGTCCGGGCCATACGTCCTGGCCGCCCACCCATCGGCCACATGAAGCAGCACCAGGCGGCTTTGCGCGAGCTTCGCGAGTTGCTTGACGTGTTCGATTATGGCCCGGTCACTCGGCGTGCCGTCCAGCGTCACCAGAATGGTCTCGTACATGGTTATTCCGTTTCTGTACTCTTGTCGTCCCGGCGTCATCCGCCGCTGATAACCTGCCAAGCAGCTTTGAGCGAGTCCGGTAGGCCGTAAATGTCCATCAAGGTGATCAGAATAGCACTGCCCCAACCGGCAATCAGCAGGAACCAACCGTTCTTCCACATCCCCATACGCAGCCGAGAACTGGTGAAGTGCAGCAACGGGAACATGGCGAAAGGTAGCTGCAGCGCCAGCACCACTTGGCTGAGCGTCAGCAGGTCGGTAACGCTGCTGTCGCCGCGCAGACCAATAATGAAGACCGCCGGCAGAATGGCCAGCGTTCGCGTGATGAGCCGCCGCACCCACGGTTTGATGCGCCAGTGCATGAAGCCTTCCATCACGACTTGCCCAGCGAGCGTGCCCGTGATGGTGCTGCTCTGTCCGCTGGCCAGCAGCGCCACTGCAAACAGCGTGCTCGCGGCAGCCGTCCCTAACAACGGCGCCAGCGTCAAATAAGCGATCCGAATCCAGTCGCTGTCGGCGCCGAACTTGACCACATGCCCACCTGATGTGGTGACGCTTTCCTTTCCGAAAAACACCATCGCCGCCAGCACCAGAATCGCTGCATTGACGAAGAAGGCGATAGTCAGCGCCACGATCGAGTCAATGGTGTTGAAGCGGATCGCGCTCCGTATGGACGGTTCGTCCTTCTGTAGCCTGCGGCTCTGCACCAGCGCCGAATGCAGATACAGATTGTGCGGCATCACCGTCGCGCCGATGATGCCGATGGCAAGATACAGAATCCCAGCTTGACGAATGTGCGGTGAAATCAGTGCCCGCCCCATTTCCAGAAAACTGGGTTGGGTCTGCGGCAGAACGAAAAGCTCGATGAAGTAGCATATGCCGATCGTCGCGATCAGCAGCAGCACCACCGCCTCGATGGTCCGCATCCCAAACCGCTGCAAAGCCAGGAGCAGCAGCACGTCCACGCCTGTAATAATGACCGCCCAAAGCATTGGAATGTGGAACAGCAGGTTGAGGGCTACCGCACTTCCCAGCACCTCCGCCAAATCGCAGGCACCAATGGCTACCTCGCTCATCAGCCAGTTGGGCCAACGGGTCCACTTGGGATACCAGTCGCGGCAGCACTGGGCAAGATCCTTGCCGGTCACCACTCCCAGCCGGGCTGAAATTACCTGCATAAAGATCGCCATCAGGCTGGCGAGTCCGACCACCCACAGGAGCCCGTACTTGAACTGAGCACCGCTTTGCAGGTCCGTCCCCCAGTTACCTGGGTCCATGTAGCCGACGCTGACTAGAATCGCCGGGCCGACGAAAGCCCGCCACTGCTCCCAGAAGCCAGCCTGGTGATGCGGCACCTCGACGGAACTGTGCACGTTTTCCAACGACACGTGCCCGCCACTCTGAGGGTCGGAGGGTGACAAGCCGGAGCCGGCCGGCGCGTCCATGTTCGCTGGTTCGTCTGCCTTTCTCATCTTCTACGCTGCCGCAAGAACAACGAGTCAACTTGCAGTATACGTTCTGATGCTTCTGCGGAGACGGGGCGTCTCTACAAAAATCAGCCTCCGCCTTTAGTGGCTGGGAAATCGATATCCGATTGTTCAAGCCGCGCCGGAAGCTCGTTCGAGAGATCAGAACGCGACTCAGCCTCCGCCCAGTTTGACATCATCTTCTCCCGCCCCTACCCTTGAATGTCTCGACTATGAAGATCCTCGTCATCGGCAGCGGTGGACGCGAGCACGCTCTGGTGTGGAAGCTCCGGCAGTCGCCGCGGGTCACCAAAATCTACTGCGCGCCTGGCAACGGCGGCATCGCCGACGAAGCCGAGTGCGTAGCGGTCGACGTCAAGAGCCTCGACTCCATGGTCGCGCTCGCGAACCAGATCCAGCCCGACCTCACCATCGTCGGCCCGGAATTGCCGCTGATGCTCGGCCTGGTGGACGAATTCACGCGGCGAGGCTGGCGCACCTTCGGCCCCACCAGGGCCGCCGCACAGCTTGAAACCAGTAAGAGCTTTGCCAAGGAATTCCTGCAGCGCCACCGTATTCCCACAGCGCATTACGCGATCTGCGATTCTTCGCAACAGGTGCGCGATGCGCTGCCGCACTTCCATCCTCCGATCGTGGTCAAGGCCGACGGACTGGCTGCTGGCAAAGGCGTGGTCATCGCCAAAAGCAAAGACGAGGCCTTGACCGTAGCCAATGAAATGCTCAGCGGCCGAATGCTGGGCGAGGCCGGATCGCGTGTCGTCCTGGAAGAATTTCTGGAAGGCGACGAACTCTCGTTCTTGGTCGTAAGCGATGGCGAGCGCGTTGCGCCGCTGGTCGCCGCCCAGGATCACAAGCGTGTAGGCGATGGCGACAACGGCCCGAACACGGGTGGCATGGGCGCATACACCACACGAACCATCGTCGATGACCAGATGCGCGACTGGCTGCTCACCCACATTGCGCGCCCCGTCGTCGCCGGCATGAAGGCCGAAGGCGCGGAGTATAAAGGCGTTCTCTATTGCGGCCTGATGATGACCGCGCGCGGCCCCATCGTGCTCGAATTCAACTGTCGCTTCGGCGACCCGGAGACGCAGCCCGTTTTGATGCGCCTCGAAAGCGACCTGGTCGAAGCGATGGAGGCGTCCATCGACGGCCGCACCAGCGATGGCGATTTCAAATGGTCGAACGATGCCGCGGTGTGCGTGGTGATGGCTTCAGGCGGTTATCCGGGAAGCTACGAGGCGGGCAAGAAAATTACCGGCCTCGACAATGCGGCTAAGTTGGACGGCGTAAAAGTCTTCCATGCCGGCACCTCGAAACGTGACCAGGCGTACTACACTTCCGGCGGACGCGTGCTCGGCGTAACGGCACGGGCCGCGGAGTTGCAAACCGCCGTCGAGCTTGCCTATGCGGCGTGCGCGAAGATCAGCTTTGAAGGTGCGCACTATCGCAAAGATATCGCGTCCCGCGCACTGAAGAAGGAGTAGGACCGTGCTCGAACATTCGCGCCGCTAAGTTTGCAGCTGTCATCGGATTTGCACTGTCATACTGAGCGAGGCGAAGGACCTCTATATTTGCTCGCGGCGTCAGAATGCATAGGTCCTTCGCTTCGCTCAGGATGACAGTTGGGATTTATAACTTCATAGGGAATGAACGCAAACGTAATCATGGCCAAGCCACTCGTTTCAATCGTGATGGGCAGTGACTCCGACCTGGAGATCATGCGCGAAGCCGGAAAAGCTCTCGATGAATTCGGCATCGCATTTGAAATGGACGTAACGTCAGCGCATCGCTCGCCCGATCGCACCGCAGACTACGCTCGCAAAGCCGCCGGACGCGGTATCCGCGTGATCATCGCCGGCGCGGGCGGAGCGGCGCACCTGGCGGGCGTCATCGCAGCCCACACAACCTTGCCCGTTATCGGCGTCCCCATCCCCTCAACCTCACTGCAGGGCTTGGATTCCCTGCTGGCGACCGTGCAAATGCCCGCAGGAATTCCGGTAGCAACCGTCGCCATCGGGAAACCGGGCGCGACTAATGCAGGGGTTCTCGCGGCACAGATTATTGGCGTAGCCGATGCCTCCGTCGCGAAGAAACTGGTGAAGCACAAAGAGAATCTGGCGCGCGGCGTGGAAGAAAAATCAAAAAAGATGAAAGCGGCCATCGCAGAGTGAGTGCGAAGACGTGAGTGCGCGAATCGCACATAGTGTGAGCTGAATCAGGTGGTCTCGAACAGCTTTGGAAGGGCATGGCTTTAGCCGCTGAGGCTCATCCAGTCATTCTTACCAACGACGACTAGCCAGACAAGTCACAGCTTCAAACTTTTCAAATATTCCCGGAACTCCCCGCCCAGATCCTCACGTTTCAGCGCAAAGTCAACTGTGGCTTTGAGGAAGCCGAGTTTGTCGCCAGTATCGAAGCGGCGGCCTTCATAAACGTAGGCATACAGCTTTTCGCGCTGCAGCAACCCGCGCAGCCCGTCCGTGAGCTGCAACTCGCCGCCCGCACCCGGCTTAATGTCGGAAAGCGTTTCGAAGATCGTCGAAGTCAAAATATAGCGCCCGATCACGGCCAGGTTGGAAGGCGCGTCCTCGAACTTCGGTTTTTCCACCAGGTCGAGAACTTCGTAGAGTTTGCCGCCGGAGCCCGTAACCTCTTTCGCCTTCAGCACGCCGTAAGAAGAAATCGCCGGCCCGTCGACGATCTGCGTCGCGATCACGGAGCAGTGCTTCTCGTCGAATACGTTCATTAACTGCTTGAGTACCGGCACTTTTGCATCGATGACGTCATCGGCGAGTAGGGTGGCAAAGGGTTCGCCGCCAATCAATTCGCGCGCGGTGAGCACGGCGTGTCCCAGGCCCAGCGCCTCTTTCTGCCGCACGTAGGCCACGAAGATCATGTCCGAAATCTGGCGCACGATTTTGAGCAAGTCGTGCTTGCCTTTTTCTTCGAGCATTTTTTCCAGCTCGTAGCTGACGTCGAAATGATCTTCGATTGCGCTCTTGCCGCGTCCGGTGATCATGATGATCTGGTCGCATCCCGCCGCCAGCGCCTCTTCCACTCCATACTGAATGATGGGCTTATCGACCAGCGGCAGCATTTCTTTCGGCTGGGCTTTGGTGGCCGGAAGAAAGCGCGTGCCCAACCCGGCGGCGGGGAAAATTGCCTTGCGGACTTTCCTCACCTTGCGGCGGTCGCCATTCGTTCGTCGTTCGTCCATTAGGCTCCTTGCGGAATCATTGTAGCTGGCAGCACCTATATCTACCGCACTGCTTCTTCCTGCGCCGCTAGCTCCTCCAACAGGTCGCGCAGCGTTTGCAATATTCCTTCGGCGCTATCGATCTTTATCGAGAACTTCAGCGTACCGTCCGGAGTAAATTGCGTGCCCCGCTGTGACGCCACAAAGCGCGCCAGCTTCCCCGGATCAATCGAAGCATTCGCGCTAAACTTGATGTTCACGAATTCGCGCTTGCGCTCAATCGCATTGGCGCCCACCCGCATCGCCTGCAGCTTAAGCGCGGCGTACTCCAGTAGGTTGCGGACCGCCCGCGGCGTCTCGCCGTAGCGATCGATCAACTCCGACCGCACATCATGCAACTGCGACTCCGTCTCCACTCCGGCGACGCGTTTGTACATCCGCAAGCGTTGGTTTTCTTCCTTTATATAGTCGGACGGAATGCGGATGTTGAGACCGAGGTTGAGCTGTATCTCCGTGACTTCAACGCCGGCTTCGCCTTTCATTTCGCGTACGGCGCGTTCCAGCATCTGCGTATAAAGTTCGAATCCCACCGCTTCGATGTGTCCGCTCTGCTCTCCACCCAGAAGATTTCCAGCGCCCCGCAATTCGAGATCAAGCGCAGCTATCTTGAAGCCCGCGCCGAGATCGGAGAATTCCTTGAGTGCGGCGAGACGGCGGCGGGCAATAGGCGTCAACTCGATTTCCGCGGGCAAAAGCAGATAAGCATAGGCGCGCCGGTTCGAGCGGCCCACCCGTCCGCGTAACTGATAAAGCTCTGACAAGCCCAGCCGGTCAGCCCGATTGATGATGATCGTGTTGCACAGCGGAATGTCGAGCCCATTCTCGATAATCGTGGTCGAGACCAGAATGTCGGCCTCATGATGCATGAATTTCAGCATCACTTTTTCCAACTCACCCTCGCCCATCTGCCCGTGGCCCACGGTGATGCGCGCATTCGGAACCAGTCCCTGAATCTTGGCCGCAATCTCCCAGATCGTATCGACGCGGTTGTGCACAAAATATACCTGCCCTCCGCGGTCAAGTTCCTGTTCGATTGAGGACTGGATAAGCTTTTCATCCCAGTTCGCGACCACGGTCTGAATCGCCATGCGGTCTTTAGGCGGGGTTTCGATCACGCTCATATCGCGCAGCCCCACCAGCGACATATGCAGCGTGCGCGGAATCGGCGTCGCCGACATGGTCAGTACATCGACTTCTGTGCGCATCTGCTTGATGCGTTCTTTGTGGCGGACGCCGAAGCGCTGCTCCTCGTCCACCACCAGCAGGCCGAGGTCGGCGAACTTCACATCCTTTGAGAGCAGACGATGCGTGCCAATCAAGATGTCCACTTTGCCCGCTTCCACCCTCTGCAATATTTCTTTGACTTGTTTGGCCGTCCGGAAGCGGCTGATCATTTCGACCGTCAGCGGAAACGGCGCGAACCGTTGCTTGAAAGTTTCGTAGTGCTGGAATGCAAGCACGGTGGTAGGCGCAAGCACCGCGACTTGCTTGTTGTCGCTCAGCGCCTTAAAAGCCGCGCGCATCGCCACTTCGGTCTTGCCATAACCAACGTCGCCGCACAGCAGCCGATCCATTGGAAGCTGCGATTCCATGTCGCGCTTCACGTCGGCGATGGCCTGCGCCTGGTCTTCGGTCTCGCTGTATTCGAACGAATCTTCGAACTCCTTCATCCACTCGGTGTCGGCCGGAAAAATGTGCCCGCGCGCGGATTGCCGCTGCGCATAGAGCTTGACCAACTCATCGGTCATGTCCTTCATGGCCGTGCGCACGCGTGCCTTGGTCTTCCCCCAAGCCTGGGTGCCAAGATGATTCAGAACCGGCTTAGCGCCCTCTGCCGAACGATATTTCTGCACCAGATCGAGCCGCGTCAGCGGAACATAAAGCCGCGCCACGTCGGCATATTCGAGCAGCATGAATTCCGCCGTGCCGTCACCCTGGTTGATTTCCTTTAGACCCTGATACTGCCCGATCCCGTGTTCCACGTGGACAACGTAGTCGCCAACCTGCAAATCGCGGAAGTCAGAAAGAAACGCCGAGACTTTCGACTTCTGACGTTGAGGTCGCGTCGCCACCAGGTCCGATTCGTCAAACAGATCGCGCGCCCCAAAAATCGCCAGATGCGCTTCCGGCAAAACGAAGCCGTCGGGAAGATAAGCCTTTAGCAGCGTGGTGGTGAGGACATCGCCGGCAAAATAAGAAGTTTCATCGGCATAGCTTTCTCCGCTACGGGTACGGCTTCCCAGCCGATACGAAGCGTTGTACTCCGTAAACATGTCGGCGAGCCGCTCGACTTCCCCCGTGTTCGGCACCGCAAGAACTACCTGGGTGCCACTGACAACCAGCTTCTGAACCTGCTCGATCATGGCGGGCACGGCGCCGTGGAAGCGCGTGACCGGCTGCGAAAGAAAAGCGGCTTCCGATCGTCCCTCGTGGGACTCGCGCGCCATAGCCAGATATTCAAAATCGGCCCCAGAGAGCGCCGCGGTTTTTTCCCGCCAGCTTTCGGGAGTCAAATAAAGATCGGCGGGACGCACCAGATTCCCCACCCCGCTGCGCTCGTGCGCTTCTTCAATACGGGCCCAGACTTTGTCCAGTTCCTGCCGCAGGGCTTCTGGCTCGTCTTGAATCACACGCGCGTCCGGAAGCAGCCCAAAAATGCTGCGGTCGGCGCCCGCCACCGGAGCGTAGAACTCCCAGCCCGGAAAGACTCCGGCGCCCGAGTCGCGCACCGCCTGCTCCACAATCTCCGGCGATCCCGCAATGCGTTTCCCCGAAAGCCGCGCGTTGATCGAACCCAGCAATTCTTCCGTCACTGGAGTTTCCGTCAGCGGCAGAAGCAACACTTCATCGACTGGATTTGAAGACCGCTGACTAGCCGGGTCGAACTTGCGCATGGACTCAACTTCATCCCCAAAAAACTCAACGCGAACCGGGCGGTCCGCTTCCGGCGAGTACACATCCAGAATGCCGCCGCGAGCCGCGTACTGCCCCGGCATTTCCACCACATCGGTTGCGCTGTAGCCAACCGTGTTCAGATGTTCCAGCAATTTCTCCAGATCGAAAGTCTCACCGCGCCGCAGAACCCGCGCCAGGTCGGCGTAGTACCCGGGTGAGCGCAATAGAATAGTCGTCGCGGTCACCGGAGAAATTACGATCGCGGCGCGGTTCGTTGCGATCTTCCACAACGCCGTAGCGCGTTGTTCCTGAATTTCCGGATGGGGCGACAAGTTCTGGAAGGGCAACACATCGCGCGCCGGAAGGCTTACCACCGAATCCGGATCCGCCGCTCCGGTCAATTCGCAGAATGCGCGCAGTACAGGCAGCAACTCTTCGGCAGCGCGGTTGTCGGCGACCACCAGCACGAACGGACGCTCAACCGTGCGTCGCAATAAAACAATGATCAGCGCCTTAGCCGCCGCGGATAGTCCAGTGACACTCATCCGCCCCGCGCTCTCCCGCAGATGGGAGGCGGCACGCGTGAAGGCAGGTAACAGTTCCACTTCCGCGAAAAGTTCGCGGACGAAGGGCAAAAGCATTCCTCTTGATTCTACCAGCCAAGCCGAATGGGGTTGTTTGGCGGTGGAGCGACCAACGACTGCTCCCCTACTTCCGCAGCAGCGGCCGCGTCAGGCAAGTCGGCCCGCCCGCGCCGTTGATGCAGATCTCGGACCCCGGAAACGTGCGCACATCAAAGCCCGCGTCGCGCATGCGCTGATTCGTCCTGCCGTTTTCCTCAATCGCAATCAGCCGCTTCTGCCCGAGCGCAAGCACGTTGCAAGCAAGCGTCTCGCGCTCGCTATATTCAATCTCAATCAGCCGAAACCCGCGCCCCTTCAGCAGTTCGACCGTCTCCACCGCCAGCCACGGCAGATCGACGAGAATCGTCTGCACATCGAGCATGCTCATCAGCGACATCAGGTGCAGACACGCAGACGGTCCCGGCCCATACGGCAGCGGCGCCGACAGCACCTCGACATTCTTCAGAGAATCCTTGGAAGACAGCAGCGCCCGCATCTGCTCGATCCCCCCTTTGTTCGTCCGATAGCCGTCGCCGATCAGCAGTGTCCGAGAATCGAGCCAGACGATGTCGCCGGATTCGGTAGTCCCCGGCAGCCGTATCTCGCCGAACACCGGAATCCCCTGCTGCCCGCAAAATTGCGCGTGAGCCTGTGCCTCCGCCACGCGATTCTTCTTCCCCGGATTCATCAGCACGACACCATAGTCGGTAGCCAGCGAAGCGTCATGCGCATAAACGGCATCAAGCGTAGAAGATTCCGCTTCAGGCAGACACACAACTTCAGCCCCGCTCGCGCTCAGCAAACGGCACAGAGTCTCATGCTGGCTCTGCGCTGCCGCAAAGTCAGGAGCACGTTGAAATCCAAGCTCCCGCCAAGCCGCCGCTTTCCCGGCGTTATCCCACCCCGCATTGCCCGGCGGACACACCATCACCCGCAGCAGTTCCCCAGTCATGGAATGCCCGTTGAAACTTTCGGAATGCGTAATGGAAGACACAATAAATATTTCTGGTCGCTCTTGATCTCGCTCTAAGAATCTAAAGAACGACAGCCCCAAACGCAATGCGCGAAACCAGGCCCGAACAAAGACAGTCTCCGCATGTTCGCCTCCGGCGGCCGGTAACCCACCTTACCCCTTGCCTAAACACCCTCTTCTGATGTACATATCAGCGGTATCCGTCTACCAACGTGCTTGAAGTTCAAGTAGCCAGTCATAACCCGCGCACTTTGATTCCCGCCTTCCGCCACGACGCGGAAGATCCCAGGAGCCTTATGAAAACGACGCTGCGTCTGTTCTTTTTCGCGGTCTTCTTTTTACTCGTTCGTCAATCTGCCTTTGCTCAGGGCGCCTCCACCGGCGACCTCCACGTCAGCGTGAAAGATCCGAAGGGCAACGTCGTGACCAACGCTACCGTCAGCGTGCGCGATGTAGCCAAGGGCCTCGAACGCGCCGGCAGCGGCGACGGCGAGGGCGGCTACAGTGTGCGTCAACTCGCTCCCGGAACTTATTCCATCACCGTGGACGCACCCGGCTTCGCCAAGGCCGCAGCCACCGGCGTCGCCATCACCGTCGGCGGGATGGCCGAGTTACCCGTCACCCTCACCGTCGCGGGCGGCAGGGAAGTCGTCGAAGTCAACACCCAGGCCGAACTCGTTGAAACCTCGCGCAGTTCCACCACCGACACCGTCGGCGAGCGCCGCATCGACAATCTCCCCATCAACGGCCGCAACTACATCCAGTTCACCCTGACCGATTCCCAGGTCCAGCACGACAGCGCCCCCAATCTCGGAGCCGCGCCCACCTCCGGCCTCAACATGAGCGGCCAGCGCGGCCGTTCCAACCTGGTCAACGTAGACGGTGCCGACGCCATCGACAATTCCACTAACGGCGTGCGCTCCACCGTCTCTCAGGAAGCCGTGCAGGAATTCCAGATCATCACCAACAACTATGCCGCCGAATATGGCCGCGCCTCTGGGGGCGTCGTCAACATCATCACCCGCTCCGGCTCGAACGACTTCCACGGCGACGTCTACGGATACCTGCGCAATCGCAATTTCCAGGCTGTCAACCCCTTCAGCACCACCAGCAATCCCGCCTACACCCGCGTCCAGGGAGGCCTCGCTTTCGGCGGCCCCATCAAGAAGGACAAAACGTATTATTACTTTGCCTACGAAACCACGCGGCGCCATGAGACTGGGTTTTCCAGCATCGGCCAAGGAAATTTTGGATTGACCCAGTTTGACACGACGCAAGTCGGTTTGCCCTTTGGAACCGTGCAATTAACTTCCGACCAGATTGGGTTTTTGACGAATCCAGTGGTGCTGGCGGCGGAACAGAATCCCGTCAAATACCCTGGCTTCGCGACAGCGATCGGCACGTATGCTGAAATTCTAGGAGTATCGTCCGGTATGGCGGTAAATGGGGCTTGGCCGGCGGCCCTCGGCGGGCTGCCCGGCTTCATTTCAACCTGCCAGTCTCCCGGAACATGCTTCGTGCCTGCCTCCTACCAGACGCTGGCTTCGCAGGAAGGCAACTTCCCCATCTTTGAGGGCACCAGTGTCTACTCCCTTCGCCTCGACCACAACGTCAGCACCAACAACCGCCTTACATTGCGCGGCAACGTCAGTCCCAGTACCGTGACCGGCATCGAGGTTAGCGGACAAGACCAGCCCTTCGGTCAAAACGCCTACTCGCGCACTTCTCAACAAACCTTCCGTGACGCAACCGGCGTTCTACAGGACACCTGGACCCTCGGCAACAGCAAGGTCAATCAATTCACTTTCCAGTACGCACGCCGTGGCCTGAGCTATTTCTACAACACCAAGATTCCGAGTGGCTCCGACCCGGCCGTGAACATTCCCGGCTTCGCCTATTTCGGACGTGAGCCCTACTCCTACATTCAGCGCGTCGAAAATCGTTACCAGTTCACCGACAATTTCTCCTGGAGCATAGGACGGCACGACACTAAGTTCGGCGGTGACTTCAACTATCTTCCGCTCAAGGCTACCTTTACCGTGAACTACGGGGGCGTATACGACTTCGGCTCACTGGCTGCCAGCAATGCGTTGCCCACTCCGGTGAATCTCGCAATTGCGCCCTTTCTGACAGACAATCCTGATATCGGTGTTCCTCAGCTCAACGCCGTACAGGCGTACGGCTTCGGCGTCCCGGGGGACTTCATCCAGGGCCTCGGCAGCCCCACCGACTCGTTCTCCAACAAGGCCTTGGGATTGTTCTGGCAGGATTCCTGGCGCGTGCACCACAATCTCACGTTGAATCTCGGCGTGCGCTACGACGTGGAATTTCCGCCCAGGTTCAAACCCCCACAAGGACTGGCCCTTCCCGCCTATGGTGCGCTGGGATTGCAGAAAGGCATCCAGACCGACAAGAACAACATTCAGCCTCGCATCGGCGTCGCGTGGGATCCCAAGGGCGATGGCAAAACCGTAGTCCGCGCCTCATTTGGAATGTTCTACGACCACCCCCTGCTTGGCCTCTATTTCCTTGGTGATGCCTCCGACGGATCGAGTAGCGGCCAGTTGGCCTTCGCTGGCACCGGCCCCTGCAGCATTCCAGAGGGAGCCACTAGTAACGCGGCCAATCTGAATGCCGTCCCGATCTTCCAGGGACTTCTGAATCAGCCCCAATGCGCGGCCTCGCCCTTCCCGCAGGCGAATGCCAATCTCTTTTACGAGCCGAACCAGCAGCAGTTCCAGTCCTTGAATGTTCCCCAGTCGGTGTTCCTCAACCAGAATTATCTCAACCTAAACCCCGACCCGACAAAATCCACTTTCCTGCCACTCGGCTTCCAGCCCTTCGGTTACCCGCAGTCCAAGAATTTCGTGTACGCCTACTCGCAGCAAGCCAACCTCACCATCGAGCGCGACCTCGGCAATGGCCTTGCCTTCAGCTTGGCCTACAACTTTAACGGCGGTCGCCACCTCAACCGTCCCATTAACGCGAACACCATTCGCGGGGACTTGATGACTGCCAATTTCTTTGCAGCTTCTTTCGACGCGGCTCATAACCCAAACCCAAACCGACCTGCCCCCGCCAGCCCATTCACGGTTAGCGGGTGCAATATCTCAGGCGACCCGCTACCTTACGTCGACCCCGCCCTCATGAACTTCTTCCGTCCCGGCGGACTGAACCCTTCGATTGCCGCCGGATTCCAGCTTGGTGGCCAGGGCGCTTGCGTCACGCAGGCACAGGCACTTCTCGCTACCCTGCCGGGTTTCAATGCGACCTGCAATCCCATGCCGTCAAACGGATTTTCCTACACGGGCTGCATCCCCTTCGGCGACATGGACGCCAATTACTCCAACGGTAGCTCTGTCTATCACGGCCTGACTGCCAACCTCCGCAAGCGCTTCAGCAACCACTACGAATTCCTAGCTTCCTACACCTGGTCGCACGCCATCGACGATTCCACCGACCTGCAGTCCACTCTCACCCCGCAGGACAGCTACTTCCCGGGCCTCGATCGCTCGACGTCGCTGTTCGATCAGCGTCAGCGCTTCGTCTTCAGCGGCGTTTACCAAACCGGCAAGCTCTCCGGCAGCGGCTTTGCCAGCAAGCTCTTCAGCAACTGGACCTTTGCTCCTCTCATCGAGTTCGGTTCGGGACGCCCCTTCAACATCATCACCGGCAATGGCGACAACCTCCAGTTGTCCGGCCTCACCGGACGCCCCAACACCTTCGAAACTCCCGCGTGCACCGCTCTCGGAAACAAGCCGGTCAAGTCAAAGTTCTCTCCCACCGGAATTTTCCAGGAGCCCTGCATCTTAGGCTTCAACGGCACCCTCGCCTCGCTCGACGGCAACCTCGGCCGCAACGCCGGCATCACTCCGTGGACCGTCTTCAACGACATACGCGTCGCCAAGAAAATCTACTTCGGCGAGCGCTTCAACATGGACCTGATGGCCGACATTTTCAACATCGCCAACCGCGACAACACGGCAGCCGTCAGTCCGCTCTTCACCAACGCCGGTCAGCCCACCGCCGCCTACGACCCTCGCCAGTTCCAGTTCGCCTTGAAATTGAACTGGTAAAATCAGGTTGTGGTGGTTCTGTGCTGGTTTTTGAAGGGGGCTGGCAGGTTGGTGAAGAATTCGGTGTTGCGCTTGATTTTGGGTGGCGCTGCGCTTCAGCGCTGCGGTAACCGCATTGTTTTGATTGCAGCCTTAGCCGCTGAGTTCACACTGCTGCTGGCGATACCTTTTTCCACCTACACGCGAGCCAGCACCAGCAGCGACCCCGACACCTACAAGGCAAAATGTTCGGCCTGCCACGGCGCTAATGGAGCGGGCGACACCATGCTCGGCAAGAACCTGAAACTGCGTTCCCTAGCTTCACCCGAAGTGCAAAAACAATCTGACGATCAGTTACTCACCATCATCAGCAAAGGCAAGAACAGGATGCCGCCTTATGATCGCAAACTTTCCAAAGATCAAATCCGCGATCTGGTCAAGCGCATCCGCTCCCTGAAAAAATAGATCTGTGAAGACGGGGCTTGCCCCGTCTCCACCGCCACCAAAAAGAAAAGCCGCAGCAAACCTGCGACTGTCCTCTCGTCTAACTCTTGTGCCCCGGACTACTGCTTGTGCTTATCCTTAGTAGATGGTCTTGCTGATCCGGTTCTGCTGACGATTGATCCCTTTCTGCTCGGTCTTGGTCAGATGCCCGTTGTGCTTCGCCATGTCTTTCTGTTCACGGTTCAGCACGCTGGGGTGTTGGTGTTGATCCGACCGTATTAAGTTTTTCCGGATTGCCAAAATCAACATCAAAAGCGGCGGACAGGAGTGTCCGCCCTACACGACCACCTAGTCGAACTCAATCTTCTCGAATCCCAAACCCTGCAACAGACTGCTGATAGTCGAAGCCGCATTCTGCTGGGCCGTTCGCAAAATGCCATCGGCCAGGGCGGCCTCTTGCATCTGACGTTCCGCCTCCTGTCGCACTTGCGTTTCCAGATTCGGATCGGTCGATACCAGCAACCCAGTTTGCCGCGAATACACTCGGGTCTTAGCGCTATCAAGCCGGGTGCTGAACACCTGTGCCGCGGGAAGGTGCAAGTGAATCCGCTTGCCATCTATTCGCACGTCGTCCAGCTTCAGATTCGAGAAATCAATCCCGGCGACAACTTCGCCGTGCACCATCATCAACAGCCGATCTCCCGTAAGAAAGTCAGGCAAGAGGGGATTCTCTTTCGCGCCGGTCACCAACTTGTCCATGGTGTAAACCACTGTCTCCAGCCGCTGCAGCCGCTGAATACGATCGACCACCGTGGGCTGGCTTACGTCGATGCTGATTGTTCTGCCTGTAACCGCCGACAACAAATGGCTCAACAGCGCGCGCCCGGAATTTCGCGACACCATCAACCATCCAAGCGAGCCGAAAGACAGTACCCCGAGAAGCAGCCCGACGATGACCGCAAACACGACCGTCGCAGATGATCGAGCGGATTTAGAAGAGTGGACGCCTGCATCAGGATCGTGAGGCATCCCGCAAGGGTATCACTTTGTGTGGCCGACACCCCTGTCCGCCGCCTTTGACCTTGGTCTGGGTTCTGATCCTGGTGGCGTTGATTTCTCTGCATTAAAATCAAACTCGCCGAGGTAAATGATGACGCAAATCTTTTCGAACCGACTCGTCGATCGCCGCACGGCCCTGATCACCCTAGTCTCAGCCGGAGCCGGAATACTCGCGCTGGGCTCGCCAACCGTGAACGCATTGGATGATCGCAACATGGGTGACCATGACGACGCGCTCGCCGACATCCTTCCCAGCTTCACTGCCGAATCGCGCGGAAAATTGCGGACCATTCTGAGTTCGCCCGGCTTCACCGGACAGCTCCCGGCCCGCGCCGTCCACGACCTCCTCGCTTCCGAACAGAAGTCCGTAACCGCCCTCATGCTCGCATTGCTTCCTCTGGCGCGCACGTTTTCCCATCCGCCGATCTCGAACTACCACGTGGGCGCGGTTGCGCAAGGCATGAGCGGCGGCCTGTATCTCGGATTCAACATCGAGTTTCCGGGCCATGCTCTTGGTTTCGCGGTCCACGGCGAGCAGTCCGCACTTTCGAGCGCCTACATGCACTCCGAAGCGGGAGTTTCCGCCATTGCGGTGACCGCCGCGCCCTGCGGTCATTGCCGACAGTTCATGAATGAACTCTCGCCCGACGGCCAAATCGAAATCTTCGTGGACCAAGCCGCGCCCACCAAGCTCTCCGCACTCTTGCCGCTGGCGTTTGGCCCCAAGGATCTCGGACGCAAGGAAGGCGCGTTCCCAGCGAAACGAACGAACTTCATTTCTGCGACCCTGACTCCTGCGCAGCTGGCGGCCAATGCGCCGCGGCCGCTCGCCGATCTGCTCTTCCAGTCCGCGCTCGACGCTGCCAGCACATCCTATGCGCCCTACACCGAATCGTTTTCCGGAGCTGCGATCGCCACGCGTTCGGGCCGAATCTACAAAGGCTCGTATATCGAGAATGTGGCCTTCAACCCCAGCCTCTCTCCCTTGCAGACGGCGCTCGTGCAGCTGATCTCCGCCGGCGAAGACTATGCGGCAATTTCTCGCGTGGCCCTCGCAGAAACCAAAGGCGCGAAGATCAGCCAGAAGACCGCGACCGAAGCTGTGTTGAGTGCCATCGCTCCATCGGTTCGCGTGGAACTGCTGACCGCTGAGGTGAAATCCTAGCCGCGCTTGAGGCTTAGCCGCCACATGTTGGTTCTTCGTGCAATAGGCCCATTCGCGGTACCCCCTACCCCCCCTTTTCTCATACTATTAAAATCATAGAGTTAGCAAATAATTCCCGCTAGATAATTCAGAAATAAGGACTTATTCGCACATAATACAAAAATAAGGACTTAGCTCCTCCAAGGGCGCTGAAAATGGCTTTGGGGCAGCTTCGAGGTCCGTCTTGGTTGACGGGTACACCTCGGAACTGCCCCAATCAGGGAAGATTCTCGCATCGAGTGAGTTGGATGTCTGTGATGGCGCTCACTGTTTGGTTGTGATGAAAAAGTGTCCGGGCTGCTCGGCCCTACGCTGCCGCCACCTTTTCTTCCGCCGCGACGGTATAGACCAAAACGGCTTTCCTTCCGCCTTTCGAGACGGTGGCGCAGATCGAATTCAAGTTGACGCCCTTAGCGGCAAGCTTGTCCAAACACTCCGCCAGCGCGCCGGGCTTGTTAGGCAACTCGTGCTCCTCGGCAATTGTTTCCTTGTAAGTGAGCCCGGCTCCGTCCAGGGCTTTCTTGGCTCGCCGTGCATCCTCGACGACGAGTTCCACCGTGCCGGTTGTCCCTTGCGCCGTTCCTAAGAGAGCGAGAATATTCACCTTGGCGCTCCCCAAGGTGCGAGCGATCTCCGCAACTGTACCCGGTCGATTCTCAATCGAAATTGTGAACTGCTTGGTCTTGGCCATGTTGACTCCTCCTAATGGCTTTCGGCTGGGAATTATGCGCCTGAGGGCTGGTGTGGCGAGGTGGGGAAGGAGCCCACTCTGGAGTCGGCGGTTCGGCAGGCCACTTCTCAAAGGGCGTGAGAAGTGGCGCACCCGGCGGGTTCGCGAGCAGATGCATCGATTCGAGATGAAACAAATCAACGTCAACGGCAGCGGACAGGAGTGTCCGCTCTACACGAGCACTTACTTTTCCCGCCGGAACTCTGAGATAACTTCGATCACTCCCACTATGCTCTCGTTCAACTTCTCCAGATCGGCCGCAGGAATCCAGTATTCCCGATGCTCCGAGCTGCCGACGGTGTGCACCTCGTAATGACTTAGAAAGTCACTCCGAACCCCAAAGCGCAACACATACCCCACAAAGCCCGAGCTTTCATCCTTAGTATTCCAGTCGCGCGCAATCTGCGTAGCGTAGCCCTCACTGAGCACCGGATAGAAGAACGGCTGCTCCGGCAACCGAGGCGGAAACCGGCGAGAGCCGGAAGCGCGAATCAGATCCACTTCAGCTTGTCCGACGGGCCGGTACAGCGTGGTAACTTCGTCAGCCATTGCTTCCAGAATAATGCACCGACATCATTTTCTGGCCGAGCGCTGGGACCCTTGATAGAATTCCGGGATGCCGACGGTGCTCCGATCCGGCCCGTATCGCTTCTACTTCTACAGCCACGAGCCTAACGAGCCGCCGCACATTCATGTTGACCGCGACGATCTGTCGGCTAAATTCTGGCTTAATCCTGTCCAACTGGCGGGGCAACTTTGGATTTCGCGCCCACGAACTGCGCGAGATACAATCGATGGTGAGGGATTCGCGTCAGCGGTTTCTGGAGGCATGGAATGAGTTTTTCGGCATCGTCGGCGCATAGCAATTCGGATGAGCGCGTGCTGGACGTCCAATTCACCGACGACGCCATCAGCGTCAGCCTGCGCGACGGCCGCATCATCACCGTGCCGCTCGTCTGGTATCCTCGCCTGCTCGACGCCACCGCCTCGCAGCGCAAGAACTGGAAGATTGCCGGCGGCGGTTACGGAATTCATTGGCCCGACATCGACGAGGATCTGAGTGCCGAAGGATTGCTGCGAGGCGCGCCCGCGCCGAGAACGTCAGTTCCCGCAAAATAGTGACGCGCTTGCCGGCTGTGCGGCTGGCCACTTCTCAAAATTAGTCGCGGACGTTCCGAATTGCTGAAATCGTCACATTTTGATTGTGCTTTGGTCACAGACCGATTTGGTCTTTTCGGGCAGACTCACGAAAGTCAAAAACAAAGTCAAAGGCAGCGGGCGGGGGCGCCCGCTCCACAACATTCACTTTGGACATTCCGATGACTCAGGCATTGTTGAAGGGGAAGTACGAGTATCGGCGGCGGCTTCCGCACTATCAGAAGGACGATCGAGCGGTGTTTGTCACGTTTTGCTGCAGCTTCGATCCGTTGCCGGAATCGATCCGGGATATCGTGCTGCGGCATTGTCTGCATGATCAGGGAACGAAGGCGGCGATTCATGCGGTTGTGGTCATGCCGGATCATGTGCATCTTCTGCTGACGCCCCTTCGCGATCTGGACGGGAATCTTTACAGCCTGGTTGAGATTTTGCAGGCGATTAAGGGAGCTTCCGCTCATAGTTTGAACAGGGCGCTGAGACGCTCTGGGCCAGTGTGGGAGGAGGAGTCGTTTGATCACGTATTGCGCTCGGTGGAGAGCTTTGAGAGAAGGTGGAGTACATCCGACAAAATCCTGTGCGGCGAAAGTTGGTGACTCGGCCGGAATACTATCGTTGGTTGTGGGTGGCGTAAAGATCAAGATCAAAAGCAAAGGTCAACAGCAAGGTCAAAAGCAAGGTCAAAAGCCGCGGGCGAGGGCGCCCGCGCCACACGAGCTAAAGCGGGCTACGCCGTAGTCGGAATAGATTAGGCGATATTGCCCGCCGGGAAGCCAGTCGGCCTCACGAACTGGGCAAAGCAGGGGGAATACTTTCTCTGGCGCGGCGGGGTTGTTCTGGATGTACTCGCGGGCCACGCGACAGCCTTTGAATGCGGTCATGATTTCCTCCAAAAGAAAAACCCGCTGCCCCTTGGGGGTGACCTGCCCCCAATTACCGTTCACGGGATAAATACGACAAGTTAATTGAACTTCGTTACCCGTAGCCGCCGCCGGAGCTGTGGGAAAGTGGGAAACGCGTTCTTCAGCGTTTTCCAAGCTTGCCTTCTTTTGGCAAGCGTCTTTTCCAGAGCTCGTTGTTTCCCGCGCCGCGTATTCGTTCGGCGTCAGATAGCCCAAGCTGCTGTGCGGACGCTCTTCGTTGTATTCCGTTTTCCAGGCTGCGATCTTGCGCTTGGCATCGAATAGATTCTGAAACCAGCTTACGTTCAAACACTCTTCTCGCAGCCGTCCGTGAAAGCTCTCCACTCGCGCGTTCTGGGTCGGCTTCCCCGGTTGAATATGCACCACCTCGATCTTCTGTTCCACGCCCCACGCCAGAAAATGCCGGCTGGTGAATTCTGGACCGTTGTCGCAGCGGATCGAACCAGGTTGGCCCCGTTCCGCCATGATCGCCTCCAGCACACGCGTCACTCTCCGGCTGGCAAAACTCGTATCCACTTCGAGCGCCAGACACTCGCGCGTATAGGCATCGACCACGCTCAACACGCGGATCGCCCGCCCGCACTCGACCGCATCGTGCATAAAATCCAGCGCCCACTCCTGGTTCGCCGCCGTCCGCGCCAGCAGCGGCTGTCCCACGCGTACGCAGTGTTTCCGCTTCTTCCGCCGGCGCCGGAGGCTCAGACCCGCCTCTCGGTACACCCGATGCACTCGCTTGTGGTTCACTGCTTCTCCCGCCCGGAACATTGGAACATTCAAGATCAAAGGCAAAGGCACGGGGCGGAGCCCCGTCACCACACGTGCAAAGGAAAAGGCCAACCTGATTTCTCAGATTGGCCTTTATTTATGCCGGCAATTACCTACTCTCCCACACACTTTCGCGTGCAGTACCATCGGCCCAGCGGGGCTTAACTTCCGTGTTCGGGATGGGAACGGGTGGAACCCCCGCGGTAAGATCACCGACAAGTCGGAGCCGTCAGCTACCAGCCGTCAGCTACCAGCAACTATGTGCTGCGCTGACTTCATGGCCGATGCCCGGCAAACTTGGCAGTCCCAGCCAACAGCAGGTCCTTCGCTTCGCTCAGGATGACAATGCGGTTGAAACTGAGAGCTGATTCTCAAAGAACGTGAGGACGAAGCCTCACAACTGAATAGATTGGGTGAGACGGGGCTAGCCCCGTCTCTATTACTTAGCGTTTTCGTCGGCGCCAGTCGTCAGTACTGTGTCGTCAGTTGCGTCCAGTTTCTGACGCTTCTGAGGAGGCCACCGGCTTTCGAACAGTTTCGAACTGAAAGCTGATAGCTGAGTGCTGACGGCTGTTTCTGCACCGAGTAAATTTTATGGTCAAGCCGAACGGGCGATTAGTACAGGTAAGCTACACGCATTACTGCGCTTCAACATCCTGCCTATCAACCAGGTAGTCTACCTGGGCCCTTCATTACCCTTAAGGGTTGGGAGATCTAATCTTGAGGAGTGCTTCCCGCTTATATGCATTCAGCGGTTATCACAACCGAACTTCGCTACCCAGCGATGCCCTTGGCAGGACAGCTGGATCACAAGAGGTTCGTCCATCCCGGTCCTCTCGTACTAAGGACAGGCCCTCTCAAATCTCCTACGCCCACAACAGATAGGGACCGAACTGTCTCGCGACGTTCTGAACCCAGCTCACGTACCGCTTTAATAGGCGAACAGCCTAACCCTTGGAACCTTCTAC
>Ga0209890_10000371_pt1 | contig 20764 bp, 21 predicted proteins | sample OrgsoiDNA2013049_FD_185799 | JGI IMG/M metagenome (GOLD analysis project Ga0209890, IMG submission 185799) | Permafrost soil microbial communities from the Arctic, to analyse light accelerated degradation of dissolved organic matter (DOM) -... | ecosystem: Environmental > Terrestrial > Soil >...
ACTTTCTCCCCATCGAGGAATTTACGGAACTCCAACAGCACCGCATCGTCCACTTCAAAGCTCTGCGTAATCTTGTGAGTGATCGTGTAGTGCTTGGCAAAATTAAACAAAGCATAGTGCTGGAGCAACGCGTCCTGGAACTTGTTCGACTTGTACGGCGCCAGCTTCACATCAGGAGTGATCCCACCCCCACCATAAACCGTGCGTCCTCCATCCGTGAGCTTAACTTCATGATTCGCATTATTCTCTTCACTATTCCTGTTGTAATAATAATCGTACAAGGAAAGGCTGGAGTAATCGCGCTGGATCAGTCGTCCGCTGGGGGTGTAGTACTTTGCGGTGGTTAGAGCCAGGCCCGTGTTTTCGGTCAGGGGGTAGACGGTTTGGACGAGGCCTTTGCCGAAGGTTACTTCGCCTACGATCAGGCCTCGATCATGATCTTGAATGGCTCCGGCCACGATTTCCGCCGCGGATGCGGTGCCACGATTTACCAGGACCACCAGGGGATATTCTTTGCCGCCGTTGCCTCGGGCTGCCACGTATCGTTTTTCTGGAGAGGAGCGGCCGTGGTGCGAGACGATCAACTGCCCCTTCTTCAGAAATTTGTCGGCTACTCCGACGCCTTCACTCAGCAGGCCTCCCGGATTCTGGCGTAGATCAAGGACCAAGCCTTTCAGATCGCCCATCTGATCCAGCGCTTCGGCTACTTCACGCTCGGTGGTTTCCTGGAAACCGGAGACGTGCATGTAACCGACGCCGGGCTTGATCATGAAGTGCAGGTCCACGCTGTAGCGCGGAATCTCGTCGCGGATTACGGCGAATTCGAGCGGATGGTCGGAGCCTTCGCGCAACATCGTGATGCGGACCGTTGTGCCCTTCGGCCCCTTTAGCAGATCGGCCACGTCAGAAGTGCTCATGTTGTCGGTGGGTTTGCCGTCGATGGCGGCGATAATGTCGCCGGGGCGGATGCCGGCGCGATAGGCCGGGGTGCCGACGAAGGGAGCGATGACGATAACCTTATTGTTGCGCGGGCCGACCGTCATGCCCACGCCGTAATACTTGCCGCGCTGCTCTTCGCGCAGAGCGGAGTACGATTTCGGATCGAAAAAATTCGAGTGCGGATCGAGCTGATGCAACATGCTCGGGATGGCGCCGTTATAAATTGCCTTGTCGGCATTCACCGGGTCGGCATAGTTCTGCTCGATGGTTTCATACACCGACGTGAATTGCTTCAAGTTGTCGCGAACGTCGGAGTCGCTGCTGGGCGTGGCCGCCGGGCTGATTTTCTGCGCAAACAACATGCCCAGCAGACCGAACGTAGCAAGGACAAAAACAATCAAGAAGAGAGAACGACGAGAACTACCAGCCATGTGTAGAAATCCTCGGGCAGGGACGTGGAGGGATCCAGCCACCCCATCTGAGCGCAGTATAACATGCAAAAGCGCCCGTTCACTTGGATGCGCGAACCCGCTGAGGGTTACCGCTGGACCACATCTTTTGGGGGTTATGGGGGCAGTTTTGGGCTTCCAGGGCGCAAAGAAGCTCCTGCGCTTGACAAGATCGCGGAATCCCGCGGAATCCAGATCTCGAAAACCGCGAGACCGGGTCACCCGCCCTTGCAAAACCACTCACAAGCAGTACAATTCGGGCGTCTCAGAGTTGAAAAGAAGAGATTCCTGTTTAAACGCACTCTTGGAGGAGCGGAATATGAAACTATATCGTCTTGCATTTGCCCTCAGTGTTATCGGCATTGCCATCCTGACCGGGTGTAGTTCAACTGAGAATCAGCCGAAGGAAAGCGCGCCCGAAAAGCCGGCCGTAGCCGCACAGCCGCAGAGTAAGGAACCGCTGCTCTACACCGGTCAGGAGGCGTTCAATCGAATGATGGGTCTCGCCTTGAGATGGTCGGCGGATGCGCAACCGGCTCGGTTGGAATCCGTTCTCACTACGGAAGCCACGGGCCAGGGCGGAAAATCCACCATCTGGCGAGGGTACTTTGCCTCGCCCGCTCGCCGGTCCACCAAGACCATCGTTTGCTCGGGAAGCCGCCGGCCGGATGCGCCGCCGTTTGGTGTTTCAGCCGAGGGGAATGAAGGCGCCTACAATGCCGAAGCCGCTAATCTTGCGTTCTTACCCTTGTTGGTGAAAACCGATACCGATAAGGCATTCGCGATCGCGCAGCAACACGGGGGCGAAGCCATCCTCAAGAAGGATGCGCACCAGCCCATTACGTACGTCTTGCTCAAGGACCGCAACCAGAACGTGCCCGTCTGGTACGTCATTTACGGCACGAGCGAGACTGACCGGAAAGGCATCGGTGTGATTAACGCGACCACGGGGGCTTTCGTCAGCGCTGGCAAGTGATAGGGGGAGAAATGCCCGGCCTGAAGCGATGATTTGTTCTCGACCGTCGTAGAGAATACAAATGAGCAAATGCAATGCTGGAACCTGGCGCGTAGCGCGGCCTGTCGCAATTGTTTGTCCTCTGGGGGTGCGACGTGCGGCCTGGACGGCAGGTCGTCAAGGTTGGGGGCCCGCAATTTCTTTAACATCCACCAGGCTCACAGAACGTGGTAGACGAAATGAGCAAAGAGGAACGCGAGCAGCAAACCTCCGAGGCCACACACCCAGAAGAGAAAATGCTCGGTCAACTTAGGGGAATTGATTTCCTTCTTGTCCATGAGTGAAGAATACTCCCTAACCTCGTGGCACGGACAGACTTCAGAAGAAGCGTGTGATGCCCTCTTCCAGCACGACCACTTTGTCTTTCACTCCCGCAGCCAGCGCTTCGCGCTCCAGCAATTGCAGAGGCTCGTCGATGGGTTCATGCGACAGGCGGAACGTTCCATAGTGCATGGGGACCATCCAGCGGGCTTTTAGATCCAGGAAAGCGCGGGTGGCGTCGGCGGGGCTGGTGTGTACGTTGCGGAAACTTTCGGGGTGATAGGCGCCGATGGGGAGCAGCGCCAGTTCGGGCGAGAGGCGCTGTCCGATTTCCTTGAAACCAGCGAAATAGGCGGTGTCTCCGGCGTGGTACACGGAGTGTTTGCCGCTGCGCAGCACGTATCCGCCGTAGCCGCGGTGCGAATCCTTGATAATGCGCGCCCCCCAATGCCGCGAGGGGACGTGGGTGATGTCGAGCGCGCCGTGGCGGTAGGTGTTCCACCACTCGAGTTCCACAATCTGTTCGAAGCCCAGATCGGAAACCAGATCAAATAAATGATGGGGGACGACGAGCGTGGGCGCGGTTCCAGTCTGGCGGCGGGTTTGCCGCGCGATGGTGCGCAGCGACTGGCGATGCAGGTGATCGAAGTGCGCGTGCGTGACCAGGACAACGTCCATCGGAGGCAGATCACGCAGGTTCAATCCAGGTTGACGCAGGCGCTTTAGAACGAACAGCCAGCGTGCGAAGTTGGGATCGATGACGACGTTCTGGCCGCCAATTTGAAGGAAAAAACTGGAATGTCCGATGAAGGTGACGCCGAGTTCGCCGTTTGTAACCAGTTTGGCTTTGTGGGTCTCGCCGGTGCGCGGTGTGACCACCGAACGCCGCACCAGCCGCGTAAACTGACCGGCTCGCTTGCGTAGAGCGGGATTTTTCAATGAAGACTTTAGCATTATTCGACCAGCCCACGGCAAACGCGGACTATGGATACATTATCGGCTTTGTTCTCATAAGTCTCTAGTCCGTTTAGATGCTCCGCGAGTCGGCATGGACGCACCGGAGGCCAGTTTCTTTGGATAGTGTCGCTTGACTGTTCCCGTGCAAACAATTGTGTTTTCCTTGACCGTGACTTTGCCGGTCATATCTAATTCAATTGTGGTTTGGAGGAATCAACGCCGATGCGCGTAGCTTTTCTGGGCATGGGAATTATGGGACGGTCGATGGCCGCAAATCTGGTCAAAGCCGGACACGAGGTTGCAGTGTGGAACCGGAGTGGCGGCAAGGACGTGGAAGGCGCACGCAGCGCGGCTTCCCCGGCAGATGCGGCTACGGGCGCGGAAGTGGTGTGGATGTGCGTCTCCGACACCAAGGCGGTCGAGGCGGTGCTGTTTGGGCCGGGCGGCGTCGAGCAAGTTCTAGCCGCGGGTATGACTATTGCCGATTCGAGCACGATTTCGCCTTCGGCCACACGACGCTTTGCGGAGCGTGTGAAGCCGCGGGGCGTTGACTGGGTGGACGCTCCGATGACGGGCTCGAAGATCGCCGCCGCTGCGGGAAGCCTGATTTTTATGGCGGGCGGCGACGAAGCGGTGCTGGCTCGATTGCAGCCACTCTTCCAGGCGATGGGCAAACAGGTGTTCCACATGGGCGAGACGAGCAAAGGACAGGCCACCAAGCTGGTTATGAATCTGCAGATTGCCCTCATCTACGAAGGATTCGCCGAAGCGCTCACGCTCGCCGCCAAGCTGGGCGTGGACGTGGAAAAGTTGTTGCCGCTGGTGCAGGCTTCGATGGTGCGCTCGGGAGTGGTGGACTACAAAGCTCCGTTCATTCTGAAGCGCGACTTCTCGCCCAATTTCCCGTTGCGGCTGATGCTGAAAGATATTCGCCTGGCGCTTGAGGCAGCCAGAGAATCGCGCGTGCGCCTGCCGGGACTGGAGGCGGTGGAAGAAGTCTATGACGTTGCGGCCGAGGAAGGGCAGGCGGATCTGGACTATGCCTCGACACTTACTTTGCTCGAAAAATGGGCGGGCGTGGAAGTGAAAGCGGCGTCCAAATAAATGACGGCGGAAGGATCTGTCTTCTGGAATTATGCAATATTCTTGAATTCCGCCGTTCTCGAAGGTGGCGCCTTGCAGTAGAGCCCCAAAATTCGCTGCGCTGAGGGCGTAATGCACGATCGTCTGGCCGCGGTCTTTCTTGTTTTGTCCTTGATTTTTTTTGCTTCCCCCCTTTTGCACGCCGCCGAAATCCGGGGCAAGGTGGTCAGCGCTGCTGGCGGAGAGCCACTGGCCCGTGTGCAGGTGGCCGTTCTCGACGCCGAAGGTTCAGCCGTCGCGGCAGGCGTCACCACCAAGGATGGCAGCTTCGTTATCCAGAGGTTGGCTCCGGCGCATTACAAGCTGCGCCTGAACGCTGTGGGGTATCGTCTTGTCACGGTTGAGTTCTCGCTGGTGGCGGACGAAGCGGCTAAGGAATTCGACATCACGCTGGCGCCTGATAATTTCCGCCGCACCGAAAGGGTCGAGGTGAAAGGCGACATTTTTCAGGGGCCAGATTCGCCGGCGATCAACGAAATCAACCTGACCAGCACCGAGATTCGCGAAACGTCCACAGTCTTGGCCGATGATCCGTTTCGCGCGATCCAGACATTGCCGGGGGTTTCTGCTGCCGGAGGCAACGATTTCTTCGCGCAATTTTCGGTGATGGGCGCGTCCTACAACAACACCAGCATTTACATCGATGGCATCCTGGTGCCCTCACCCTTTCACGGTACCAACGTCTCCGAAGGTGCGACCCTTAGCATTCTAACCAGCGAGACAATTGAGGACATCAAGCTGCTCCCGGCTGCGTATCCGGAAAAATATGGCGACGCAGTTGGGGCCGCCCTGGACCTGCAGACTCGCGCGGGCAGCCGCACGGCGCCCATCTTCCGCGCCTCCATCGGCCTCGCTGATACGGAACTGCTGGGTGAAGGCGCGCTCGGGACGGAAAGAAAAGGTTCGTGGCTGGCTTCCGCGCGCAAAAGCTATCTCGGCTACCTGCTCCGCAACCGCTTGAACGACACCTCCGATGACGTCTCGTTCTACGATGGAGACCTGAAACTTAGCTTCGACGTGCGGCCCAACCAAACCCTGAGTTTCTACGGTGTCGGTGGGCATACCCTCGTCGACCTCCTTCATCAGTCCCCCAATCCTCCGCGGGATGACATCAAGCTCGGCACCAACGACTTTATGATGGGACGCGTCGGCTGGCGCTGGACGGTGACTCCGCACCTGCTCGTCGATACCCGGGCCGCATACCTGCAGGCCCCCTTCACTACATCGAATGCTTATCAACAGGCCTTGGAAAACGATCACCATGCCGAGTGGGTCGCAGGCAGCAGCATAGTCTGGAGTTGGCAAAAGGATCATGTGCTTGAGGCCGGATGGATGTCCCGCCGCGTAGCCAACAGCACTTCCTCGACTTACTTCGACGACAAAGGTGTTGCTCAACATCTCGCCACCGGCGCGGTGGGTTGGAAAAACGACTGGCACCTGCAGGAAGCCTCAAGCTTCTTCGGCAACCGGCTTCATGTTGTCGCTGGACTGCGCCTCGACACCGCTGGCCTGTTCGATATCCATCCCGTATCCCCCCAGATTTCAGCTTCCGTGCAAGTGGCCTCCGCCACGCAGTTGCAATTCGGGGTAGGACGCTACAACCAGTTCGATATTCCAGTGATTGTCAATACTTTTCCGACCTTAGCCGGTCTGTGCAGTTTGAGCTTTCAACGCCTGCAGACGGCGAACCATTACACTGCGGGTTTGGAACAGCGAATCGGAGAGAGCATCCGCGTGAAGGCTACCTTCTTTGATCGAGAGAACGGTGCCTCCAATGCCGAGAGCGCCACCCCCGCCTGCCAACCGTTCTTTTCGCCCCACGGCTTCGCCAGCGTGGGGAGCGACTACTCGCGAGGGGTGCAGTTTGTTCTTCAGAGCCGGACCGCCAACCGTCTATCCGGCTGGATCGGATACACGTTGACGTACGCTCGCCAGGGCTATAGCTCTCGTCCCGACCTGCACTATTACCCAACCTTGGAGGATCAGCGTCACACCCTGAACGTCTTCGCCAGCTACCGGCTGAGTCCCACGGTGCACGTTAGTGGGAAGTGGCTGTTCGGATCAGGCTTTCCAGTTCCGGGCCAGAACAACGCGCTCCGCCTGGGTTACTATCAGCGCCTCGATGCGCGTGCTGAGAAGGACTGGGCATTCCAGCGATGGAAACTTGCCCTGTACGGAGAGGTCCTCAACCTGACCGACCACAACAATCGCCGGTACTTCTACTCCTCTTATGATCCGAACACGGGAAACTTGACGGTCACGACGGGCCAAGGCTTGCCCATCACGCCGACGGCGGGCTTTGCGTTTGAGTTCTAAAGAATCGACTACTTCTTGGCCAGCGAGCGGACGTAATTCACCAGGTGCCAGATGTCATCATCTTTGGCGCGGTCGCCTTCGGGGGGCATTTCGCCCTTACCATGCCGGGTGACGTAGAAGAGCTCGCCGTCGCTGCGGCTTTTCAAGGTGTCCGGATTGGTGAAGTCAGTGACGTTTTTCATGTCCGTTGCCATGTCGCCCTTGCCGTCGCCGTCTTTTCCATGACACATGGCGCAGTCGTAGCCATACAGCTTCTTGCCCTTGGCGAGCGACTCGGGGCCCGGCTTAACGGGATTTGCCTTGGCGGCATCTGCGGGAGGAATCTTGTATTCGGGGGCGGGAGCTTTTGCGGGCGGCTGTTCCTTCTGCGCCCACGATGCAAACACAAAAAAGAACAATGCCAGAACGACCAGTGTAGTTTTCTTCAATACTTCCTCGGTCGACAATTCGTTTTTCAACGCACACCTCCAGTTCGGAAGAACGGCTGAAACATTCAACAATACTCCACGACCGGGGAAGCGTGCACGAAAAGGTGCAGGCTGGGAACCGGCTAGGAACCACCCGTTACACCGCAACTCGCGACTCCCGCTGCGTCGAAATTGGGCTTGAAATCTGCAACACATTACGCCCGTAACCCCTTTAATCAGCAAGGATTACAGAAATATTACAGAGCGGGTTGCGGTCTCTTGATACTGTGCTAATTGGACCTCAGCCAGACGACTGGGGCGAAGGAATTCGAATGAGCCAGATGACGCGCGAGACGATGAGCGAAACCATAAGCCAGGCCATGAGCGAAACCGGAGAAGGCACTAACCGTAGAGACCGGGCGCAGCGAGATGGTTTCAACTGGGGGACGGCGATCGCCATGGGCCTGTTTCATGTGGGCGCGGTCGCGGCTTTATTTTACTTTACCTGGCCGGCATTTTTCGTCGCCATTTTCTTGTGGTGGATCTCTGGCAGCCTTGGGATTGGGATGAGCTATCACCGGCTGCTGACGCATCGCGGCTACAAGACGCCGAAGTGGGTGGAGTACTTCCTGACCTGGTGCGCGACTTTGGCGCTTGAAGGCGGACCGATTTTCTGGGTGGCGACGCACAGGATCCATCATCAATTTTCCGACGAGCAGGGCGATCCGCACTCGCCGATCGATGGCAAGTGGTGGTCGCACATGGGATGGATCCTGGCGGGCAAATCGATGCATCACGACACCACCACCCTGGCCCGTTACGTCCCCGACCTGACCAAAGATAAAGTTCACGTCTGGCTGACCAAGTATCACTACACCGGAAACATTATTGTGGGTGTCATTCTTTATGCCATTGGCGGATTGCCGTGGCTGCTGTGGGGAGTGTTCGCGCGTGTGGTGGTCGGGCTGCATGCCACGTGGATGGTGAACTCGGTCACACACCTGTGGGGAACGCGGCGCTTCGCGACCAAGGATCTCTCGACCAACAACGTGGTGGTCGCCATTCTGACCTTTGGCGAAGGCTGGCACAACAATCATCATGCGCATCCGGTTTCGGCGCGGCATGGCTTGACCTGGTACGAAATCGACATGAACTGGTACGGCATCTGGGCGCTGAAAAAACTGGGACTGGCGCGGCACGTGTACAAGATCGCGCTCGACAACCTGCCGCCGAAGCCGCCTCTGGTGCGGGATGTGAAGGCAGCTGAGTCGCTGGCGGCGGTGGCGGGACACGACTGAACGGCACGTTTTACCGCAGAGGGCGCAAAGTACGCAGAGTGAACCGGGGGGAAGCCAACCCCGGTTTTTCTTTTTCTGTTTTCCTCTGCGCACTCCGCGCCCTCTGCGGTTGAACGCATTTCCCGTTAAAATCTCCCTGTGCGGATCATCAGCCGGCAGAAGGCGATCTATTTTTTCATCACGCTGGGCGTTTGCCTGATTGCGGCGGCCGTCGCACTGAACGTCAGCTGGGTCATTCTGTACTGGCGCGAAGGGTTGAAGCTCTTCTTTGGCGGCATACTTTTTCTGGTCATCATCGCGGGGCTGGTGCTCAATACGATTTTTCTGGTGCGGGAAATCCGCCGCAACGAGCAGCATGACAGCTTCATCAATGCGGTCACCCATGAATTGAAGACGCCGATTGCTTCGATTCGTCTCTACCTGCAAACCTTGCAGCGACGCGAGGTGGAAGAAGCGCAACGGCGGCACTTCTACGAGTTGATGTTGCTGGATACGGAGCGCCTGCTGCACACCGTGGAACAGGTGTTAAAGGCGGGTGCAGCGGCGCAGAAGAAAAGTCCGGCGCAGCGCTTGCCGGTGGAATTCGACTCGCTGGTGCGCGAGTGCATGGAACTGGCGCGCACGCGACATCACCTGCAGGCTACAGATCTCGACTACCGCGAGTCTTTGTCTTCCTCTTCACCCTCACCTTTACAAAACGGGTCCATGGAGAACCGGGGAGGAGCGCGGGTGCTGGGCGATCCGGAGGAGTTGCGGACGGCGGTTTCAAATCTGCTCGACAACGCCGTGAAGTACTCGCCCGATGGCGTGCGCATCTCGGTGGAGTTGGATGCTTCCGATGCGAAGCGGGTGGTGTTGCGGGTGCGCGATCAGGGCGTGGGCATTCCGGAGCGGGAGTTGAAACACATCTTCAAGCGGTTTTACCGGGTGACGCAGCGCTCGCTGTCGCAAGTGAAGGGAACCGGCCTCGGATTGTTCATCGTGCGGTCGATCGCGCGCAAGCACGGTGGCACAGTATTCGCGCAGAGCGAAGGGGCAGGGAAGGGAACGACCGTGACTCTGGAGTTGCCGCGGAGAATGGCATGAGCCGTGTGCTGGTAGTGGAGGACGAGGCGCACCTGGCGCAGGGCTTGCGCTTCAACCTGCAAGCCGAAGGACACGCGGTGGAAGTTGCGGCGGATGGTGAGACCGCGCTCGAGAGGTTGGTGGAAAAAAAGGAACGCTTCGACGCCGTGATTCTCGACGTAATGCTGCCGGGCAAGAGCGGCTTTGATGTCGCGGCGCTGCTGCGCGCGAAGAAGAACTACGTGCCGATTCTGATGCTGACCGCACGCGGGCGTCCCGAAGACGTGCTGGAGGGATTCGCGGCGGGTGCGGATGATTACCTGCCGAAGCCGTTTGAGCTGGCAATTCTGATTGCGCGCTTGGAGAGCCTGCTGCGGCGCAGCGTGTGGATGAAAGATGGCGATCCGGCGGGCACGGGCCAGGGCGTGGAGAGGCGGGCGCGGTTGGGCGACCGGGGTGCGGGCGGCGATACGTTCGTTTTTTGCGGCAAGACCATTGACTTCGGAGAACTGGAACTGCGCACGTTGGGGAACACGATCCATCTCACCGTGATGGAAGCGGATTTTCTCCGCTATCTGGTGCGCAGCGAAGGGCGGGTGGTTTCGCGGAAGTCGATTCTGGAGGAGGTTTGGGGATTGCACGAAGATACCGATACGCGCGCCATCGATAATTTCGTGGTGCGGCTGCGGCGGTACATTGAAGAGGACCCATCGCAGCCGAAACATTTGCAGACGGTACGGGGAGTGGGTTATCGGTTTGTGGCCGAGCCCGAGTAAGGTATTCGTTGGTCGTTCGGAGTTGGCCATTCGCAAGCCCTGCTGGAGTGGGAGTGTGAGGTCGGGGATCGGCGGGCGTCCCGAGCAGAAGAGTGGGCGCGGCACTTAGTTGGCGAAATCCCCAGTTGCTGAATGCGCCTCGCAGCACTAGAATGGCCCACACTAAATCAATGCGATAAATCGCTTCTCAATCAGGAGGGTAAATGAAACCAAGAACAATTATTTTGACTCTGGCTGTGTGCATTGCTGCCGTGGCATTAGGCTTCGCCAGCGAAGCAAATATGGGTACATGGAAGCTGAACGAGGCCAAGTCGAAGATCGTCCCTGGGGCTCCGAAGAACAACACAGTTGTGTACGAGGCCGCAGGTGACAGCGTGAAAGTCACGGTGGATGGCGTCGACGGCGACGGCAAGCCCACGCACAACGAGTGGACGGGAAAATTCGATGGGAAAGACTATCCCCTCACCGGCGATGCGATGTCAGACACACGATCGTACAAGAAGGTTGATGATCGCACGACTGAGTTAACCAACAAGAAAGGCGACAAGGTGACTCTTAGCGGTCGAATTGTGGTGTCGGCCGACGGCAAAAGCCGCTCCGTGACAGTGACTGGAACCGATGCGAAGGGCAAAAAAGTCAAATACACTGCCGCGTACGACAAGCAGTAGCAATAGTTCTCAAGTGGGTTGAAAGAAACAGAGATGCCCTTCCGCTCGATTGTGAACGGAAGGGCATTTGTAGATAGGCTCCCTAATTCAGACACAATTTCGAATGTGAGGTGGCGTGATGCAGTTGCGCCTGGAGAGCCGCCCGGTCGGCGACGTCCTGGTGGTGCAGTGTACGGGACGAATCGTCTCCGGGAATGAAGTCTATGCGTTGCACGCTTACGTTGGAGACTCCTTCAGCAAGTACGCCGATGTGGTGTTGCAGCTCGACCAGGTAGAGTTCGTCGACAGCAGTGGGTTGGGAGCGCTGGTGCGCCTGATGCAAGCCGCACGCGCGAAGGGAGGAGATCTCAAGCTCAGCGGCGTGCCACCCAAAATCCGCAAAGCGCTGGAGATGACGGGCCTGCTCCCGCAATTTGAGACCTACGAGTCGGTTGAAGAAGCGATCACGGCTGCCTATTTAGGCTCGCGCTATTCGCGCGGAAAGCCCGGGGACGCAAGGCCACGCATGCTTTGCGTTTACGAGTCCACGGATGTGGGCACGTTCCTGCGGGAGGTGCTGTGCAGTGCCGGATACAATGCCTTGACCACGGCGACCGTCGACGACGCCCGCATCCTGCTCAAGGCAACGAAGGCGAAGCTGGTCGTGATTTCCGCGCGCATGCAATCCGTACGCGGCAAACCGACACGCCAGGCTTTGGAGGAAATTGATCCGGCTGTGTCTCTCCTCATATTGGACGAGAACTTTGCCACCCTGGATCCCGGAGAGGCGGCGGAGAAGCTCCTCAGCGGCGTGGGCAGCCAGTTGGCCGTTCCGGATTAGCGCCCTGGCTCCCGTTTTGGCCAAGATCACGGCTTAGTGCTGTTTGGCTGAGGAGCTCGCGGCGAGTTCGCGGAAGAGGCCGAGCAGGGCGGCTGCCGCTTTCTGGTCGGAGAGGTTTTCCAGGGCTACAGTGGCGGAGAAGTGCGGCGAGGTGGAGTTGAAGCGGACGCCGACGAAATCCTTGTCTCGCCAGGCGGCCAGGGCATTGACAACTGGGCTCAGTTCGACGGGCCAATCTTCTTTGGTGGTGAGAATGACGGGTCCGGGACGGGTGATAATCCATGCGCGAGTTTGATCCGAGTTCTTTGCTCCCGAGTGGCCGGACCAGCGATGGCGAATGACGTCGAGATGGAAGCCTGGGCGGAATCCCATGTCGGCTTCGAAGGTGAGAGTTTCCTGTTCCTGGCGGTACCGGCTCAGAGCCCACTGCACCGGAAGCGGGCGCGGCAGGAGGCGGATGGTGAGACGGGCGTCGTCGAACCAGCGCGAGGAAAGACTTAGTGTGGCCTCGAGCTTGGAGCTGTTGGCCTGCCAGTGCACATCAGCGACGCGGCCTTTTCCGAGGCATGCCGCCTGGACCCAGCGCAAGACGTCGGCAGCGCGCTTGCGGTTGTAACGGACAAACCAGGCATACCACAGCAAGGAGAGGGCGACCGCTGCCACCACGTCGATGAGAATGAAACGCCCCACATCTGCCTCTTGGAAGAAATCGTACTTCTTGCGGATACAAATGCGCAAGGGGGAGGAGAGGAAAAAAGGTGGCCGATTGCAGGTCTCATGGTAACGACGTTGTCGGGTGCGTCGGTTGTTTGATGAATTCCAGCCACTCGATTGCCACACGACGAGACGGGAACCAGCCGGCAGCCATCTGGCCGCTCGGGAAAGAATGTCCGGCCGGTTGGATACTTGCGTCACACGCGTCCCACGTCTGAGTGCCCCAGTCGTCATGAATGTCCGACGGACAAGCGCGAATGTATCCTGCCCAACTCCGGCTATCGTCGATCTTCCGGAGTGGCTTCGTCGGTGACGGCCGGCGCATTTTGATGATCTGATCAAGCCAATCGAGCATGAAGGATTTCGTGTTGACGATGCAGCAGTGTGGCGTCTTGTTTTGCACCAGGAACGTCCACGGAGCTCCACGGTCCCGATATAGGCGGAAGTAGTCATAGGGGCGTTGCGTGCCGGATATCTTGTCGGCGCCGCCCGTGATAATGAGCTCCGGAACGGCTAGCGCCTCGGACGGCAGGTGCACACTGTCGACGCCCACCGGATCATAGTGACCGGGATCGGTTGGAATCGAAGCAACAACGCGGTCCGGTGCGTACCCGACGAAGTGAGCGAAGAGGGCCCCAGTGCCAGAGAAGCCGAGCAGGATGAGCTTGGCCGTGGAGAGTTCGGAATGGCCAGTTTGGTGGGCGAACTGGTCCAACGCCGTGAAAAGCGCTCGGCCAATGCCATGCGAAGGGTCCATGTCCATTTCCTGTGGTCCGCCAGGAGCGTTTTTGGCGGGACACTGGTGCGGCATCATGAGCGCGAGATTGTGCTTTCGGGCAAAGGCGACGACATCGGGATCAGAGTAGAACTTCATGATGTCACGGCCACGGTCGAAGGTGACCCAAACCGCTCGAACGGTGCGCCGGCCCGCTGGTAGAGTGAGGTCATAACGACAGGGACCGGCAAAGGTTTCGTTGGGTAGGGGCGTGACGGTAGTTTCATGTGACTGCGCTCGGGCGAGTGATGTTAATGCGATTAGAGCGACTCGAATCCAGCGCACATGGAGCTCCCGATTCTTGATGCCCTCAATTCTAATGACAACGCATCGCTCGCGCTCGTGTGCACGTATTGTTTCTCCGATGCGCTGTGATCGCAGTGAGAAGCCCCTCTTCTCGCAAAGCGTGAGAAATGGGGCATCCCTCGCCTCGAAAGTGATTGCTCCCGATACAATGGCGGCGTGTCGTTTCTGATCCGGCAATTCGAGAAGACTGACTTTGACACCCTTTGGCGGATTGACCAGGCTTGCTTTGATCCGCAACTGGCATACTCGCGGCCGGAACTGGCTTTTTATATGCGGCGGCCGGGGTCGTTTAGTTTGGTGGCCGAAGGCGACGGCGGCATTCTCGGATTTATTGTGGCGGAGGGCCGGCGCAAGACTGGGCACATCATTACCATTGATGTGGTCGCGAAGGCGCGGCGGGCGGGTGTCGGCTCTGCGTTGTTACAGACTGCGGAAGAGCAGTTGGTGCGGGCGGGCGCGATTGCGGTTGCGCTGGAGACCCCGGTGAATAATGAAGCCGCGATCCGCTTCTACAAGGAGAAAGGATACTTCGTGGAAAAGACGGTCGCAGGGTACTATTCTGGCCAGCTGGACGCTTTGGTTATGACGAAAGAGCTGGCGCGGCCGGTGGTGGAGAGAGGAAATGCTTGATGAAGATTGCGATCCAGGGAGAACTTGGCTCTTTCAGTCACGAGGCGGCGGAAGCGATGTTGCCGCGGGCTGTGGTGGTGCCGTGCGCACGTTCGCTGGAGGTGTTTGACCGCGTCACTCGGGGAACGGTTGACGGGGCGGTGATTCCGATCGAGAACTCGCTGGCGGGTTCGGTCGCCGAGCATTTTGATTTGCTGCTTGGCCGCGAGGTGCACATCGTGCGCGAATTTCGTTTGCGTATTGTGCACAACCTGATTGCGCTGCCGGGCGCCAGGCTTGGAGACATCCGACGCGTGTTTTCGCATCCGGTTGCTCTGGATCAATGCCGCGACCTGTTTGCTAAGAATCCTAAATTGGATCCAGTGCCGTTCTACGATACGGCGGGAAGCGTGAAGCATGTGGTGGCGGAGGGTTTGCGCGATGCGGCGGGCATTGCCAGCCGTCGGGCCTCCGAAGTGTATGGGGGGAAGATTCTGAAGGCCGGAGTTGAGGATGACAGGAAGAATTTTACGCGCTTCTTTCTGATCCGCCGGGGAAAGGCGCGGGCGGCTCGTGGTGCGAATAAGACTTCGCTGGCGTTCGGCGTGAAGAACATTCCGGGGGCGTTGTTCAAGGCGCTCAGCGTGTTTGCGCTGCGCGACATCAGTTTGAGCAAGATCGAGTCGCGGCCCATGCGCGGGCGGCCTTGGGAGTATGTTTTTTTTGTGGATCTGCTGCGGGGCGACGATGAAGGCGCTCGCAATGCCCTGCGCCATCTAGATGAGATCGCGGAACTGGTGAAGGTGTTGGGGATTTATCCGGAAGCCTGAGGCAGTAGCCAGTTGCCAGTACCCGGTACTTTGAGATTCATGATGTTGGAAGGCGACGCCGATGAATGCTCGAGGAAGGCGTGGCCATGCCGGATCAGGCGTATTCGTATCGGCAGCCTGTCGTCACAACCTTGTGTGAGGCAGTGCACTGCGGGAACCGTACCTTCGTTCTAGCCTGAAGGTGGGCCGTTCTGGTCCGGAGCCATAAGGAGGCTTTTTATGCGACAGGTGTTTGCGGGGATTCTTATCTTGATGTGTGTCTTTATGTTGGGCGCGGTGTCGGCCGCCGAAAATCAGTTGGGAATTGCCGACAGGTATCAGGTGAACTTTACAGAGAAGGTCCGGGTGGCCGACACGCTGTTGCCGCAGGGAAACTACGAGATCCGTCACGTGATGGAAGGGTCGGACCACATCATGGTCTTCCGGCAGATGGGGACGAAGAAACCGGTTGAGGTGCGCGCGAAGTGCACCCTGATTCCGTTGGGCGCGAAGGCCGATCAGGATCAGAAAATTTACGTCTTGAATGCTGCCAACGAGCGGGTTCTGCATGAGATGGTGTTCAAAGGCGATCGCGCCAAGCACGTGTTTTAGTTGCAGGCGGGGCATACGAGAAAGTAGCTGATTTGACGGAGGCTTGCAGACGGGGCGTGCGGGAGGGAAGGCACGTCCCGAAGTTGGGTTACCGGAGGGGCACCAAATCCCTTCTGAGTCTTGCAAAAGGGTAAAAAAGGTTTAGAATTCAACAACCTAGCACGAAGGCTGCATCTTTTTGGCTGTTAAGTTCATCCAAGGTTGAGTGAAACACACTCAAGGGAAAAGCATGAGCGATCCAATTTCATCCGAAGCTATTTCTTACGAAACCACAGACCGGTCGTTGCCCATTCTGCCAGTGCGCGACACGGTGTTGTTCCCGCATGCTGTGCTTCCCCTGACGGTGGGGCGGGAAAGTTCTGTGCAACTGATTAACTCTCTGGGCGAAGACAAAACCATCGTCGTCGTTGCCCAGCGCGAGGCGCGCGTGGACTCGCCGCAGCCGACCGATTTGTACGCGATTGGAACGCTGGCGGTGGTGCACAAAGTTGTGAAGATGCCGAACCAGAGCCTGTTCGTTTTTGCGGAAGGACTGGAGCGGGTGAAGTTGGCGGATTTCGCGCAGCTTACGCCCTTCATGCGGGCGCGAGTGACGACGATACCGGAGACGATTCCTCCGAAGGATTCCGAGATTGAGGCGCTGCAGCGCAACGTGCTGACGTTGTTCCAGCAGATCGTGGCGGGTTCGCCGACGCTGTCGGATGAGCTTTCGACGGTGGCGATGAACATTGAGGAACCGGGACGCCTGGTGGACTTTATCGCCTCGTCGCTGCCGTCCCTTTCGACAGCGGACAAGCAGGAGACTTTGGAGACGAGCGACGTCCGGGTGCGGCTGGAAAAGATCAACCAGCATTTGGCCAAAGAACTGGAAGTGCAGCAACTGCGGAACAAGATCCAGTCGGAGGTGCAGGATCGTGTGCAGCAGACGCAGCGCGAATACTACTTGCGCGAGCAGATGAAGGCGATCCAAAAAGAACTGGGCGAGCAGGACGAGGGGCAGCGGGACACCGACGAACTGAAACAAAAGATCGAATCGGCGGGCATGCCCGACGAAGTGAAGAAAGAAGCGCTCAAAGAATTGGGCCGACTGGCGCGCATGTCGCCGATGGCGGCCGACTATTCGGTGACACGGAACTACATCGAGTGGCTCGCGATCCTGCCTTGGGCGAAGACTTCGGGCGGAGAAATTGAAATTCCGAAGGCGAAAGAGATTCTCGACGCCGACCACTACGATTTGCAGAAAGTGAAAGACCGCATCCTGGACTACCTTTCTGTGCGCCGGTTGAAGCCCAATATGAAGGGACCGATCCTGTGTTTCGTCGGGCCTCCGGGTGTAGGCAAAACTTCCCTGGGTAAATCCATTGCGCGTGCTCTGGGACGCAAGTTCGTGCGCCTGTCGCTCGGCGGAGTGCACGACGAAGCGGAGATTCGCGGACACCGGCGCACCTACATCGGAGCGTTGCCCGGCCAGATCATACAAGGGATAAGGCGCGCGGAGACCAAAGACCCCGTCTTCATGCTTGACGAAATTGACAAAGTGGGGCGCGACTTCCGCGGCGATCCGGCGTCGGCGTTGCTGGAGGCGCTTGATCCGGAGCAGAACGCGACTTTTCGCGACAACTATCTGGACGTGAGTTTCGATCTCTCCAAGGTGCTTTTCATTACCACCGCGAACATGCTTGATCCGATCGCAGAGCCACTGCGCGACCGCATGGAGATTATCGAGCTTCAGGGCTACACCGAGGAAGAGAAAGTACACATCGCCTTCCAGTACCTGGTGCCGCGGCAGATCGAGGAAAACGGAATCACGCCAGAGCAGATCGAATTTCCGGAAGAGGCGGTCAGCTACATCATCCGCCACTACACGCGCGAGGCCGGAGTGCGGAACCTGGAACGCACCGTCGGCACCATCTGCCGCAAGCAGGCGCGGCGGTTGGCGGAAGGCAAGAGCGAGAAGCTGGTTATCACCAAGGAAATCGTGCAGGAATTCCTGGGTGGCATCAAGGTGCGCAGCGAGGGCGAAATTGCGGAGCGTACCAAGCGTGCGGGCGTGGTGGTAGGACTGGCGTGGACGCCGTCGGGCGGCGATGTGTTGTTTGTCGAAGCCAACCAGATGAAAGGCAAAGGCGGTCTGACCATCACTGGACAGATTCAAGACGTGATGCGCGAGTCCATGCAGGCGGGGTTGAGCTGGGTGCGTTCGAACGCGAAGCAGTTGGGGATTGACGAAGAATTCTTCGCCACCCATGACATCCACATACACGTGCCTGCGGGCGCGATCCCGAAGGACGGGCCTTCGGCGGGCGTCACGATTGTGACCGCGCTGGTGTCGTTGCTGTCGGGCAAGCAGGTTCGTCCGCTGACGGCGATGACGGGCGAGATCACGCTGAGCGGGAATGTGCTTCCGGTCGGCGGCATTAAAGAAAAAGTACTGGCTGCGAAACGCGCGGGGGTGCACGATGTCATCCTTCCCGCCGAGAATAAAACCAATGTCGAAGAAGATCTCACACCCGAGCAGTTACTCGGCTTGACTACGCACTACGTAAAGACGATCGACGAAGTGTTGGAGTTTGCGCTGCCGAGTACGCCGCGCGAAGAAATCGCGGACGCTGAGGAACGCGAGAAGGTGCTCAGCAACTAACGCAGCTCCCGGCTCTCGGAAATTGATCCTGCCAGCCTGAATACGGGGCTGGCATTTTATTTCGTGGGCAGGGCGCGTACTATCTTCAGCCCTAGACCAGCGAATGTGGTAATAACAATGTTTCTCATCGCGCAGCGCCGGCGACCCGCCGGGTGTCCCATCCTAACGTCGCGCTTTTTGCGACGTTAGGGTGGGATTCCACGCCCGCCGAGCGCTTGGGGGTTTCCGAACTTTTGCGAGAAGTGGCGGGTGGCCCACTCAAGCCCGGTTTTGGCTTGAGTGGGATGTTCACATGTCACAGACGTAGTCCGACAAACAAACTAGATTGTCCTCATGCCCTGGGGACTGACGCGTTTTCACCACAGCTTGCTTTGAAATGTCTTCTATGTGGAGTATACTGTGGAATAGATTCCACATATGCAAATCGTTCAAATCGTGCTCGATAAAAAGCTGTTACACGCCGCCGACCAAGCCGCGAAGCGCACTAAGCGAAACCGGTCCGCTCTGGTGCGCGACGCCCTGCGGGAACATCTCCGCCGGTTAGAACTGCGAGCCAGTGAAGAACGCGACCGCCAGGGCTACTCGCGGCAGTCGCCAGCCGACGCGGAAGCGCGGGGTTGGGAATCGGAGGCCACGTGGCCGGAAGAATAGCCCGAGGCGAAGTTCGGCTCTACCAGTTTGCCGCGCCCGACAAGAAACGACCGGCCCTCGTGCTCACCCGCAACAGCGCCATCGCCTATCTATCCACGGTCACGGTTGCGCCAGTCACTTCCACCATTCGCGGAGTGCCATCGGAAGTCGTGCTGAATGAGGAAGACGGCATGAAGTCCCCTTGCGCAGTAACCCTGCACAACGCGGTGACTGTATCTCAACAGCGATTAGGAAGACGCGTGGCTCAGCTTAGTGCCGCTCGGATGAATGAAGTGTGTGCTGCCCTGCGGTTCTCTTTGGGGTGTGATTCGAAGTAGTTACTGGGAGCGTTCCTGTCTGTCCCTGGGTTTCTGGTTCTCTGGAAATTGAGGAACGTCCCGTCTCCCCGAGTTGTCTCGCCACCAGCAATGCCCCAATATGAATCAGAGCGCATCTATGAGATTCGCGTGTTCGAAATGCGGGCGGCGAGAAGAAGTCATCGGAGATGATGCGCCGCTGTGTCAGTATTGCCATGTACCGATAATCAAAGCGACCGACAGCTATAAGGACCTTTTGATGAGTCCCAAGTTCGTCATCGATCGAATGGAGAAGATCGTCGGCACGTATGGCACCCACGAAGCCCTGACCAATGGTCGCTTGAAGAAAGAACGCGAAGCGTACACATCTGCTGTTTGGTCACTGGGGCTGACGGAAGTTGACGCCCACGAACATTGGATTGAAATCGAAACCGTCGACCAAACTCCCGACACCAAGGTTCATTATCTTGATCAAAGCGCGGGGTATAACCACCGCAAGATCTACAACGTGGAGGTCGTGGATTGGGAGTCACATATTGACGACCCGATGCAAGTCATCCGCCAGAAGTGCTCCAGAGCGTATCCGCCGTATTTCTTCCTTCTAGTATTCGGTAGAAGCGGGATCGAGAAGGTGGTCGAAGCAAGGGCCTTGCTCGAAGAAGTTCAACACTTGAAGGTTCCATTCGGCGAGATCTGGATTATCGGGCGCGTCTCCGATTCAGGGTACAGGATGTTGAAATTGCATCCGCACGAGTTTTGGATTGACGTGGATATTCGCAGTGCTCTCACGAAAGACACGAGAACGAAAGATTTCATGAAATATGAAGCACGCGGAAAGAGCATGGAATTTCGCGATCTGGGCCAGGTTTACCTACCGATTCCGTCGATCAGGTGAAGCCGGGTGCCCCATCCTAACGTCGGGCGGGCGGGCAGACTGCTGACAGTGGAGCGGCCCACTTCTCGCAAAAAACGCGAGAAATGGGGCAGCCCCAGTTTGGGCTGTCAGAAGTGGGACACCCCAGTGCGCGGACCGTCTCTGGAGACGGACCTCCAGGCGATTCTTGAAAACCCGGATAACCCCGAAACAAGTCTTCACCTTTCCCGAATCGGAACCGGTTAAGGGCATTCCTCAGCTAACTCCTTATTCCGGAATACTTTGATATAAGTCCTAGTGGGTATCCCCTTGACTCAGCCGACCACAACCTGTAGATTTCCGATTTGGAAGACTATCCGCGGA
>Ga0209890_10000372_pt1 | contig 20753 bp, 10 predicted proteins | sample OrgsoiDNA2013049_FD_185799 | JGI IMG/M metagenome (GOLD analysis project Ga0209890, IMG submission 185799) | Permafrost soil microbial communities from the Arctic, to analyse light accelerated degradation of dissolved organic matter (DOM) -... | ecosystem: Environmental > Terrestrial > Soil >...
GCGGAACGTTGGGACCCCGCGATTCCAGGGCTCGCGAAAAATCTGGGCTTGTCGGCATTCCGCATCAATGATTATCCCGAGGCTATTCGCAGCCTTGCACGGGCTCTCGACGAGAAGCCCACGGATACTCCCGTGCGAGGCCTGCTGGGCATGGCCTATTTCGCGGCGGAGAAGTACGCGGACGCCGTCGTGACCTTCTCTCCGTTAGGCACACAGGGCATGAAGGACTCCACCGTTGGTTACGCCTGGGCAGCTTCTCTCGTTCGTGTAAGCGATTTGAAGGGAGGCTCAGAGGTGCTCGGCGAGTTTGAGAAAGAGAATCCCTCCGGCAATGACAGGCTCCTTCTGATTGGCCAGCTTTGGATCGAAATCGGCGACTACGCCCGCGCGGTCGACACTCTCCATCGCGCACTACAGTCCGATCCTTCCTTGCGGAAGGCTCACTACTTTGCCGGACAGGCTGATATTCGCTGGGAGCACTGGCCTGAAGCCGCCGAGGAGTTTCTGGCAGAACTCAAGCTCGAACCCGCCGACTCCGATGCCAAGTACAACCTGGGTTTTGTCTATTTCCAGCAGTCGCGGGTTGGCGACGCAGTCGAACTCTTTCAACAGGTGCTGAGCGCCCAGCCCAATCACGCGAACGCTCAATATCAGTTAGGAAAAATTCTGCTGGACCGTGGACAATTGAAGGAGGCGGTGGACCATCTGGAGACCGCGACCCGACTCAGCCCGCAATCCGACTATATGCACTATCAATTGCAGGCAGCCTACCGCAAGTCGCAGCGAGTTGCCGACGCCGACCGTGAGCTTGAGATATATAAAGAACTGAAGGCAAAACAGCGCGAGAAAGCCGGAATGCAATCCATGCAAAGCCGTTAATCTTGACGAAGGGGAACGATTGAGCAGATATCGATATTGGTATTCCACCAAGATGTTCTTTCTGATCTGTGTGGCCGCGAATCTGGTGCGTGGGCAAGAGGGCCATCCAACCCCTCCTCCTCCTCCCCCCGGGGCCAAGTCCATTAAGTGCAAGGGCCGTCCCATCCCGCAACTGGAGGACGTTACTGCTAAGGCTGGAATCAGTTTTAAGCACGCCTCCGACCCGGCCAAAAAATACATCGTGGAGTCGATGAGCGGCGGCGTGATTCTCTTCGATTACGATCGCGACGGATGGCTGGATATCTATTTTACCAATGCTCCGAGCGTGGAGATGGCCATCAAAGGTCAGAAGAGCCGTGGCGCACTCTACCGGAATAATCACGACGGCACTTTTACCGATGTGACCGACAAGGCCGGCATTGGAACTCCGTGCTTTGCCATGGGCGGGGCGGTTGGAGACATCGACAATGATGGATGGCCCGACCTGTATGTCACCTGCCTTGGCGGAAATGTGCTCTATCACAACAATGGCAACGGTACTTTCACGGATGTGACCTCCAAGGCCGGCGTTGCCGATGGACGGTGGTCCACAGGCGCCGCATTCGGCGATTATGACGGAGATGGTTTCGTCGACCTGATGGTCGCCAACTACGTCGATTTTCACCTTGACGACCTGCCCGGTTTTGGGAAGTCTCCGAATTGTAAGTATCGGGGACTGGATGTGCAGTGCGGTCCGCGGGGACTGAAGGGCGCTGGCGATGCGCTTTTCCATAACAACGGAGACGGAACCTTCAGCGATGTGTCGAAGAGCGCCGGAGTCAGCGATCCGAATGGCTATTACGGCCTCGGAGTATTATGGGCGGACTTCAACAATACCGGACGGCCCGACATTTACGTGGCCAATGACTCGACACCAAAATTCCTGTACAAGAACGAAGGCAACGGAAAATTCAAGGAGATCGGACTGGAGTCTGGCACCGCCGTGAGCGAAGACGGTTCCGAACAGGCCTCTATGGGCCTCGCGATTGGCGATTATCTTCACACGGGGCGACCGTCGTTATATGTGACCAACTTCGAGAACGAAAACGACCTGCTCTACCGCAACGATGGAGACTGGAATTTCACCGAAGTCTCTTATCCTTCTGGCGTGGCCCTGCCTTCCCTGCCCTGGGTCAAGTGGGGAGACGCCTTCGTCGATTTCGACAACGACGGGTGGCTCGACCTGATCGCCGTGAGTGGACAGGTCTATCCGCAGGTGGATTCTCTGCCTTCCGGCGGCGGATATCGCCAGCCCAAGTTGCTTCATCTTAACCAGCATGATGGTACGTTCTGCGACGCCAGCGATCTGGCGGGGCCCGCGCTATTGGAGCGGCGTGTTTCGCGAGGCCTCGCGATTGGCGATCTTTTCAACGATGGAAACATGGATGTCGTTATCAACGACCTCGACGGAGGTCCCATGGTTCTTAGAAACCATGGGGTTGCTGGCCGCCACTGGATCAGCCTTGAACTAGCGGGCGTAAAAAGTAACCGTCTGGCGATCGGCGCGCGGATCAAGATCGTTGCCGGAGGCGTAACTCAGACTGAGGAAATCCATAGCGGTGGCAGCTATTTGTCGCAGAACGATCTCCGCCTTCACTTCGGATTAGGTTCCTCCAGTAAGGTTGAAAGTGTCGAGATCCGCTGGCCATCCGGTGCAACGGAAACTCTAAAGAACCTGGCGGCTGACAATTTTTATGCCGTGCTGGAGGGGAAGGGAATTGTCTCGGCGGAACAGATCAGACCGATTTCGAAGGCCGCCCCCTAGGCGATCGGTGGGCGTGCGCTTGCCCTTACCGCTTGGATGGAACCTCAGAGCGCTCGGCAGCGGGTTCGCTGCGAGCTTCGTTTTTTGCGGCATCGAAGCAGAGTGCCGCGCCTCCGGCAATCCCGGCGTCTTCCCCGTACCGGGCTGAGACCAGCGGAATCTCCTGGCAGCGCTGGTTCACGCAGCAAGAGGGCAACCGATCCCGGATTTCGCCAAGAAACGGTTTAAGCATGGAAGAAACACCACCACCCACAATCATGACATCCGGTTCCAGCAGGTCCACGATGTTGCCGAACCAGAACGACAGCAGTTCCAATGTTTCCCGCAATACTTCACGTGCGACCGCATCTCCCGCCGAAACACCCTGGCCGACCATGGCGCAGGAAAGGCTGTCAAGCTTTCCTCCCGCTAGGTCGAGAAGGCTGGAGGCCCGGCCATCTTCGAGTTTGGCGCGCGCTCTGCGGGCAATCGCTGGGCCCGAGGCGAGAACTTCGATGCAGCCCGATTTGCCACAACCGCAGCGCGGCCCCTTGTAGTCGATGCTCATGTGCCCGCCCTCGGCGGCGGCGCCGGTGCGGCCATGATAGATTTGCCCGTCAAACACAATTGCCGTGCCGATTCCCGTTCCAATCGTGACGTAAAACACATTGCGATAGCCGCGTCCCGATCCCCAAAGAGTTTCGGCAAGCCCGGCAGCATTGGCGTCATTGTCCACTTTGACGCGGACGCGATAGATTTGCGCGACCTCCGCCGCCAGGGGAAAATTCCGCCAGCATGGCAGGTTGGGAGGATTGATGATTACTCCCGTGTTCGGGTCGAGCGGGCCCGGCGAGCAGATTCCGACACCGCGGATCAGACTGGGAGCGCCTGCCCCACTCGCCGCGTAGTCCGATGCGGTCTCAATCGCCTTGATCACAGCAGCCAGTCCGCTGTCGGCGCCGTCACCGGAAACCATGGGATTGCGGTTGCGGCATAAAATCTCCCCGCTCGGGTCCACCAGCCCGGCAGCGACCTTGGTCCCGCCAATGTCCACTCCGATCACCAGATCGTGGCGCACCGCAACTGAAGACATTCCTTACCTTTCGCGCGTTTAGCTTGCCAGCACGGGTACGGGCTTTGAGCCCTTGAACGCGTAAAACACAATGTAGAAATAGCAAATGACGGGAAGAATGAAAGCGTGATGAATTCCGATGCGATCCGCCAGCACGCCTTGCACCACCGGAATAATTGCGCCGCCCACAATTGCCATGACCAGCATGCCGGAGCCATCACCGGTCAGCGGACCCAGTTCGGCGATACCCAGCGTGAAGATGCTGGGGAACATTACCGAGTTAAAAAAACCGACCAGAATAATGCTCCACATGGCGATATGGCCGAAGGTAAGCATCGAGACACACACCAGCGAAGCCGCTGCCAGCGCTGCGATTCCCAGCACAAGTCCGGTGCGCACTTTCTGCAGGATGGCGGAGCCGACGAACCGTCCCACCATGGCACTGAGCCAGTAGTAGGAAACGAACCCGGCCGCGACCTTCTCCGAAACATTTCCGATGTTGGACTGGCTAAAGTAATTCACCAGGAAGCTGCCGATGGCAACCTCCGCCCCCACGTAAACGAAAATTGCCACCGTGCCCAGCACCAGTTGGGGATGGTTCCAAACGCTTCCCGCGGACGTGTCGCCCACACGATGTTGGGCAGCGGGCATCGCCGGAAGTTTGAACCTGCCAATGAGGATACCGAGCACGAGCAGAGCAATCGCCAGCCCCAGATAGGGCATCTTGACAGTAGCCGCTTCATGCAGGCGGTAGGCCTGCAAAGCATCCGGCGAAAGCTGCCGCATCTCGGCGATGCCTAGAGCTGCCGTGCTGAGGATCAACACCTTGCCAAACCAGGGTGCAAGAAAGGTTCCCAGCGAGTTAAAGGCCTGCGTCAGATTCAACCGACTGGAAGCGGTGCGTGCGGGTCCGAGAACACTGACGTAAGGGTTCGCCGCCACCTGCAGCGCGGTGATTCCGGCAGCCAGCACCATGAGCGCGCCCAGGAACAGGGGGAACGAAGGCACGCTTGCCGCGGGAATAAACAGAAGTGCCCCGAGGGCCATGACGATAAGCCCCAGCACCATCGTTTTCTGATAGCCGATCCAATCGATCACCTTGGCCGAAGGAATCGAGAAAATAAAATAGGCGGAAAAAAAGGCGAACTGGATCAGCATCACCTGGGCGTAATTCAAGTCGAAAATTGCTTTCAGGTGCGGAACCAGAATGTCGTTTAAGCAGGTTAGGAACCCCCACATGAAGAACAGCGTCGTTACGACCGGCAGTGCGGCTCGATTGGGGGTGGGGGAGGCAGAGTCAAGGGTTTGCGGCGATAAAGTCTTACCAGGAATAGGCGGCATCGGCATCCATTCTTCTCGGCTACGCAAGGGAAGCGCGGTGGAGCAAGGCTACCCCCGTCGGGTAAGAATCATATCATCGCAGGCCTAAGCATAACACGGTTGCTTGTCGAAGATAATCGATTATCTTCAATAGAAAATCGTTACAGTATTCGATTGACAATGCAGGGGCATCTAACGCAGACTGCCCCCGGTTCCCTTCTGAAGGCGATACCATAATGCATTCCCATGAAAAAAATCTTGCTCTTTATAGTTGGCGCGCTTCTACTGTCGCTGGGCACGGGTGCCGTGGCGGCCGATCGATTCTCCGGCGCCGTTGTGTTTAGCGAAGCGGGATTTCCGGTTGCAGATACGACGGGTCCGTCGGCTCACCAATCCGCGGAACTGCTGCCGGGCGCTCGTCTTGCCGCGGCGGGACAGCTTGCGACTCTACTCAAGGATCCAGCCACGCGGCTGTTGGTTCTGCCGTACGGTTCGGCGTTTCCCGAAGAGTCCTGGCCAGCGATCTTCGCGTTCCTCCAGAACGGGGGCAACCTCCTGGTGTTGGGCGGCAGGCCATTTACGCGCTCCGCTTATCACGATGCCACCGGTTGGAAGCTGCGCGACTATAGTGTGCGGTTCGCCCGCGCGCTGATGATTGACCAGTACCAGACCACTCCCGGTTCCGACGGATTGCAATTTCAGCCGAATCCCGACCTGCCGTTGAAACTGCCTCGCTTTGCTTGGGGACGCGCTTTCAGTCCCGTGATTCGTCTAAGCACGGTGGATCTTTACCATCGTGGAGGAGCTGCCGGCTCCATCGATGCGCGCCTCGACGCGCTCGCATGGGGCATCAAAGACGGCCGGAAGCTGGCCGCGCCCGCCATTGAGATCGATCATCTGCGCAACGGATTTGGCGGTGGCCGCTGGGTGTTTCTGAATTCTGAACTGGCGTCTGATTTCTATAGCGGCTCCGCATCCGCCGAGTTAGTGCAGTCGTTGGCTGAGTTGGCCCTGCGCGGCGGCGAGGAATTTAATGTGCATCCGGTGTTCCCGCTCTACTTTCCCGGCGAGCCGATCCAACTGGAAGTGACTTGGCACTCGGGCGGCGCTCAGTCCGGCGTGCCACTCACGATCAAGATCACGAGCTTCCCGCAAGATCAGCCGCAAGGTCGCACCGAAGCTGCCGGAACCGTTCCTTCCGAGCAACCTCTTTTTTTGCCGCCTCCGAAAACGCCGGGTCTCCACGTCATCGAAGCGCAGTTACTGGAAGGCGACAAGGTTCGCGCCATTCATCACTCCGGATTTTGGGTTCGCGACCAAGCCTTCCTGCGCTCCGGCCCGCGCATGACGGTGAACAAGGATTACTTCGAACTCGATGGCCAACCCCTCGCCGTCGTCGGAACCACCTACATGTCGGCTGAGTTCCAGCGTCTCTACTTCGACCGCCCCAACGTTTACGTTTGGGATCAGGATCTCGCGCACATTCATTCCGCCGGTCTGAATATGATTCGCACCGGTTGGTGGACGGGATGGGACAAGCTCTGCGACGAAAATGGTCAGCCTTACGAGCGCACCCTGCGGACGCTTGAAGCCTATCTCATGACGGCGCGCAAAAGCGGTCTGCCCGTGCAGTTCAATTTTCTTGCGTTCCTGCCGGATGTTCTGGGAGGTGTGAATCCTTACCTCGATCCGGAGGCGGTTCGCCGCCAGAAGACATTGATCACCTCCATCGTCGAGCGCTTCCACGATGTTCCATGGCTGGCTTGGGACTTGATCAATGAGCCCAGTATTTCTCAGCATCTTTGGACCATGCGCCCGAATGGCGACGCCTTCGAGCTGGAAAAATGGAACGAATGGCTTAGCGAGCGCTATCCCGACCGGGCCGCGCTGGCCGCCGCGTGGAATCTTCCCGTCAGCGAAGTATTGGGCACGGTCGCTCTCCCCGAAGACATCGATTTTGCGCCACGTGGCATGTACGTGGGCCACAACGCGCTCAAAGTTTACGACTATTATCTTTTCGCGCAGGATGTCTTTTCGAATTGGGTCCGCACCATGCGCGACGCAATTCGCGGCACCGGATCGCGGCAGTTGGTCACGGTCGGCCAGGACGAGGGCGGCATTCAGGATCGCCTGTCGCCCGCCTATTGGGGCCAGTTTGTGGATTTCACCACCAACCATTCCTGGTGGCTCAACGACTATGTGCTGTGGGACTCGCTTCTGGCCAAGCAACCGGGAGAGACCTTGCTTATCCAGGAGACGGGATTGCAGCGCGAGTTGAATCTCGACGAAACGGCTCGCCGCACGCCCGAGAATGAAGGCGCTCTTCTCGAACGCAAAATTGCCACTTCGTTCATTCAAGGTTCCGGCGCCATCGAATGGCTGTGGAACACGAATTCCTACATGACCGAGAGTAACGAGACGCCGATTGGGGCCGTGTTTCCCGATGGTACTGAGAAGCCGGAAGCAACCGTGCTGCGTGGGTACGGCGATTTCTCCAAGTCGCTCAGCACGCATCTCCGCAACCCCCAACTGCCCTCCGTCGCCATCGTCACTTCGCAGGCAGCGCAGTTCTCCGTGATCCAGGGGTTGCAGCTCGAGGCGCAACAGAAGGCGGTGCGCGCCTTGGCGTACAACGATCGCCTGACCGCCTACGCGATTGCCGAGAATCAGATCGACAAACTCGGGACGCCGAAGCTGGCGATCCTGCCGTCCGCGCAAAGCTTAACCGGGAAAGCATGGCAAGTCTTGTTGCAGTACGCGAACCAGGGCGGCAGTCTGCTGATCACTGGGCCGGTGGACTACGACGAACACTGGCATCACGCCGGCCGCGCCGCGCAACTGAAACTGGAAGCTCAAACCGAGCCGCTGACCTACCATAACGCTCGCCTTCAGCTGAACGATCGCGCCCTTACGCTCTCCTTCGACACGCAGAAGCAGACATGGCTCGACGCGCTGCGTTTCAACGATGGGTCCACTCTCAAAGAGATTTCATACGGTAAGGGGCGTATCTTCTGGGCCGCCTATCCCGTCGAGTTGGCGGAAGGAACGCAACCTGCCGCCGATTTGTACGCCTATGTCGCAGGCCGGATCGGCATTTCCCCCGCGTTTGAAATCCAGTCCACGCTGTCGACCGGCATACTCATTTATCCGACGGTGCTTGAGGATTCGGTGATGTATGTGATGGTCTCGGACGCCGCGGAAGACACCAAAATCGATCTTCGCGACAAGTTCACCGGTGCGCGGCTCAGCTTGTTGCTGCCCGCTCAACATGCGGCGATTGCGGTGATTGGAAAGCGCGAGAAAGGCGTCGTCGCGAAGTACGGCTTCTAGTTTGGCGCGGACGCTCTTGTCCGCGTCGTTTTCAGTTCAGCGAAACATGTTCAGCGAAATAGCGCGAGATCTACCGCGTTCCCCATAGCCTCATGCCCCGCCGTCCCGGGATGCAAATGATCCCCACTGTCATACTGCGGAGCCATGCGGCTGGGAGTCGCCGGGTCGCGCAGAGCGGCGTCAAAATCGATGACCCCGTCGAAAGCCCCCGAAGATCGAATCCACTGGTTCACCGCCTCGCGCTTCGTCTCGCCCTGCGAGGTCCAGGCACCAAAGCCCTGATACGGAAGAATCGTCGCACCGAAAATCCTAAGGCCCCGGGCACGCGTGCGAGCGATGATCTGTTTGTAGCCGGCGATGATTTCATCCGCCGTCACTTGCGTCCGGCTTAGGCAAGGATTGGTTTCCAATACCTTTGTGTCTGGCTGACCAATGTCGTTAGTGCCTTCGAACAGAATCACCGCCTCAATTCCGGCCTGCGCCAAAACGTCGCGCCCCAGTCTGGCCAGCGCGTTCTGTCCCCAGCAGGGCGAAGTGGTCAGTACCCGGTTGCCGCCAATGCCGGCATTCAGCACGGCAATCTCATGGTGACTGGCAAGCAGCCGCCGGGCCAGCACGTCGGTCCAGCGCTCGTTCTTGTCGGGCCGGGAAGATGCGCCATCGGTAATCGAATCGCCGAGCGCAACCACCGCGCCTTTCACACTGGCGGGCGCCAGCACCTCCACCGCGCTCAGGAAGTACCACGATCCTGTAGTCTTCTCAAACCCATTCGCGCCTTCCTCGGCGGCGAAGTTACCCGCACTGGAAATGTAGTTGGTTTGAAACGCCGACCCGTGAACCGTGGCTGGCCCCGTGTCGCCCGCCGTAAACAAACTGATCACGAGATTCTGACCTGACCCCACGGAAAGCGAAACCGGATCGCTCAAAAACTCCGCGCCTTCAGGAATCGCGAACGATCGGCTGCCGCCAAAGGTCACCTCACGATTTGAACGCGGAACCAAAACCGCTCCGTCTTTTTGCAGCCCGACGAAAACCGCCTCCAGCCGAATCGAACGCGTGCCGAAAGTATTCGACAACCGGATCCGAACCGCGGTGCCTCCGATCGCGGTATGCACAACCTCGCGGATCGTTTGGTTGGAGAATGCCGCGGGCTGGTCGCTGGCCGCGTTCGCCGTGGCCCACGTCGTTACCCAACGTGGTGGACCGTCATTTCCAGACGCCAAGACCGACAAACATCCCATCGCCATGGCCAAGACAAACAACGCACGCAGCGGAAACATCACAGATCTTCCCATAATCAACATCCTTTTCTGATTGACCTCCGATCTGATTCAATTTCCGAATCGCCGGTCATTTTTTCCGCGCCCTTCCAGTCGACTCACGCACTACCAGCGTCGGTTCAATCGCGATCTCCGCAGAGTGCTCCTCATCGTGTTCGATCATCCGGATCAGGGTCTCGGCGGCGATCTGACCCATTTTGCCCAGGGGTTGATGTACCGTGGTCAGACTCGGGGTGTGGTACGCGGCCCAGGGAATATCGTCGAACCCGACGACAGAGATGTCCTGCGGGACACGAAAGCGTTCTTCCTGGATGGCGCGGATGGCCCCGATCGCGGAGATGTCGTTGTATGCGAACAACGCGGTGAATGGCTTTTTGCGGGCCAACAGTTGCTTCGCGTAGGGATATCCAAGCTGGGGAGACGGGTCGTCGAATTCGAGGTGGACGATCAAGTCCGTATCCATTTCAAGTCCCAGTTCTTGCGCGACCTTGCATACTCCCTTCCATCGCTCTTCCGAGTCTGAACTGCGGGGCTGCCCTTGCATGAACGCGATCTTGCGATGGCCGAGAGCCAGCAGATGCTCCAAGGCCATCCGAACTCCGGCCTCCTGATTCAGGACGAGGTTCGTAACGCCCTTTAACTTTCGGTGTCCGGCTACGGAAACCGTCGGCAAAGTCAGGGACTCCTGCAGGCTGGTGTCGATGGTGATGAATCCTTCCACTCCCCGCTCCAGCAGAAGTTGCGAGTGTTCGCGCAGCATGGCTGCGTCGTGCCGGTGAATAACCGTCAGGAAAAAGTAATTGTGCTGCCGGAGATAAGCCTCAACTCCGCTAATGACCATGGCGCCGTAGGCGTCGCCGATCTCCTCGATGATCAGTCCAACCGTGTAGGTGCGTTTCTTGCGCAATGATCGTGCAAGGAAATTAGGGCGATAGTTCAGTTGTTCCGCGGCTGCCCGGATGCGTTGTCGCGTGTGCTCGGGAATGGCGCGTGCGGAAGGGGCGTTGTTCAGGACGGCCGAGACTGTGCCGGGCGCGAGAGCGACCATGGCCGCAACTTCTCTCAGCGTGACTCTTCCCGGCTGGCTGAGGCGAGACTTCTTCTTTATTCCCATTGCGCGCGATTATCGCAGACCACCCATAATATATCCCCACATAAACTCGCCGATCGCACCAAACAACGCAATTGACCGTTCGTGCAACGCACGGGTGCGAGATTCCTCCGACATCGCGAGGATCACCTCTCAGCCTGTTTTGCCGAATCCCCGGGGAACGCATCGGCAATATTGCGCACCTTCAGCGATCGCCGAAGCTGTTCCCCATCCGCCTTGCTCTTCAATTGCAGCGTGACTGCCTCGCCCGGAAGCAGATCGAAATAATTATCGGAGACCTCAACTTCGTTGTCGCCAAAGCTCACGTACACATGACGAGCCAGCACCGGTGACTGCAGGCGCAACGCGTAGGTCCCGGCGCTCCCGCTCCAATCCGCCTGAATCGCTGGCACCGGAAGCACCAGGTTCCGCGTGCGATCAAAGAGCTGAAGATTGCGCGAGACGACCTTGCCATCCTTCATCAGATCGAACACGGAAAAGGCGTGCTGTGCATCGGTCCCCGCCAGCAACGCCTGCCGTGAGAACGTGGCATAGATCTTGCTCGAAAGCTCAGGAACGGTTATCGCCTGAGTCTTGTCCAGCAGCATCTTTCCCTGAAAGTCGAGCACACGGACGCGCAACTCCGCCGCCGCCGGTTGCTGCTTGTCCGAGACGACATATACAGACACGGTGCCGTTCTCCTCCCAAGGCGACACCAGCAAATCATCGTAAAAGCGCCGCGCATAGTATTGAAGCGCCTTCCAGTGTCCGTAGTAATCGATGCTCGCCCAAGAAGCGACGGGCCAGCAATCGTTGAGTTGCCAGTAGAGTGATCCCATGGTGCGCGGACGCTGCCGCCTCAGATGCTCGGCACCCACCTTGATGGCCTCCGCCTGCAACACCTGGCTGACATAAAGGAACGATTCGAAGTCGCGGGGCTCATGGTACTCGCGCAGCATGTAAGTGCGAATGCGCTCGTTGCCGCCAACATTCTTTTGGTGCGCCTGCATCACCGGCGAGACGATATCGAGATCCTGCGCCTCGGCAAATTTGTGGACCGCCTGGATGTCGGGGAACGACTGGAATCCGTATTCCGACATGAAGCGCGGAAACTGGTGCGTGTATTCTTCGATCGGTTCCAGCGCGTGCCACACGGCCCAGTAATGCATGTCACCGTTGCGTTGGCCGCCCGGAGTATCCTCGAAGTTCGCGGATGGTGAGCTCGGCCAATACGGCACCGGCGCCCCGTGCTCGGCCACCACACTCTTAATAATGTCGTGGAATAGCACGACGTAGTCCTGCCACACACGCTCGCGCTGCGGCGGGGTCAGAGTTTCCTTGAAATTCATGCGGTCGCCCCAGAATTTCCACCCCCCTTCCACTTCGTTGTTGCCGCTCCACAACGAAATGCTGGGATGATCGCGCAGGCGCTTCACCTGCTCAATCACCTCCTGCCGCACATTCTCCTGGAAAGCCGTATCGCCCGGAACCATCGCTCCGCCGAACATGAAATCCTGCCAGACCATAATGCCCAGTTCATCGCAGATGTCATAGAAGTCGTCCGCTTCGTAGTAGCCGCCGCCCCAGTGCCGGATCATGTTCATGTGAGCATCGCGCGCCGCCTGCAGAATCTGCCGATGCTGCGCCGGTGTGACGCGAGTCGCGAAGCTGTCGAACGGAATCACATCTGCGCCTTTGGCAAAAATCGGAATCCCATTCACGACAAACGTAAAGCTCTTCCCCCACTGGTCGGGATCGCGGCGCAATTCAAGCGAGCGCAGTCCGGTGCGCAATTCGGCGTTGTCCTCGACCACAGACTTCTTACCCTTAGGGAGGGAGAGCGTGGCAGAAAAATTGTAGAGCGTCTGCGGCCCATATCCATTGGGATACCAGAGGCTTGGATTGGAGATGCGGAAAGGAATGGAGATGTGGTTCGAGCCCTCATCGAGGTGGACTTTCTGCTCCGCATCGAGCGGACACCGACCACATAGGCCGATCGAGTGAGAGAATGCGAGACTTCCGTCAGTCTTAACCGCGGAGACAACGTCGAACTCCGCCGACAGCACCGCTTCATCCTTGCTGATCTTCTGCTGGCGGACGTGGAAGTTGTCGATGCGCAGATCGTCCCATGCAATCAACTTCACCGCCCGCCATATTCCCTCGGTGACGTACCGCGGGCCCCAATCCCAGCCGTAGTTGTAGGGCGCTTTGCGGGTATACGGGTCCGTCGCGATCCCGTCTTCACTGATGGCTTGTACCTGGTTCACGGTCGGCAAGCGATACGGTTCGGCCTTCACTTTTGGCGTCATCAGCATAATGGGAGAGTGGAAGACGATCCGCAGTGCATTCTTCCCGACATGCAGGCGATCTTTCACCGCCCGTCGCCATGACCGAAACATATTGTCGGCCTGCAACAGTTCGGCGTCATTAAGGTAGACATCGGCGAAGGTATCCAGCCCGGCAAACAGCAGGTCTACATGCCCGCGCGCGAGAGTCGCGGCGTCCACGTCGAACTCGGTCTGGTACTCCCAGTCGGTCAGCCCAATCCACTGCAGCGATTTCTCGTTGTCGCGATAGAACGGATCGGGAATCAACTTGTTTCGAAGAAGATCCACCTGCACCAGGCCTGGGACCTCGGCGTCGTGCCATTGTTCAACCCCGGCATGGCCGCTGCCGTTGAGGGCGTGAAACTGCCAGCCGGAATGAAGGAGGACCGCGCGCGGGGGCAGGGCGAGAGATGGGATGGAAGCGAGCACACAGCTGGAGATAAGAATTAACGCCAGAATTGCACGGCGTTGGCAGCGTTTGGAAACGACCATGATGGCCTCAGGGGTGCTCCCATCGTAGCCTTTCGGGAACCGGCATGCCCGAACTGCCCGCGGTGAGTGCGTATTTTGCCGAGTTGGATTCCGCGCCGGATTATACTCGCAGAACGTTCTTTCCAGACGTTAAAATATGGTCTACAATATCGATTTTGTCATCCAATCCGCGGCAGATCGGCCGAACTCATCCGTTCCCGACGCCGGAGGCTGCATGAAATTCCGCATTGCGAAGTGCGCGGTTCTTCTCTTCATCACCTTTTCTGCACTTTCCTCCCTGTGGGCGGGAGACGCGATTCCAAAAATTGCCTGGCAACGAGGTATTGGCGTGCCGCTGCCGAACCCCGGCACACGTAAGCCCCAGTTGCCCGACTTGATTGACGACGGGTACTGGCAAGGCGCGCCGGTCGGCGGTTTTGGCTCCGGCACTTTCTCGCGCACGTATCGCGGCGATTTTTCGCGCTGGCATTTGAAGGCAGGCATTCATAAATACGAAACCGTTTACGCCAACCAGTTCGCCATTTATGAGAAGTCCGAGGGCGCGCCGGAAGGCATCGCCCAGGTCCTCCTCGCAGATCATCCCGCCAATAAAGACCTCAGCTCCTGGAAATGGGACTACCCCGTCGGCGCGGGAACTTATTATTCGCTCTACCCGAAGTCATGGTACGACTACCGTTGGGACAAGTTGCCGGCTCACGTCACCCTGGAACAATTTTCTCCAATTCTCCCCGACAACTACCGCGAGACCAGCTATCCGGTCGCCGTATACCGCTGGCATGCCGACAATCCCACGGATAAACCTGTGACCGTTTCGGTGCTGCTCTCCTGGGCGAACATGGTGGGCTGGCTGCGTTACCCGTCGCACAAATTTGATGAGTCGGGAATGAGCTCCGGCAATTACAACAGCGTAGTTTCCACGCCTTTGGGAAACACCGGCACTATGAAATCCGTTGTGTTTGACCGCATTCGTTCCGGCGAGGTTCAGGACGACTGGGACGGGCAGTTCGCCATCTCGTCGCTCGAATCTCCGGGCGTGGAAATTACTTATCAAAATAGTTTCATTCCCGACGAATTCGGTGGCGACCAGGTTTGGGCTCCTTTCGCGAAGGACGGACGCCTCGCCAACAACGACTTCCAGTGGATCAGCAGCGGAGAGACCCTTGCTGGCGCAATCTCTGTGCGCTTCACCTTGCAGCCCGGCGAGAAGCGCGTCGTGCCCATGGCGATTTCCTGGGATCTTCCGCTGATTGAGTTTGGCACCGGCCGCAAGTGGTACCGGCACTACACCGACTTTTTTGGCACGTCGGGAAAAAACGCTCTCAAGGTCGCGGCGGAAGGCCTGACTCACGCCGCCGAATGGAGCGACGCCATCGATGCCTGGCAGGCTCCTTATATCAACGACACCAGCAAGCCGGAATGGTATCGCGCCGAACTCTTCAACGAACTCTACATTCTGACGGACGGCGGATCATTTTGGGGACGCCCTGTCGGAGCTGACCCCAAATCTCCGGCCCTCTTTTCTTTTCTGGAATGCTACGACTATCCATACTATTCGACGCTTGATGTTCGCTTCTCTGGTTCCATGCCGCTGGTCAAGTTTTGGCCCGACTTGGATAAGCAGGAGATGCGCACTTTCGCTGAAACCGTCCAGCGCAGTGAGCCCGAAAAGCTGATCTGGAATTGGAAAACAGATCAGGACCATAAACCCGCGTTTCGCACACGCAAGAGCAAAGGAGCGGTTCCCCACGACCTCGGCGCTCCCGAAGAGGATCCATTCTTCAAAGTCAACCAGTTTAGTTGGCAGAACACCGACGACTGGAAGGACTTGAACACGAAATTTGTATTGATGGTCTATCGCGACTACGTTTTCACCGGCCGCACCGACACGCAATTCCTGCGCGACACCTGGCCCTCGGTGCAACTCGCGCTCGACTATCTCCGGAAATACGACCGCAATGGTGATGGCATCCCCGAAAACGAAGGCTTCCCCGACCAGACCTACGATGTCTGGGTGGTTCGCGGCGAAAGCGCCTACTGTGGCGGACTTTGGCTGGCAGCTCTGCGCGCTGCCGAAGAGATCGCCAAGACCTTGAACGACCCAACCGCGCAGGCGAAGTATCACGATCTGTTCGCCAGAAGTCAGGCCAGCTATATCAAGAAGCTCTGGAACGGAGAGTATTTCCGCTACGACACCGAAAGCGAATATCGCGACAGCATCCAAGCCGACCAACTCGCGGGACAGTGGTACGCGCACATGACCGGCCTCGGCGATCTCGTCCCGCTGGACATGCAACGCAAAGCGCTGAAAAAGATTTTCGACTTCAACGTGATGAAGTTCGCGAAGGGGGAAATGGGCGCCATCAACGGCATCGCCGCCGACGGCACCATGATGACGACCAACGAGCAGGTGAAGGAAGTCTGGATCGGCACCACCTTCAGCGTCGCTGCCCTAATGTTGGCCGACGGCCTCAAAGACGAGGCCTACCGCACCGCATGGGGCGTCTACCACGTGATCTACGAGACCAAGGGATACTGGTTCCGTACGCCCGAAGCGTACGAGATCGACGGCAATTTCCGCGCCTCCATGTACATGCGCCCGGCCGCGATCTGGGCGATGGAGATGACCGTACCCCCGTCCATTGCAGACCCGCCAGTGGGAGCAGCAGCGCTGAAACGCGACGATCCACCGGCCTTGCCCTGAAAATAGCAGAAAGGCGCCGCAACTCCGCAGATCTGGCTTTCAAACCGGCCGGAGAAGGTGGCGATTGCTTGCGAGGATCCGGCTAAGCATCCAGTCACCGCGTGTTCTGGGTCGCGGATCAATTTGCGAAACCGCTAACCACAAAGGCCGCGAATGAAGCGCCTGAGACCAAAGCCTTCGTGATAGCTCGTGGCCTTGGTGGTTTCAGGGTCTTGTGGGTTAAGTATGGCGGGAATCGTGGATGCGGTAAATTACAATACATCCATTCGATCCTCAGTTGCAGTCTTAGAGAGAGGAGTTAAGGATACGGACGACGGATTCTCGGCGTTGGGCCTGGCAGGTTCGAGCTTGCCGGGCGGGCCGGGCGCCCAGCGCCAGCGCACTTTGATCTCAACCATTATGCGGGCCATGTACTCTCGGATGTTCTGCCGAACGTTCGCCCCGGCGGCGATGCTATTCCTGCTGGTTGGAGCAGGTATTGGGCAGAATACGGCGCGGATCACGCTTGACCAGGCCATTGATCTGGCGCTGGCGCACAATCATTCGCTCAAGGCTACGCGAACCCTGATCCTTCAGAATCAGGCTCAGGAGATCACCGCGAACCTGCGCCCCAATCCGACGTTGGGCTTGGATACGCAGTTTCTTCCATTTTTTAGTCCACAAGATTTTTCTGGCGACAATCTGAACAACGTTCAGCAGTTCGATATTGGGCTTTCTTACCTCTTCGAACGCGGCCACAAGCGGCAGCGGCGGTTGCAGGCCGCGAGAGATGTGACCGCCGTGACGCGCGCACAGGTTGCCGACGCTGAGCGCACACTGGCGTTTAATGTAGGGCAGCAGTTCGTCAGCGTTTTACTGGCGGAATCGACGCTGCAGTTTGCGCTCGAGAATCTGAAAGGTTTTCAGCAGACGGTCGATATCGGCGAGGCGCAACTCAAAGCGGGATACATTGGTGAAGGCGATTATCTGAAGATCAAACTCCAGTTGCTGCAGTTTCAGACCGACGTCTCTTCTGCCCGCCTGGCAAAGAAGCAGGCGCTTGTCGGCCTGCGCGGGTTCCTGGGCTACAACGCGGTGCCGGCCGACTACGACGTGGTTGGAGAACTGGAGTTTCAGCCGCTCAAAGGAAATCTGGAAGACTTGCAGTCGCGGGCGCTGCGCGAGCGGCCCGACTTTCGTGCCGCTGAATTGGGCATCACCGCCGCGCAAAGCCAAGTCCTTCTGGCCAAAGCCAACGCCAAGGTCGATGTAAATGGTACCTATGATTTCTCCCACGTCTCGGGAGAGAGCACGGCTTCGCTCTTCGCTAGTTTTGAGTTGCCGATTTTCAACCGCAATCAGGGCGAGATCGCACGTACCGGCCATGCCCTCGCCCAAGCACAGGAGCAGCAGCAATCCGCCAGTGACACGGTGCTTTCCGACGTGGCCAATGCCTATGAGGCGGTCCGGAGCAACGAAGAAGTGGTGCAACTTTATACTTCCGGCTACCTTAAACAAGCGCAGGACTCGCGCGACATCAGTGAGTATGCTTACAAGCGCGGCGCCGCAAGTCTGCTGGACTATCTGGATGCGGAGCGGAGCTACCGATCGGTGCAACTGGCCTATCGCCAGGCCTTGGCATCTTATAGAACGGCGCTGGAGCAATTGAAGGAAGCCGAAGGAACGAGGAACCTGCCATGAGGAAGATGCGCATGAAGATGCGCGCGGCCCGCTGGTTGGCTGCATTCGCTACCGCGTCGGCGATCATGCTGGTGAGTGCCGGCTGCGGAGGGTCCGGACCGAAAGCCTCCGCTGATTCGAATAGCGCCAAGAGCTCGGATAATGCGGTACTGTTCACCATCCCGCAAGAGCAGATGGCGCACGTGCAGGTGCTGACGGTTCAGCCCCTGACGCTTAGTCGAACGCTCCGGCTGACGGGAGCTGTCGCTTACAACAGTTTTCGCACGACGCCTGTCATCTCGCAGGTGAGCGGGCCGGTCAGCCGGGTGGCGGTCGTGCCCGGTCAGAAGGTACACAAAGGCGAGCCCATGCTGTATGTGGCGAGCCCGGATTATTCGCAACTCCGCACGAATTATCTAAAAGCCAAGGCTGCCTATGCTCTGGCAGAAAGGGCCTATGCTCGCGCCCGTGACTTGTATGAGCACAAAGCGATTGCCGAGCAAAATTTGGAGCAGGCGCAATCGGCCGAGATCCAGGCGAGCGGCGATCTGGCTTCGGCGCAAGCTGCATTGAAAGTGATGGGAATTACCGATCCTGACGAGCTCATGAAAGGTCCACCTTCCTTCGAAGTTCCCGTGAGAGCGCCAATCAGTGGCCTGGTTGTCGAGCAGAATGTGTCCGCCGGCCAACTCATTCAACCAGGCACCACCCAGTGTTTCATGATTTCTGATGTCAGCAGCGTCTGGGTGCTGGTCAATATCTATCAGAAAGATTTGCCCTATGTGCGGGTCGGAGATACGGTCGCAATTCAGACCGATACTTATCCTGAAGTCTTCCACGGACGCATCTCCTACGTCGCGGCATCGCTCGATCCGAACACGCGTACACTGCAGGCGCGCATCGAGACGAGCAATCCCGGCGAGAAGCTGAAGAAGGATATGTACGTGGCAGCGACGGTAAACGCGGGCGCGATCCCAAATGCCATTGCGCTCCCGGATGCCGCAGTGCTCCGCGATAGCGAGAACCAGCCTTTTGTTTATGCCGCCGCAGGTTCGAATCAGTTTGGCAGACGCGGCGTTACTCTCGGAGAGAGCTTGGACGGACAGACACAAATTACCAGTGGGCTGAAGCCTGGGGACCAAGTTGTCGGAAACGGCAGCTTGTTCCTGCAGTTTGCGAACTCGTTGCAGCGTTAGTGGAGCGACGCGCGTCTCGCCCGTCCAGCTTGGATTTGGCTGAAGCCTTGTGACGGAGGCCGGGCGGGGACGCCCGGCTCTCGACCAGCAGAAAAGAATTTAAGGATAGTGTCCACCACAACCGAATGATCCACCGAATAGTCCAAGCGGCGCTGCGTCAAAAGTTTCTCGTACTGATGCTGACCGCTTTTATCACGGTCGGCGGAATCCTGTCTTTTGAGCGGATGCCGGTGGACGCCTATCCTGACCTCTCGCCTCCACAGGTCGAAATCATTACGCAGTGGCCGGACCACGCCGCGGAGGAAGTCGAACGACTGGTCACGCTTCCTCTTGAACTCCAGATGAACGGCGTTCCGCGCATGGTGGTGATGCGCTCCAAATCACTCTACGGTTTGTCCGATCTGATCCTTACTTTCGATGAAAGCACGGACAGCTATTTTGCGCGGCAAATCGTCTTCCAGCGGCTGGCGCAAGCCACTCTGCCGACGGGAGTAATCCCGACCATGGCGCCCTTGTTCAGCCCCAGTGGTCTGGTCTATCGCTATGTACTGGAAAGTCCCGACCGCACACCTCAGGAGTTGAAAACGATTGAGGACTGGGTGGTGCAGCGGGCTTATCGCTCCGTGCCCGGCGTCGCCGACGACTCGGGCTTTGGTGGAACCGTGATGCAATACCAGGTGCTGCTCGACCCGGCGCGCATCTACGGATATCACCTCACCATTCCGCAAGTGGTAACCGCGCTCGCCGCTAACAACTCAAATGCCGGCGGCGGATTCTATTCTCAGGGCGGACAGTTCTACTACGTGCGCGGCATCGGACTGGTACGCAATACGGATGACATTGGAAACATCGTGGTTGGCGCCAACAAGGGCGTGCCGATCCGAGTGCGCGATATAGGAGACGTCCAGATCGGGCACGCACCGCGTCTGGGCGAATTCGGCTTCAAGAAGAATGACGATGCCGTGGAGGGCGTCATTCTGATGCTGCGCGGCGAGCAGACCCAGAACGTCCTGAAAGCAGTTGAGGCAAAAACCGAGGAACTCAACCGCCATGTATTGCCGCCTGACGTGAAGATTCATCCCTTTTACGACCGCAGTGAACTCGTGAGCCTCACCACGGACACGGTGGAAGCGAACCTGCTGCGCGGCATGGTGCTGGTTTTGATCGTGCTGATTTTCTTCCTGGTGAGTTTTCGCGCTGCCGTCATTGTCGCTATCACCATTCCACTCTCGCTTCTGTTTGCCTTCATCGTGCTCCATGCGCACGACGTTGCCGCGAATCTGCTCTCCATCGGCGCGATTGATTTTGGAATTGTCATTGATGGCACCGTGGTCATGATTGAAAATATCTACCGCGAACTGGCGCTACGGGAGGGACAGCAGTACAACCTGAACGAAGTGATCCTCGCGGCTGCGAAAGATGTCGATCGCCCGATTTTCTATTCGGTGGCCGTAATCCTCGCCGGCTATCTGCCGATTTACGCGCTGACTGGAGCCTCTGGCAAACTGTTTCACCCCATGGCAGAGACCATGTCTTTTGCGCTGGTCGGCGCGCTCATCCTGACCCTCACGTTGATACCCGTGCTCGCCTCCTACTGGTTCAAGAAAGGCGTGCACGAGAAACC
>Ga0209890_10000373_pt1 | contig 20702 bp, 11 predicted proteins | sample OrgsoiDNA2013049_FD_185799 | JGI IMG/M metagenome (GOLD analysis project Ga0209890, IMG submission 185799) | Permafrost soil microbial communities from the Arctic, to analyse light accelerated degradation of dissolved organic matter (DOM) -... | ecosystem: Environmental > Terrestrial > Soil >...
GTTACTTCTTGGAGGCCTGAGCGGACAGCGCAGCGTAGGTCTTGTCGGAGGGGGCCGTGCTTGAGACCGGGAGGTTGGATTCGAGCCAGCCGGGCGTGGTCACCCGCCCCATGCCGTCGTGCTCGCCGTGGAACCCGCCGCGCATGTCGACCACGCTCGTGTAGCCGGCCGCCTCGAGCAGCGCCGCGGCCTGGAGCGAGCGCCCGCCCGCCTTGCACCCGACGACGAGCTTGGTGTCGGGGGCAAAGTTGGCGGCGACCACCTTCTGGAAATCGCCGTTCGGGCTCATCCGGCCGTTCGTGAAGTGCAGCAGGGGCACGTTCGCTGCCCCCACCGGATGACCTTCCTCGAATTCGGGAATCGACCGGACATCCAGGTAGCTCCAGCCTTCCGCGAGCAGCGCGGCAGCCTCGGGTGGTGTCACGCGTTTGACCATGGAGCGGGTGTTACCACAATATGGTGGTCCACCCATGGCGAAAGTCCCCCACCTGCGGGTCGTCGCGGCCGTCATCGCGCGAAACGAGCGCTACCTCATCACCCAACGCCGGCCCACGGCCGTGCTGGCCGGATTGTGGGAATTCCCCGGCGGCCGCGTCGAAGAAGGCGAGACCGACGCTGCGGCCTTGCTGCGAGAGGTGCGCGAGCGGGTCGGCGTCGACGTGACGGTTGGCGCCAACATCGGCCGGCGCACGCACGACTATGACGGTTACTCGGTCGAGCTGGCGCTCTACCAGGCGGAGATCGTCGGCGCTTCCGAACCGACGGCCGTGCGGGTCGCCGATTGTCGCTGGGTCGCCTCGAGTGAATTCGAGAACTACCGTTTTCCCGCCGCGGATCAGGCGACGATGGATCTGTTGCTCGGTATAAAGCGCTAGAGCGCGCTGGCCCTCCCCTTCCCAGCGCCCGCGCTAAGGTGGTAGTTACCCGAGCGCACCATGGCCAAACCCGTTACCCCCAGCGACGGACTCCGCCGTGCCGAGCGCGGCTCGATCCGCCCGTTCAAGCGCGTCCTCTGCGCGAACCGCGGAGAGATCGCGATCCGCGTCTTCCGCGCCTGCACCGAGCTCGGTTTCCGCACGGTGGCGATCTTCTCGGAAGAGGATCGCGTCCACCTGCACCGCTACAAGGCCGACGAGGCCTATCTGGTCGGCAAGGGACTCGAGCCGGTGGCGGCCTATCTGGCCGAGGACGAGATCGTCGAGCTGGCCAAGCGGCACGAGATCGACGCGATTCACCCGGGCTACGGCCTCCTCTCAGAGCGGGCCTCGTTCGCGCGCAAGTGCCGCGAGGCGGGGATCGTCTTCGTCGGGCCTGCGCCCGAGGCGATCGATGCGCTGGGTGACAAGGTGGCCGCGCGGAAGATCGCGGCCGCCGCCGGCGTGCCGACGGTGCCGGGGACGCCCGAGGCGATCAAGACGTTGGAGTCGGCGCGCGCCTTCGCCGACGGCGTCGGCTACCCGGTGATGATCAAGGCGTCCGCCGGCGGCGGCGGGCGCGGCATGCGTGTCGTGCGCAGCGCCGGCGAGCTCCCCGAGCTGCTCGAACGCGCGCGCTCGGAGGCCCGGAAGGCGTTCGGCGACGACTCGGTCTTCCTCGAGAAGCTGGTCCTGCGGCCGAAGCACATCGAGGTGCAGATCCTCGGCGACAACTACGGCAACCTGGTCCATCTCTACGAGCGCGACTGCTCGGTGCAGCGGCGCCACCAGAAGGTCGTCGAGTACGCGCCGGCCTGGTCGCTTCCCGAGGAGCTTCGCGCGCGCCTGGCCGACGACGCGCTCAAGGTCGCCCGCCAGGTGGACTACGCGAACGCCGGGACGGTCGAGTTCCTGGTCGGCGAGGACGGCGGCCACTACTTCATCGAGGTCAACCCGCGCATCCAGGTCGAGCACACGGTGACCGAGGCGATCACCGGCCGCGATCTGGTGCAGGCGCAGCTGCGGATCGCCGAGGGCTATCGCCTGGCCGACCCGGAGATCGGGATCGGCAGCCAGGCGGAGATCGTCCAGCGCGGCGTTGCCATCCAGGTGCGCGTCACCGCCGAGGATCCCAAGAACGACTTTCTCCCCGACACCGGCAAGATCCAGGTCTACCGGCCGGCGGCGGGCCTCGGCATTCGCCTCGATGACGGCTCGGGTTACGTCGGGGCGCGCGTCTCGCCGTATTACGATTCGCTGCTGGCCAAGATCACGGCCAGCGGCCTCGAGTGGAACTACGCTCGTCGCAAGGTGGTCCGGGCCCTGCGCGAGTTCCGCATCCGGGGCGTGAAGACGAACCTGGCGTTTCTAGAAAACGTGCTGCTGCACCCGACGTTCGCCGCCGGCAAGGCGCACACCACCTTCATCGACGAGACGCCCGAGCTGGTGCAGTACGCGCCGCGCCGCGACCGCGCCACCCGCATCCTGCGCTATGTCGGCTCGACGATCGTCAACGGCCACCCGACGGTGCGTGGCAAGCCGAAGCCGCCGCTCTCGGTGCTGTCGCTCGAGGCGGCGGTGCCGCCGGTCCCCAAGACCACGCCGCCCCCGGGGACCAAACAGCTCCTCGATCGCGAGGGGCCGGCCGGGATCGTCAAGATGCTGCGCGGCGACACCCGCGTGCGCCTGACCGACACCACCTGGCGCGACGCGCATCAGTCGCTGCTGGCGACGCGCGTGCGGACCTATGATCTCTCGCGCGTGGCGCCGGCGACGGCCCACCTGGCCCACGATCTGTTCTCGCTCGAGATGTGGGGGGGCGCCACCTTCGACGTCGCCTATCGATTCCTGTCGGAGGATCCCTGGCTGCGGCTCGACGAGCTACGCCGGCAGGTTCCGAACGTGATGTTTCAGATGCTGGTCCGCGGCGCCAACGCCGTCGGCTACACGAACTACTCCGACGACGTGGTGGTGGCCTTCATCGAAGAGGCGGCTACGGCGGGGATCGACGTGTTCCGGATCTTCGACGCGCTCAACGACGTCGACAACATGCAGGTGGCGATCGAGGCGGCGCAGAAAACCGGGCGGATCGTAGAGACGGCCATCTGCTACACGGGCGACGTCGCCGACCCGACGCGCACCAAGTACGACCTCAAGTACTACGTCAACCTGGCGCAGGAGATCGTCAAGCGCGGGACCCATCTTCTTTGCATCAAGGACATGGCGGGGCTCCTGCGGCCGCGGGCGGCGACGATGCTGGTGAAGGCGCTGCGCGACGCCGTCGACGTGCCGCTCCACTTGCACATGCACGACACCTCGGGCAACAGCATCGCGTCGAACCTGGCGGCGGTCGAGGCGGGCGTGGCGGTCATCGACGGCGCGGTCAGCAGCATGGGCGGCATGACCTCGCAGCCCTCGCTGTCATCGATGGCGTTCGCGCTGCAAGGCGCGCCGCGCGACCCGCGAATGTCGCCCGAGATCTTCGAGAAGCTGGCCGCCTACTGGGAGCCGGTGCGGGCCTACTACGCCCCCTTCGAGTCGGGGCTGAAGGCGCCGGCGGCCGACGTCTACCAGCACGAGATCCCGGGCGGGCAGTACTCGAACCTGCGCGCGCAGGCCGAGGCGCTGGGGGTCGGCGACCACGGCTGGGAGACGGTCAAGCAGGCCTACGCCGAGGTCAACCAGCTCTTCGGCGACATCCCCAAGGTGACGCCGTCGTCGAAGGTCGTCGGCGACATGGCGATCTGGATGGTCAAGCAGGGGCTCGACGGCGCAGGCGTCTCGGCGCGGGCCAAGGAGCTGACCTTCCCCGAGTCGGTGATCGATTTCATGCGCGGCGCGCTCGGCAAGCCGCCGGGCGGATTCCCCGAGCCGCTGCGCAGCGACATCCTCAAGGGCGCGGCCGTGATCGACGGGCGCCCGGGCGCCACCATGCCTCCCTACGACTGGGCCGGCGCCAAGCGTGAGGTCGAGACGCTGGCCGGCGTCGATGTGGCCCGCCGCGACGTCGTCTCCTACGCGCTCTATCCCAAGGTGATGCGCGGCTACATGGAGCACCGCGCGCTGCACGGCGATACCTCCGTGCTGCCGACGCCGACCTTCTTCTACGGCCTGCGCGTCGGCGAAGAGGCCTGGATCGACATCGAGCCCGGCAAGACGCTCATCATCAAGCTGCTCTCCATCGGCGAGATCGAGCCCGACGGCGCGCGCGTGCTCACCTTCGAGATCAACGGCCAGTCTCGCCAGATGCGTGTGGCCGACGACGCCGCCAAGGTGACCGGCCCCAAGAATCGCCGCGCCACGGACAAGCCGGGCGAGGTCGGCGCGCCGATGCCGGGGCGAGTGATCGATCTCGTGACCAAGGTCGGCGAGCAGGTGAAGGCCGGGCAAAAACTGCTGGTCACAGAGGCGATGAAGCTGGAGACGGTGATCAAGGCGCCCATCAGCGGGACCGTGCGGGAGATCGTCGCCGGCGCCGGTGAGAGCGTCGAGGCGGGCGACCTGCTCGTCGTGATTGAAGAGGCGCCCGCCACGTCGTGAGGCCGGGTACAATGCCGCGCGCCATGACGGTCTTGCGCCGACTGCTGCGGTCGCAGCAAGCAGGGCTCCTTCTCATCATCGCCACGTTGATGGTCACGCTGGCGATCGCGGCGGGTTCACACGTCGACGAATCGACCGGCGCGACGGTCAACAACTTCTTCAACTCGTACACGCTGATCCAGACCGCCACCGACGCCAGCTTCATCGCCATCATGGCGGTGGGCGCCACGGTGGTGATCATCTCGGCGGGGATCGATCTCTCGGTGGGGTCGGTCTACGCGCTCTGCGGCGTCGTGATGGGCCTCGCCCTGCGCGGGAGCTCGGGCGGCGCCGGCGCCGTCTGGCTGGGCCTGGTGATCTGTGTCGGCATCGGCCTCGCCGCAGGCGCGGTCAACGGCGCGATGGTGGTCGGTCTGCGCGTCCACCCGTTCATCATCACGCTCGGCAGCATGTGGATCCTGCGCGGCATCGCCTTCGTGACCAGCAAGGCGGAGAGCATCATGCTGCCCGAATCGTTGGCTCACTTCGCCAAGGCGCCGCTCGGTCTGGGGACGGCGCTCTACCCGGTGCCGATGCTGGGGATGCTGGCGGTCGCCGCGCTCGGCGCGCTCTACCTCGAACGGACGGTCATGGGGCGCCACGTTTTTGCTCTGGGAGGGAACGCCGAGGCCAGCCGCTACTCGGGGCTGCGCCTGGGGCGAATCCAGGTCGGCGTCTATGTCCTCGCCGGGGGGACCGCCGGGCTGGCAGCATTCCTGGGGGCCAGCTTCTACGGCTCGGTCTCCTGTGGAGACGCGACCGGATATGAGTTATACGTCATCGCCTCCGCGGTCGTCGGCGGCGCTCGGTTGAGCGGCGGTCGTGGCAGTGCCATCAACGCGATGCTGGGTGCCGTGCTCATCGTCCTTATCCGGCAGTCCATCCGGACGCTGCACCTCGACCAGAACTACGAATGGATCATCATCGGATGTGCCATCGTCGTCGCGGTCGTTCTCGATCAAGCGAGCGCCAGGTTTGCGGCGCGAAGATTGGCGGAGGGGGAAAGATGAGGAACGCTCGGTTTGTGGGTGTCGTGCGCGCGGTTCGCGTCATCGGTGCAGTCGGCGCGATCGGCGCGATCGGCGCGATCGGATTGACGGCGCTGGTCAGCGGGTGCCACCAGCCGGCCAGCCAGGCGCCGCCGCCGGCGCCCTCCGCGCCCGAGCCGGCGCATTCGGCGCAGAAGCCGATCCGGATCGCCATGATCGCCAAGAGCTCGACCAACCCGGTGTTCCTCTCGGCCCGGCGCGGCGCCGAGACGGCCGCGCGCGATCTCTCGGCGAAGATCGGTGTCCCCATCGAGATCGTCTGGCTGACCCCGCCCACCGAGGACGGCCAGATTCAGGCGCAGCGGATCGCGCAGGCGGTGAACGAAGGGGCGAGCGCCATCCTCGTCTCCTGTTCGGACGCCGGGAAGCTCACCGGCGCCATCGACGACGCGGTGGCGCGCGGCGTGCAGGTCATGACCTTCGACAGCGACGCGCCGAAGTCGAAGCGCTTCGCCTACTACGGGGTCGACGACTTCCGCGTCGGCGAGCAGGTCATGGAGGAGCTCTCCCGACTCCTCGACGGCAAGGGGAAGGTGGCCATCCTCGCCGGCAATCAGAACGCGCCCAACCTGCGCCGCCGCGTCGAGGGGATCAAGGCCGAGGCGGCCAAGTCCAAGGGGATCCAGATCGTCGGGACTTTCTACCACAACGAGACTCCGCAGGACTCCGCCGCCGAGGTGATCCGGGTGAACAACGCTTACCCGGGCATCAGGGGATGGGCGATGGCAGGCGGATGGGCGCTTTACACCAAGACGCTGCTCACCGATCTCGACCCGAAGAAGATCAAGCTGGTCGCCGTCGACGCGCTGCCGCCTGAGCTCCCCTACATCGTGAAGGGGCTGGCGCCGGTGCTGCTGGCACAGTCGTCGTACCTGTGGGGGAACGTTGGGGTCACGAAGATCATCGACAAGATCTTCTACAAGCGAGAGGTCCCCGAGATCATCCCGATGGATCCGGCGCGGGTCACCATCGACTCGCTCGGCTCGTGGGCGCGCCAGCTCCGCCAGTGGGGCTTCCCCGACGTTCCCGAGGAATATTTGAAGCTGAAGTAGGCGCGGCTTGGACGCCCCCATCATCTCGTTCCGGCGCGTGGAGAAGCGCTTCCCGGGTGTGCGCGCGCTGGAGGAGGTCAGCTTCGACATCGCGCGCGGCTCGTGCCACGCGCTTTGTGGCGAGAACGGCGCCGGGAAGAGCACGCTCGGCAAGCTGCTGGCGGGGATCGACACCCCGGACGGTGGGGAGATCCTGCTCGACGGCCGGGCGGTCCGGTTCGACAGCCCGCGCGACGCGCTGGCGGCTGGCGTTGGCATGGTCCACCAGGAGCTGGCCTTCTGCGAGAACATGTCGGTCGCCGAGAACCTCTGCCTGGGGGAGCTGCCGCGGCGCGGGCCCTTCGTCGATCGCCCGGCGGTGGAGCGGCGCGGTCGCCAGCTGCTGGAGGCGATCGAGGCGACCATCGACGTCCAGCGCCTGGTTGGCGAGCTGACCGTCGCCGAGCAGCAGGTCGTGCAGATCGCGTCGGCGGTCGGTGGCGGCGCGCGCGTCATCATCTTCGACGAGCCGACCAGCAGCCTGTCGGAGCAGGAGGCCGACCACCTCTATGCACTGATGGGCCGTCTGCGCGAGCGCGGGGTCACCTGCGTCTACGTCTCGCATCGGATGCCGGAGATCTTTCGCCTCTGCGACACCATCACCGTCCTGCGCGACGGACGACACGTCACGACACAGTCGGCACGCGCGCTCGACGAGGCCGCCCTGGTCGAGCTCATGATCGGGCGCCGCCTCGACCTCTACCTTCCCAAGCAGACCAGCCGCGAGCCGGGCGAGCTGATTCTGCGGGTCGACAAGTTGTCGAGCCCGGGCAAGTTCCACGACGTCGGCTTCGAGGTTCGCGCCGGTGAGATCGTCGGCCTGGCCGGGTTGGTGGGGGCCGGGCGCTCCGACGTGGCGAAGGCGATCTTCGGATTGGATACCGCCGCCGACGGGCGGGTCGAGATCGCCGGGGAGCTGCTCCCTGGCGGCTCGCCCACCGCCGCGATGAGGGCGGGGGTGGGCCTGGTGCCGGAGGATCGCAAACGGCAGGGGTTCATCCCCCAGCTCTCGGGCAGTCAGAACCTGGCGCTCCCCGTGCTTCCACAGCTCGCGCGCTGGGGATGGTTGCGCGCCGGCGCGGAGCGCGCGCTCGGCGAGGAGGCCTTCCAGCGCCTCAACATGCGAGCCCCGAATCTCGACGCCGCAACCATCGGGCTGTCGGGCGGCAACCAACAGAAGATCGTCTTCGCCAAGTGGCTGGCCGCGCGATGTCGGCTTCTGATCCTCGACGAGCCGACCCGTGGCGTGGACGTCGGCGCGAAGTCGGAAATCCATTCCTTGATCCACGGTCTCGCGGAAGCGGGAACCGGGATCCTGCTCATCTCGAGCGAGCTCCCCGAGCTCATCGCGCTGTCGACCCGGATGTTGGTTCTGCGCGAAGGGCGGATGGTCGGCGCGCTGCCGCGCGGAGCGGATCAAGGAGCTTTGATCCGCTTGATGGCGGGGATCGATCGTGATCCCGATCGGGTTGTTTCCGACCCCAGAACTAGCCGAAAATAGCGCCGTTACAGCGCATCTTGCAAGCGAGCGACCTGCGACATTTCGGGCTTATTTCCAAGGGGTTTCGCGCCAGCAAAATCTATTGAGGCATGTACCGAAAGTCTTTACACGAACCCCATCCGCAGCTACGGTCCGCGAAGTTAGCGACGACCAAGGATCAAAGAAATCAACCTGGGAGGGATCATTGATGCGACTTCGTGCATGCCTGCTTGCGATTGCTGTCGTGGTGCCAGTTCGCGCGTTCGCGCAAACGCCGCCGCCGCCGGCTGAGGCCGCGCCGCCTCCGCCGCCCACGGTGGTGGTCACGCCGGCCCCTGCGCCCGCGCCGACAGTCGTCGTCGTGGCTCCGCCCGCTGCTCCGGCCCCCGCCGTGGCTCCGGCGACCCCGTCGCCGAAGTTCGTCTTCGGCGGCTTGGTCGACACGTACTACCTCTATAACTTCACGCCGCCATCGGGTGCGAACTCGCTCTCGTTCGCGCCGCCCGTCGCGGGCGTTGGGCGCGCGTTCGACACCAACGCGAACAGCATGACGCTGGCGCTTGCCAAGTTGACGATGAACGCCTCGCTGGACGTCGTTTCGTTGCAGCTCGACCTGGGCTACGGGTCGGTGGGCACGATCATCAACAATTCGGTGGATGGTCTGCCGTCGGCGTCGGCTCAGGCGGGAAACAACTTCCTGATCGAGCAGGCTTTCGGCGAGATCGCTCTGCCCGGCAACCTCACCCTCGACTTCGGTAAGTTCACCACCACCGCGGGCGCCGAGGTCATCGAGGCGAACAAGAACTGGCTCTACTCCCGCTCGCTGCTCTTCAACGCGATTCCGCTGCTCCACACCGGTGTTCGCGCCAACTTGAAGATCAACGACATGGTCACCGTCCAGGGCAGCGTGGTCAACGGTTGGAACAACGACCCCGACCTGAACGCCTGGAAGACGATCGGCCTGTCGGCATCGATCACGGCAAGCCCGGCTCTGAGCGTCATCTTGACGACGTACTTCGGCAAGGAAGGCCAGCCGCAGCCGGCCGGCGGTCCTACGCCGGGCGACCTGCGCTTCTTGCTCGACGCCGTCGCTGCGTTCACGGTCAACAGCAACTTCGGCCTCAACCTGAACATCGACTACATCAAGGCGTTCGACGACATCGCCGGCGACTACCAGATCGGCGGCGCCCTCATGGGTCGCTACGTCATCAGCGATCACCTGAACTTCGCCGCTCGTGGCGAGTTCCTGGCGACCCACTACAGCGCGCTGCCGGGAGGCCCCGTGACCGTGAAGCAGGGTGAAGGCACGATCATGCTCGGCATCGACGTCGGCAAGAACTTCGAGCTTCGTCCCGAGGTTCGGGGTGACTTCGCCGGTCAGGTCAACGGTGTGGACATTCTCCAGGGGGGCACGAAGTCCAACGCCATCACTGGCGAGCTCGCGGCCCTCACCTGGTTCTAACCGCCGCATCACCAGTTAAGACTTAAGCAGCACCAAACGGGAGGCCTCGGCCTCCCGTTTTTTTTTGGTGCGCCCTGGGAGGGTTCCAAGCCTCCCGCTCGACGCGATCATTTTTTTCGCGCGATGATTGAGGAAGCTGCTGGCGAGACTCAGCCGCTGACGCGGAGCATGTCGTTGAGCACGCCGGCCGCGGTGACGGCCGGGCCGGCGCCGGGGCCGGTGATCACCAGTGGGTTCTTGCGGTAGCGCGAGGTGGTGAAGGCGACCTGGTTGTCGGTCCCCTTGAGGCCGTAGAACGGGCTGGCCCGGTCGACGACCCTCAACCCGACGGAGATGCGGTCCTTGGTGACCGTCGCGACGTAGCGGAGCGTAGCCCCCTTGGCCTTGGCGGCGGCGGCCCGGCGCGACCAGTCGGCGTCGATGTCGGGGAGGCGGGAGAGAAAGAGCTCGCGGGGGAGAGCTTTCATCGACTCTGGAACCAGCGACTCGACCGCGACGTCGGCGGGCTCGCCGGCGAAGGCCAGCAGCCGTCCGAGAATCAGCGCCTTGCGCCCGACGTCGACGCCCGAGAGGTCATCGCGCGGGTCCGGCTCGGTGTAGCCGAGCTCCATCGCGCGGCCGAGCGCGGCGGAGAAGGACCGCCCCTTCTCGACCTCGGTCAGCACGAAGCCGAGGGTCCCCGACAGGCATCCTTCGATCTTCAGGACGCGATCGCCTGATTCGACCAGCTTGCGGTGGGTGTCGAAGATCGGCAGCCCGGCGCCGACGGTCGCCTCTGTCAGCAGGCGCCGACCGGCGCTCGCCGCCAGCGCCGCCAGCGCCTCGCTCTCGGCGCGCGGGCCCGAGATGGGCCGTTTGTTGGCCAGCACCACGTCCATCCCCGCGCCCAGCGCCTGCCGGATGAGCGGCGTGCTCTCGTCGGCGGTGACGTCGACCAAGATAGGATCGCCGAGCGCGTGCTCGGCCAGCGCCGCCAGCGCCTCGGCGGGCGCCGCGGCCCGACCGCCGGGCACTTCGGCCAGCGACTTCCCCTTTTCCTTGGCCGCGCAGAGTGCCGCCACCACGCGCGGGGGAAGCCCGTTGGGGTCGAACACGAACCCTCGACGATCGATGGCCGCGACCAGGCGCAGCTTGGAACGCTTGCCGTTTTCGCCGGAGGTGCCGTTCTTGCCGTCTTTGGTGTTCTTCCCACCTTGGCCTTGGCCCTGGGCCATGATCTTGGCCAGGGCGCGCCCGATCTGGCCGAAGCCGAGCAGCACGGTGTCGGTGTGCGCCGCCCGCGCCGCAGCGCCGCCGCCGATCTTCGACAGCTGGAAGGCGCCGTGCACGGCGCGCTGGGCGGCCGCCACGTCCTTGGCCGCCACGACGAACGAGATGTTGAGCTCCGACGACCCCTGGGCGATGGCGACGATGTTGATCTTCGCCTCGGCCAGAGCCGTGAAGACGCGCGCCGCGATGCCGAGATGGCCGGCCATGCCGATCCCGACCACCGCCACCGTCGCCAGCCCCGAGCGCGAATCGATCCCGTCGATCTCGCCCCGCGTGATCTGATCGCGGAACTCCTCGCTCAGTCGATCGCACGCGCGCCGCGCCGCGCCCTCGGGGACCGAGAAGCAGATCGACTGCTCGGACGACGACTGCGAGATGAGCGAGACGCTGATCCCCTCGAGGTGCAGTGCCTCGAACGTCCGCGCCGCGATCCCCGGCACCCCCAGCATACCGTTCCCGGCCACCGTGAGCAGCGCCTGGCCCCCCACCGCCGAGAGCGCCTTGACCGGATAGCGATCGAGCGTGCGGCGCGCGGAGATCTCGGTGCCGGCGGCGGTTGCGTCGGCGAACGGCCTAACGAACACCGGGATCGAACGGCCGGCGACGGGGATGAGCGCGCGCGGATGCAAAACCTTGGCGCCGAAATAGGCCAGCTCGGCCGCCTCGCGAACATGCAGCTGCGGGATCACGCGCGCGTCGGGGACGACGCGCGGGTCGGCGGTGAGCAGCCCCGGGACGTCCTTCCAGAGTGAGACTTCTTTCGCCGACAGCGCGCGTCCGAGCAGGGTGGCGGTCAGATCGGTGCCGCCGCGTCCGAGCGTCGCCACCCCGAGCGCTCGGCGATCATCGCCGTGCGCATGCTCTTGCCCGTGGTCGCCATCCCGGTCATCGATCTTGGCGGCGCCGATGAATCCCGGGATGACCGGCGTCAAACCCGCCGCGCAGAGCGGACGCAGCACCTTGCGGGCTGCCAGGTCTGTGAGCATGAGGTTGGGCGAGGCGCCACCGAACGGACCGTCGGTGAAGATCACCTCGGTCGCATCGACGTAGCGCGCGCGGACCCCGGCCGCGCCGAGCGCCGCCGCCAGCAGCCGCGCCGACAGGCGCTCGCCGCGGCTGACGATGAAGTCGCGCGTCCGCGGCGTCAGCTCCTTGAGCACCGCCAGGCTGGAGAGCAGCCGCTCGAGCTCGTCCATCGAGCGCGCGATCTCGGCGGCGACCTCCTTGGTGCCCTGTCGGGCCGCTCCCCGGAGGATCTCCAGGTAGCGGGCGCCGAGGTCGTCGATCTCCTTGGCGGCGCTCGCGCCGTCGCCGGCCGCCGCCCGCTTGGCGAGCCCGAGCAAAGTGTCGGTCACGCCGGCTGGAGCCGACACCACCACGATGCGCGGGGCGGTGCGCGTCTTGACGATCTCCACGACCCGCCGGAACGCCGCGGCGTCCGCCAGCGACGCCCCACCGAATTTGTGAATCTCGATGCCGAGCTTCCGGGCGTTCGGAAAGACCTTCTTCGGGCTCATGTCGAGGGGAAGATGTATCGTATGTTTCGGACTATGTCGCGCTCAACGTTCCGCTGCATCTCTGGCTGCGGGGGGGAGTACGCCCTCGACGAGATCATCTACAAGTGCCCGAAATGCGGAGACCTCCTGGAGGTCGTCCACGACATGGAGGCGCTCAAGACCCGCAGCGCCGCCTCCTGGATCAAGCTGTTCGACGAGCGCTACCTGCGGACGTCGTGGCCCTACGGCTCGGGCGTCTGGGGGAAGAAAGAGTGGGTTCAGCCCCATGTCCGCGACGAGAACGTCGTCTCGATGCTCGAGGGGGGGACCAACCTCCTGTGGGCCGAGCGCTACGGCCGCGAGCTCGGCCTTGGCGATCTCTGGGTCAAGCAGTGCGGCGTTTCGCACACTGGATCCTTCAAGGACCTCGGGATGACGGTGCTGGTCTCGACCGTCAAACAGATGATCGCGGACGGCAAGCCGCTGCGCGCGGTCGCCTGCGCCTCGACCGGTGACACCTCGGCGGCGCTGGCCGCCTACGCCGCCGCCGCCGGCATTCGCGCGATGGTCATCCTGCCGCGCGGGAAGGTGTCGACGGCGCAGCTGGTGCAGCCGCTGGCCAACGGCGCGATCGTGCTCGCGGTGGACGGCGATTTCGACGACTGCATGACGATGGTGAAGCGGCTGGCGGAAGAAGAGGGGGTCTACCTCGCCAACAGCATGAACAGCCTGCGTATCGAGGGTCAGAAGACCGTCGCCATCGAGATGGTGCAGCAGTTCGACTGGGAGGTCCCCGACTGGGTGGTGATCCCGGGCGGCAACCTCGGCAACGTCAGCGCCCTCGGCGCCGGCTTCCTGATGATGAAGGAGCTGGGGTTGATCCAGAAGCTGCCGCGCATCTGCGTCGCGCAGGCCCAGGCGGCGAACCCGCTCTACCGCGCCTACAAGGACGGTTGGGACAAGTTCAAGGCCGTCACCGCGCAACCGACGCTCGCCTCGGCTATCCAGATCGGCAACCCGGTGAGCGTGAAGAAGGCGATCCGGACGCTGGAGAAGTTCGAGGGCGTGGTCGAAGAGGCCACCGAGGCCGAGCTGGCCGACGCCGCCGCGCGGGCCGATCGCACGGGGTTGTTCAACTGCCCGCACACGGGAGTCGCGCTGGCCGCGCTGGAGAAGCTGATTGCGCGCCGCGAGATCCGTTCGACGGACCGGGCCGTGGTCGTCAGCACTGCCAACGGGCTGAAGTTCACGGACTTCAAGGTGCAGTACCACGAGGGGACCCTCCCCGCCGTCCCCAAGCCGCGTTACGCCAACCACCCCGTCTACCTGCCCAACGACTACGTCGCGGTCAGGGACGAGGTGCGGCGCCGGCTGGACTGACGTCCGGGGGCTCGCATCGGGGCCCGGCGTCGCTTCGCTCGCCGGCCCCTCGCTCGCCACCGTCGGGCCCGGAGCCGCAGGCGACCCCCGTTACGCACCGATCTGACGGACCCCGTCCGGGCTCCCGGCGCATACAAGGCTTCTGGCGTATTTGATGACGGGGGCGAGTTTTCGGGGCGAGCGAGGGTCCCGGCGAGCGAAGCGACGCCGGGGCCCGATGCGAGCTCTGGATGCGAGCTTCTGCTGGACGTGGAACACCCACAGCGTGCTACAGTGAGCCGTTTGGCAATATTCCCGGAAACCGAGGACATGGAACAGCACGTCAACCCACCGCGTCAAGGCCTGTATGACCCCCAAAATGAGCATGACTCATGCGGGGTTGGCTTCGTTGTCGATCTGAAGGGACGCAAGTCCAACAAGATCGTTCGGGACGGCGTCCAGATCCTTCTCAACCTCGAGCATCGCGGCGCCTGCGGGGCAGAAAAGAACACGGGTGACGGGGCCGGCATCCTGATTCAGATTCCGCACACCTTCTTGGCTGCGGTCTGCGCCGAGGCCAAGGGGCACATCACCCTGCCTGCGCCCGGGCACTACGGCGTCGGCATGGTCTTCTTGCCCAGCGATCCGGGCAGCCGCGCCGCTTGTGAGCACCTCTTCGAGAAGGTGGTGCGCGACGAGGGGCAGCGCGTGCTCGGTTGGCGCGAGCTCCCGGTCGACAGTCGAATGCTCGGGCCGACTGCCCGCAAGTCGCAGCCGGTCATGAAACAGCTCTTCATTGCGCGACACCCGTCGATCCCCGACGACGACGCCTTCGAGCGAAAACTCTACGTCATCCGCCGGCGCGCCCGCCACGCGGTCCGCCGGCTGGAGATTCCCGAGAAGGCCAGCTTCTACATCTCCAGCCTCTCGTCACGGACGATTGTCTACAAGGGGATGCTGAACTGCGATCAGCTGACCGCGTTCTATCTCGACCTGCAGGACGAGCGCGTCGAGTCGGCCCTGGCGCTGGTGCACTCGCGCTTTTCGACCAACACCTTCCCCAACTGGTCGCGCGCGCATCCCTACCGGATGATCGCGCACAACGGCGAGATCAACACGCTGCGCGGCAACGTCAACTGGATGCACGCCCGCGAGAGCATGTTCGCCTCCAAGCTGTTCGGGGACGACCTGCAGAAGTGCATCCCGGTCGTCGACACCGAGGGGTCGGACTCGGGGATGTTCGATAACGTCCTCGAGCTGCTCTTTCTCGCCGGGCGGTCGCTGCCGCACGCGATGATGATGATGATCCCCGAGCCGTGGTCGAACCACGAGTCGATGCCGCGCGCGCGGAAGGACTTCTACGAGTTCCACGGCTGCCTGATGGAGCCCTGGGACGGTCCGGCCTCGGTGGCGTTCACCGACGGCGTCCGCATCGGCGCCACGCTCGACCGCAACGGACTGCGTCCGTCGCGCTACTACGTCACCAAGGACGGCCTGGTCGTGATGGCGTCGGAGGTCGGCGTGCTCGACATCCCGCCCGAGCGCATCCTCGAGAAAGGCCGACTGCAGCCAGGACGCATGTTTCTCGTCGACACGGCCCAAGGCCGGATCATCGGCGACGACGAGATCAAGGACGAGATGGCCGCTGCGGCCCCCTACGGGCAGTGGCTGAAGGAGAACCTGATCTCGATCGGCGACTTGCCCAAGCCTCCGTCGGTGATCGAGCCCGATCACGACACGGTGATGCGGCGCCAGGAGGCGTTCGGCTACACCAGCGAGGACCTCAAGGTGCTGGTGGCGCCGATGGCGATCGACGGTGTCGAGGCCAACGGGTCGATGGGGACCGACACGCCGCTGGCGGTGCTGTCGAACAAACCGCAGCTCCTCTACAGCTACTTCAAACAGCTGTTCGCTCAGGTGACCAACCCGCCGGTCGACGCCATCCGCGAAGAGATCATCATGGCGGTCGACACCGCGATCGGCCCCGAGGGGAACCTGCTCGAGCCGACGCCGGCTTCCGCGCGCCAGATCGGTCTCCCCACGCCGGTGCTCCGCAACCAGGAGCTCGAGAAGCTGCGCAACCTCGACGGTGGCGCCGGCTCGCACGGCTTCAAGAGCATCACCCTGCCGGCGCTCTATGACGTGGCGGCAGGCGGCGAGGGGTTGCGGGCCGGGATCGAGGCGCTGCGCGCCGCGGCCAGCAAGGCGATCGCCGACGGGAACAACATCATCATCCTCTCCGACCGCGGGCACGATCGCGAGCGGGCGCCGATCCCGGCGCTGCTGACCGTCGCGTCGGTGCAGCATCATCTGTTGCGCGAAGGGTCGCGCACGCGGGTCGGCCTGGTCCTCGAGACCGGGGAGCCGCGCGAGGTGCACCACTTTGCGCTGCTGCTCGGCTACGGTGCCAGCGCCGTCAACCCGTACCTGGCGTTCGAATCGCTGCACGACATGATCAAGCAGGGGCTCCTGCCAGGAGATGCCGAAAAGGCCGAGCAGAAGTACGTCAAGGCGGTCGCCAAGGGGATCGTGAAGGTCTGCTCGAAGATGGGGATCTCGACCATCCAGAGCTACCACGGGGCGCAGGTGTTCGAAGCGATCGGCCTCAACCAGCCCTTCATCGACGAGTACTTCACCTGGACCGCCTCGCGCGTCGAGGGGATCGGCATCGACGCGGTCGCCGACGAGGTCCACCAGCGCCACCTGCGCGCCTTCCCGGATCGCCCGTTGCCGGAGGACAGCCTCGACCCGGGGGGGCAGTACCAGTACCGCCGCACCGGCGAGTACCACCTCTTCAACCCCGAGAGCATCCACAAGCTGCAGTACGCCTGCCGCACCGGCGACTTCAAGATCTTCAAGGAGTACTCGCGGCTCGTCGACGATCAGGCGCGCCATCTCTGCACGCTGCGCGGCCTGATGGACCTCAAGTCGACGAAGAAGCCGGTGCCGCTCGAGGAGGTCGAGCCGATCGAGGCGATTCTCAAGCGGTTCAAGACCGGCGCCATGTCGTACGGCTCGATCAGCAAAGAGGCCCACGAGACGCTGGCGATCGCCATGAACCGGATCGGCGGCAAGAGCAACACCGGAGAAGGCGGCGAAGATCCGGCGCGCTTCGTCCCCGACGCCAACGGCGACTCGCGGCGCAGCGCGATCAAACAGGTCGCCTCCGGCCGCTTCGGGGTGACCAGCCAGTACCTGGTCAGCGCCGACGAGATCCAGATCAAGATGGCGCAGGGGGCGAAGCCGGGCGAAGGGGGCCAGCTCCCCGGCTCGAAGGTCTATCCCTGGATCGCCAAGGTCCGCTACTCGACGCCGGGCGTGGGGCTCATCTCGCCGCCCCCCCACCACGACATCTATTCGATCGAGGACCTGGCGCAGCTCATTCATGACCTCAAGAACGCCAACCCCCGCGCCCGCATCAGCGTGAAGCTGGTCGCCGAGGTCGGCGTCGGAACGATCGCCGCCGGGGTCGCCAAGGCGCACGCCGACCTGGTGCTCATCAGCGGGCACGACGGCGGCACGGGCGCATCGCCGCTCACCAGCGTCAAGCACGCGGGCGCCCCCTGGGAGCTCGGGCTCGCCGAGGCGCATCAGGTCCTCGTTCTGAACGGCCTGCGCAGCCGGATCGTCGTCGAGACGGACGGCCAGCTCAAGACCGGTCGCGACGTCGTCGTCGCCGCGCTGCTGGGTGCCGAGGAGTTCGGCTTCTCGACGGCGCCGCTCGTCTCCGTCGGCTGCATCATGATGCGGGTCTGCCACCTCAACACCTGCCCGGTCGGCGTGGCGACGCAGAACCCCGAGCTGCGGAAGAAGTTCACCGGCAAGCCGGAGAACGCCGTCAACTTCATGCGCTTCGTGGCCACCGAGGTCCGCGAGCTGATGGCGGAGCTCGGCTTCCGTACCCTGAACGAGATGGTCGGCCACACCGAGCACCTCGAGATGAAAAAGGCGATCGACCACTGGAAGGCGCGCGGTCTCGACTTCTCGAAGATCCTCTACCAGCCGCAGGTCGGTCCCGAGGTGGGACGCTACAAGACGCTCGATCAGGACCATGGCCTCGAGAACTCGCTCGACATGACCACGATCCTGCCATTGTGCGAGCCCGCTATCTCGCGCGGGGAGAAGGTCGAGGCGTCGATTCCGATCCGCAACGTCAACCGCGTCGTCGGCACCATCACCGGCAGCGAGATCACGCGGAAGTACGGTCCGGAGGGGCTGCCCGACGACACCATCAAGCTGAAGTTCACCGGCTCCGCCGGCCAGAGCTTCGGCGCGTTCCTTCCACGCGGCATGACGCTGACGCTGGAAGGGGACGCCAACGACTACGTCGGCAAGGGGCTCTCGGGCGGACGGATCATCGTCTACCCGTCGAAGCAGGCGACCTTCGCCGCCGAGGAGAACATCCTCATCGGCAACGTGGCGCTCTACGGCGCCACCGCCGGTGAGGCCTTCTTCCGGGGCGTCGCCGGTGAGCGCTTCGCCGTCCGCAACAGCGGCGCCAACGCGGTCGTCGAAGGGGTCGGCGATCACGGCTGCGAGTACATGACGGGTGGGCGCGTGGTGATCATCGGCGGCAGCGGTCGCAACTTCGCCGCCGGCATGTCGGGCGGCGTCGCCTATGTGCTCGACGAGGGGGGCACCTTCGCCAAGCGTTGCAACAAGGAGATGGTCGGCCTGGACAAGCTGGAAGATCCCGAAGAGGCGAAGTTGGTGCACGGGCTCGTGCTGCGCCACGCACAGGCGACCGGAAGCAAGCGCGCCGAGGAGATCCTGGCGACCTGGAAGGAATGGGTGCCGTACTTCGTGCGCGTCATGCCGAACGACTACCGCCGCGTCCTCGAGACGCAAAAGAAGATGCGCGACCAGGGCCTGTCGCAGGAGGAGGCCGAGATGGCCGCCTTCGAGCTGAATTCCAAGGACACCGCGCGCCTCGGTGGGAAGTAGGCGGTCATGGGTAAGCTGACCGGTTTCATGGAGTACGAACGGCGCGACGACCCGGGTCGCGATCCGCAAACCCGCCTGCGCGACTGGCGCGAGTTCCACGACCACCTGCCAGAGACGACGCTGAAGGAACAGGGGGCGCGCTGTATGGACTGCGGCGTCCCCTTCTGTCACACGGGGACCATCTTGCCGGGGGGGGCGTCGGGCTGTCCGATCAACAACCTCATCCCCGAATGGAACGACCTCGTCTACCGCGGGCAGTGGCACGAGGCACTGACGCGTCTGCACAAGACCAACAACTTCCCCGAGTTCACCGGCCGCGTCTGCCCCGCGCCCTGTGAAGGGTCTTGCGTGCTCGGCATCAGCGAGCCGGCGGTCAGCATCAAGAGCATCGAGTGCTCGATCGTCGACAAGGGTTTTGCAGAAGGGTGGATCGTCGCCGAGCCGCCGCTCCGCCGAACCGGCAAGACGGTCGCCGTCGTCGGCTCGGGACCGGCGGGCCTGGCCTGCGCGGCGCAGCTCAACAGGGCGGGTCACACCGTGACGGTGTTCGAACGCGACGATCGGATCGGCGGCCTCTTGATGTACGGCATCCCGCCCATGAAGCTGGAGAAGCAGATCGTCGACCGGCGCGTGAACCTGCTCGCCGAGGAGGGGATCAAGTTCGTCACCGGTGCTCACATCGGGAAGAACTATCCGACCGACAAGTTGCGCGCGTCGTTCGACGCCATCGTCCTTTGCGGCGGCGCCACGGCCGCGCGCGATCTCCCCGTCGAGGGGCGAAACCTGGGCGGCGTTCACCTCGCCATGGAGTTCCTGCAGAAGAGCTGCAAGAGCCTGCTCGACAGCAACTTCGCCGACGGCCAGTACATCAACGCCCAGGGGAAGAACGTCATCGTGATCGGTGGCGGCGACACCGGCACCGACTGCGTCGGGACCTCGCTGCGCCACGGCTGCAAGAGCCTGGTGCAGTTCGAGATCCTGCCGCGTCCGCCGACGCTGCGCGCGGCCGACAACCCCTGGCCGCAGTGGCCGCGCGTCTACAAGCTCGACTACGGGCAGGAAGAGGCGGCGGCCCTCTTCGGCGCCGACCCGCGCCAGTACGTGACGGTCACCAAGGGCCTTGTCGGCGACAGCGGCGGCAACGTCAAGGAGCTGCACACGATCGAGGTCGAGTGGGTGAAGAACGGTGACGGCCGCCTCAACATGAAAGAAAAGGCGGGCACCGAGCGTGTCTGGCCGGCGGAGCTGGTGCTGCTGGCGATGGGGTTCGTCGGTCCCGAGAAGCCGGGGCTGCTGGCCGATCTGGGCGTGGCGCTCGACGGGCGCGGCAACGTCACCGTCGACGGTGACAAGGCGACCAGCGTCGGCGGCGTCTTCGCAGCGGGCGACATGGCGCGTGGCCAGTCGTTGATTGTCTGGGCGATTGCCGAAGGTCGTGCCGCCGCCCGCGGCGTCGATCGCTATCTGATGGGCGAGACGTTACTGCCGTAGCGGGCGGGACTGCCGCGGCTGGCGGCGTCTGGTGGGTCTACCTCGCGCGCTGCGGGGACGGGACGCTCTACTGCGGCATCGCGCGCGACGTGCGGGCCCGGATCGCGGCTCATGGGTCCGGAAAAGGGGCGCGTTACACCCGGGGGCGCGGGCCCATCGTGCTGCTCTCCGCCCACCGCTGCCGCAACCAGGGGACGGCGCTCAGAATCGAGCGCGCAATCAAGGGGTTGTCTCGTTCCGAGAAACTGGAAGCTGCGATCGATCCTCGACGCTGGGCGGCCATCGCGCGCGCTGCCCGTGAGCGGGGTCGGTTGGGGCGATAACCGCCCACATGTCGCAGGTCATCCTCCCGATTTGTTTCGAGTAGGTTATTTGTCTGCGCAGAGGGATTTCAGCAGAGCTATCGTGCGCAGCATGAAGCTCTCCCGTTGCTTAAGTGTCTTGACGGTTGTTTTCGGGCTCATTTTCGCTGGCTGCGCGGGTGTCACGCCGAAGGCCACCACCGGCACCGGCGGCAGCGGCAATGGCAACGGCAAGGGGGGCAGCAACGGGACGGGCGGCCGCATCA
>Ga0209890_10000376_pt1 | contig 20647 bp, 15 predicted proteins | sample OrgsoiDNA2013049_FD_185799 | JGI IMG/M metagenome (GOLD analysis project Ga0209890, IMG submission 185799) | Permafrost soil microbial communities from the Arctic, to analyse light accelerated degradation of dissolved organic matter (DOM) -... | ecosystem: Environmental > Terrestrial > Soil >...
CTTTCACGGCGGTAACACGGGTTCAAATCCCGTCGGGGACGCCAAACCTTATCAACGCTTTAGAAGAAAAGAAATGATTCTTCGCGGGCACAAAAAGGAACAGCAGAACAGCTAAATCTCTCCGTCCTGCCGTTCCACAACTGCATTTCCCAAGATTTGTCGCCTTGTTCGTAGGCACAAAAAGGCACAGACTCACACCTCAGTCGCGGGCACCGTTGCGCGGACGCGAAACAAGCGAATCACTCCACTCTGCGCTTCGCGTTTTTGTGCCGTGACAGCCTGCGTGTAAGTATCCATCGTGACCCGACTGGAGGCGTGCCGAAGCAGTTCCTGCATGACCTTGATGTCCACTCTGGTTGCCCGCAGCATTGTCGAATACGTATGGCGGAAGGTGTGCCACCCTATACCTTTGGTGATCCCCACTCGAATCGCGATAGGCCGAATGACTTTGCGCATGATTTGTTGTCCCCAATATGGTCGCTGACCGTTCACGCTGGGGCTGGCAAAGACCCAGTCCTCCGGTCCACTGTATTTTGCTTGTTGACGCCATGCCTGCAGCGCTTCGGCCAGATAGGGATCGAGCGGAACGGGTTTCTGCGACGATTCCGTTTTACAGGGGCCGGTCACCTGCATCACGATGGATCGAACCACACTGATCTCATTGGCATCGAAGTCGACGTCCTTCCACTTCAGCCCGAACAATTCGCTCATTCTCAACCCCGTGCCCACATCCAACAGTACGAGGGTCCGTTCTCTGAGGGCCAACGCGTTTAACAAGTGTTGCACTTCGCTGACACTCAGTACCACTGGGATCTTCCTCCGTTTAGCGCTCTGCCGCACCAAGCGGATGGGATTGCCGGAGCAGACTTGATAGCGAATCCCATGGTTAAAAACGACGCTCATGAGGTTTCTGATTTTGGCACAGGTAGCTCGTGCCAAGGGCAAGGACCTGAGCCACAGCTCTACCTCCCCCGCATTGATCGCGGAAAGGGTGTAGTTTCTCCAGCGCGGCAGAATCCATTTATTTAGGTAGCCTTGGTAGGTCACTTTGGTTGAGTGCGTTTTCCAAGTGTGGTCCGTTGCCAGTTCGCGCTGGCGATAGTGGTTCACCAACTCAGAAACGGTAAGAGGCTGCAAGCTCAGGCGTGGGTCATTCAGATTGATTTCCCGTCGCAGTGCCGCGACCTCCAGCAGCGCCGATGACTTGTCTGAGAACTGTGCGATCGAACCGATCACCATCCTACGATGTTTTCGCTTGCCATCAGCTCCTGCCTCTCGCCATCTAAATTCCTAAACATCGGGACCGTGCGAACGTGTGGATCGCATGATACTTCCGTTTTGCATAGTGTCTCCTTTGCTACTCTTGGTTTGGTCAACCAGGGTTTCTTGGTTGGACTGCCATTGTGGCAAATCGAGTAGAGCCGGAAGTTCCGGCTGTAGAGATGGCCGAAAACGCCTGTGGCGTGTGCGCGTTGGTGCTCTTCGCATGCTGTTGAACTCAGCCGCTAGCAATGGTGCTTTCCGCGCGGGCACAAATAGGCACAGGCGGGCGGTTCAGGTGAGGACAACGGGCGGCTGATCCGACAGGCTACCGCTTTGCTGCGGCGATGTCCCAATGTTTGCGCCCAATCCGCAAGACAAGCGATGGCGCGAACAGTCATTGCAAGGCAAGCCGACATCTCCATCGGCTTGCGCATCTCGCACGACAAGAACATGCGTCTGGCATGACCCGTGGATATCGCGCGTTCGTGCGGTCGAACATGGCGTTTGCAGCGAGTTCATACCACTACTCGCGAAACACTCAAAGTCGTTCTCCCTCATCGACTCGCTCTCGATAGACAGACACCACACAGACCGTCGGTTCCTTATGTATTGCTGTGTCGAGGGATGACATGGAGATGTTTGGTATCCTCGATCTGGAGACGAGCTTCGAGGGATGCCGCTTCGCAATCGGAGTTACGAACGCGAACAACAAGCGATTCCGGCTAGCACGCGGCGGCGAGCTAGAATGGTAGAGCGAGAACGGGTCTGAAACATGGGGCGACTCCAGCGGCTCTTCACTGTCGTGATTTTAGCGGCGATCTGCTTTGGAGCGGACGGCATGCGCGCATTCGCGAGCGACGAGGATTCCATCCAGCGGGTTCTGGCTGCGGGACAACAAGCAATGCTGGAGCGCCATAACGGACAAGCGGTTCACGTTCTACGAAACGGACTCAAAGATTACCCCGAGGACAATCGGCTGCGCTTGGAACTCGGCCGCGCTTACCTGTCCAGCGGAGCCGATGGTCGAGCCATCCGGCTCTTTCGCGAGATTCTCAGGACTGAGCCTAACAATCGGCTGGCCAAATTGGAGTTGGCGCGGGCCCTCGGGTACGGCCAGCAGTATGGAAGTTCCGACGAGATCTACAAGGAACTACTGAGCGCGAACGCGGCGGATGAAACGGCAGCGATAGGACTGGCGAGCAATCTGTTGCATCAGCAACGATCGTCGGAAGCAGGGGGTGTCGTAGACAGAGCCCTGACATTTCATCCCAACAGCCTACGCTTGGAGGAGTACAAGGACAGGATTGAGAGCGGACGCCTGGGCGGTGAGGAACGTGAACTGGTGGCTGCGCGAAATCTGGTGGAAATGGACACCGACTATGTCAACGATTCCTCCAAGAATCATTCCTGGCGGTCATTACAGCGCCTCGATTTCGGCATAAGGCCCGGCCTGACGAATCGCCTGCTGTTTGAGCAGCAGTTTCAACATGGCTTTGACGATTCTTTTGAAGTGGTCGAGACTTTCAATGAGGAACTCCGGTGGAGGCTTCGCGAGTCACTTTTGTTTTCCGCCGGAGGAGGCGCGGTACGGTTTGACAACGCAGATGTGCACGCGACTTACGACGCGTCTCTGGCGTTCCAACCGATGCGGCATTTGGTGCTGGGGGCGGCCTTTGCGCGCGTGCCTATCATCCCAGACGCGGAGGCTTCGGAGCACAGACTTACGGCGCAGGGTTGGGAGGTTTTCTCGATCTGGACGCCAGCGCGTTGGCAGATCAATCTGCACGGGTCACGGCAGCACTACTCAGACGGGAACATTGGCAGCCGCCAGAGCGCAGAACTGCTCCGCGAGTGGGGAGCGCAGCGGCTGGCCTTCGAAGCGGGCTACCGCTATCAGCACTACAGTTTCGACCAAGAGCTAGCGCATGGCTACTTCAGTCCGAACAGTTATCAGAGCCATTTGGTGATGGCTGGAGTTCGCTTTCATTCGGGGAGAAGGTATCGAGGAGAATTCCTCGTGCACAGTGGGCTGGAATCGCCGGCAGCGGGTGCCGATTTTCGCGCCGCGTGGGAAATTCACGCCCGCAATCAGATCCTGCTGGGAAACTGGACGTTGGATCTGGACTACTCAAAATATCATCTGGTGCAAGAAACGGGCGCGTTTCGTGCCGACGCAGGGCGATTCGCATTTACATACCACTTTTAGCTCAACCCGACTTTGGTGTGCTACGTGCTAATGGCATCTCTTCGTGAAAAGTCATGCCCATAGAAATCCTGGTCGTTGACGACGATAAGGCCACGCGCCAGTGGCTCTGCTCGGTGCTGGACGCCGAGGGCTACGCTTGTCATGCTGCACGCAACACACAAGAGGCCGAAGATCTTTTGCACCGCACCGAGGTTCAGTTGGCGCTGGTCGACATCTATCTCGGAGAAGCAAACGGAGTGGAATTCCTGCGACGCATTAAGGCCATACGTCCGGACTGCGATTGCGTGATGATGACTGCCCATGCCAGCGTGGAAACGATGGCGAAGTCCGTGAAAGATGGTGCGGTCGAATACCTAGGGAAGCCGCTGCTCATTGATGATTTGCTGAGGCTTGTCCGCCGCCTTGAAAAGCGCCGCCAAAGCCGCCCGAACGGCCATGCCATCGCCAAGGAACTTGAGCCCGAGGGCTTCGCCGGGACAGCGATCATAGGCCGCAGCCCGAAGATGCTGGAAGTGTATCGTTCCATCGTGCGGGTCGCGCCTACGGATGCCACGGTTCTGATCGTCGGTCCCAGCGGGTCCGGGAAGGAACGCGTGGCACGCGCCATTCATGCCCATAGCCAACGCGCCAGTAAACCGATGACCGCCATCAACTGCGGGGCCCTGGCGGAAAGCGTCCTGGAAAGCGAACTCTTCGGGCATGAAAAGGGAGCGTTCACCGGTGCCGACAGTACGCGCCGCGGCCTGTTTGAGAGCTCGAATGGGGGCACGATTTTTCTCGACGAGATCTCGGAAACCACGCCCGGATTCCAAGTCAAGCTGTTGCGAGTGTTGCAGGAGAGGCAGTTGCGCCGACTGGGATCGAATACTTACATGCCCGTGGATGTTCGGATTCTCGCCGCCACGAATGCGGACATCGGCGAGCGCATCCGTACCAAACAGTTTCGCGAGGATCTGTACTACCGTCTCAGCGTGATGACTATCCACTTGCCCGCCCTGGAAGAGCGCCAGGAAGATATCCCTCTGCTGGTCCGCCATTTCTTGTCGCGCTTCAATGAACGCAACGAGCGCCAAATCACTGTTAATGAAGAGGCGACCAGCTTGCTGACGCGCATGTCTTGGCCTGGAAACGTGCGCGAGTTGGAGAATCTGATCGAGCGAGCTGCCATTTTGTCCACCACGGGAGCAATTTTTGCGGAGGACGTTGAGCGAGCGAGTGGCGCGGGAGCGCTAAGCAGCGCGAAGGTAGAGGAAACAGCGACGACCCTCAAGGGAGCGGAACGGCAGCAGATCGTGCGCGCCTTGCGTGAAGCCCAAGGCAACCGCTCGCTCGCCGCAAGAAGCCTTGGCATTGAACGCAAGACGCTTTACAAGAAAGCGCGGCGGCTGGGAATTGATCTGGACGCCCCAGACAAATGAAAGCACAATCTGTGAATGGCGAGCGACCTCGAAACCGGGTCAAATCCTGGCTCGTTCTGAATCTCTTGCTGTTGAGCTTGGTGGCTGCGCTCAGCATGACGTACCCCGTCGAAGAACTCAGCCGGCGGCTCGGCGACATTTACTTCCGCCTTCGCAGACCTCTCCCCACCTCCAGTTCTGTCGCAATTGTTCTGATCGACGATCTCAGCCTCAGCCGCTACGGGAGATGGCCGTGGCCCAGGTCGCTGCTGGCACGACTCGTGCGCGCGACCGCCGCGCAGCGGCCCGGGGCGATCGGTCTCGACATATTGCTTTCTGAAGCGGAAGATGCCCGGGACGACGACGATCTCGGAAAGGCTCTTCAAGAAGCGGGCAATGTTGTCTTGGCGGCGAAGCTGAGCGGTTCGCCGCAACGGCTGTGGGTAGATCCCTTGCCCCTCTTTCTCGCCAACAGCGCTGGAGTCGGACACGTGCAGGCGGTCGAAGACGCGGACGGCATCTGCCGCAGTGTGCCGGTGCGGGAATCAAGTGCGGAAGGTCCGCGTTGGGCTCTTGCTTTGGAGGTTTCACGCGTCGCTAAGCACGTGGCTGTCGATCCAAATCCTGGCGGACTGTGGCTGGGTAAAGATCGTGTTTGGGTAGATGGCAGCATACCCCGCGCGGGAGCGTCCGGCTGGGAATCCTACTCACCGGAGTTTCTGACGATCAATTTTCGCGAACAGTACCTACCAGGTCAACGGATTCCGCCCTTCGTCGTGATTTCCGCTGCCGAGTTATTGGATGGAAAGCAGGAGCCTGCACTGTGGAGGAAGGCCGTGCTCATTGGCTTCGGTGCCACTGAGCTTAGCGATCGGTTGCCAACCCCGGTGAGCGGCCAGATGCCGATGCCGGGAGTGGAAGTTCACGCCAACCTGGTGGACGGGTTGCTGACAGGCGTGAGTCTGCGGCACGTCAGCGCGTTTCCACAAATCCTCTTCCTTGTGGGCTTCTCTCTAGTTTCCACTTGGCTGGTTCTGCGCTGGCCGGGGTGGGATGGAGTGCTGCTTCAAACGACCCTTCTAATTATCAGTTACGGGGCGGGCTATTGGCTCTTTGCGCATGCTCATCGCCTCATCGCATTTGGCCCGGTTCTCTGCGTCGGACTTTTGGCGGTTCCGCTGGCGCAATTGGAGAATCTGGTGGTCGTGAACCGGGGGCTGACTCGCGGGCTCCGGCAACTGCGGCAGACACTCCAGGCCGGGCAAGCGCCGATAGAGCTTGCCAGCTTGCGTCCCGCCGAGATCTCACCCGAAACTACCGGCGATCTGCAATGGCGCGTGGATTTGATCAACCAACTGCAGTCCGAACTTGGCTCGCTTTATGCCTTCCGCCAGCATCTGCTGGAGTCCATGCAGGAGGGTCTAGCGGTCTTTGCAGCCGATGGCAAGACCCTGTTTCGCAACCCTTTCTGGAAGGCTTTTTGCAGCAAGCAAGGATGGAATGCCGAGTTAGACCTCGTTGAATTTGGCCGTCTCCTGGGCCATCCGACCTGGGCAAATCTTCAGGAACCACTGAGCGGCGAGGGACTCCCGCCGGAAAGCGAAGTGTACCTGGGAGGAGGTTTTTGGCAGATACGATGCACGCGCCTTTCTTCGAACAGCGAGGGGTCGCAGTGGATGGTCGTCGTCACCGATCTGACCTCCAGACTGGAACGGGACCAGGCACGAGCCGAAGCCCTGCGTTTTGTGACTCACGAACTACGCACGCCCCTGGTCTCGATCCAGGGCTTTGCCGAATTCCTGCTGCTATATCCGAAAGCGACTGGCTCGTCGGATGCGGCGGCGACTATTTTCCGCGAGTCCCAGCGGTTGGTTTCACTGATCAACACTTACCTCGACGTGTTGCGCTTCGACGCAGGAGCACGCTCTTTGCGAAGGGAGCCGATAATTATTCCGCAGATGATCGCGCAGCTCCAGCGAGTCATGACGCCGATTGCCGAAGCAGCAGAGATCCGCATTCAGGTCCAAGTGGATTCAGAGTTGCCTTCGCTTGAGGGCGACGCATCGATGCTAAGTGGCGTAATCCTTAACCTGTTGAACAACGCGGTGAAGTACAGTCCAGCGGGAAGCGAAGTCAATCTGCGGGTAACGGGAACAGAGGCGAAAGTGATCTTCGAAGTCCGCAATCCTGGCACACCCATTCCACCGGAGGAACTAGCTCATCTTTTCGAACCCTTCTACCGTTCCCGGGCGGCGGGCGAGTCCACACCGGGATGGGGATTGGGGCTTACGTTTGTGAAGCGCATCGTTGAGGAGCATCGCGGCATTATCGAAGCTTCCAGTGATGAGAGCGGGATCTGCGTGCGCGTGATCTTGCCGACAACCGTTCCCTCAAACGATCTGCGGCTGACTCTCTGATGAGCTGTCAGAAACCGGGGCCCGCGGACATCGTGGGTGGGTCCCAATGACTCAACGGTCCCGCAGCATCGCGAGAAACAACAGACTTACCTGAGTGTTGCGTTTGGCATTGCATGTGCCTTTACCTGGGGCGTGAGTCAGCCTTGATCTGGCTCCAAAAAACTCGAACCCCCAGGAGAATTCAGATGAAAAGCTCTCTCTCATTGGCACTCGCAAGAATCATGTACGTTGTTGCGCTCGCCCTCGCTGCCAGCACGCTCAGCTTCGCCGCCAGCGGTACTTGGTCCTCAACCGGGACCATGATCTCGGCCCGCGACGGTCACACCGCCACAATTCTCACCAACGGAAAACTTCTGGCCGCCGGAGGAACCAACAACGGCGTCGCCCTCACCTCAGCGGAACTTTACAACTCTGCGGCCGGCACCTGGGCTTCCACCGGAAGCATGAACACGGCGCGCAGCCATGCTCGCGCCGTGCTGCTTTCCAACGGATCGGTGCTGGTCATCGGTGGTTGTGTCAACGATTGCTTGAGCGCCACCACCAACAGTGCGGAACTCTATAATCCCAACACTGGAGTCTTCACCGCTACTGGTTCAATGGTTCAGGCGCGCGCCGATTTCGGAGTTACGCTGCTGGCCAACGGTCAGGTGCTCGTGGCAGGCGGCTGCACGGCATTCGACGTGAACGGTTGTATCTCGGTGACCGCCAAAACCGAGATCTATGACCCAAGCGCGGGAACCTGGAAAGCGACGGCTGCACTGCGTGCAGCCCGCTACGCTATGACCGCCACACTGCTGGCTAGTGGCAAGGTGCTGGTGGCCGGTGGCTCAACCGCTGCCCTCGACGCTCTCAGCAGCTCAGAAATCTACGATCCTACAGCGAAAACCTGGACGTTGGGCTCCAAGATGGTGCAGCCGCGCGCCGACTACGTCTCCATCACGCTGGCCACCGGGAGCGTCCTATTTGCGGGCGGAGAGAACACTTCGGGCGTCAGCATCAACAACGCCGAGTTGTACAACCCTTCCACCGGAAAGTTCACAGCGACCGGCAACATGACGGCCACGCGCGTGGAACACACCGCCGTGCTGCTGGCCAACGGCCAGGTGCTCGTCTCCGGCGGTAACAACCAAACGGTAAACGGGGCCACGCCGCTGGCCAGCACCGAACTCTATAACCCAGCGACTGGCAAATGGAGCGCGACCGGTAGCATGAGCAGCGCCCGCGCCGGGCACACCTCCACCGTGCTCCACAACGGCAACGTGGTGAACGCCGGCGGCAGCGACGCGGTCAACGAACTGAACAGCGCCGAACTCTACAAGCCATAAACACGCGCTGTCTTTATTTCTCCACCCCCGAAGCGCCACCGCGGAAAATGCGGTGGCGCTCGCCTTTTCCAACTGGGCAGGATTCTGCCGGTTGACTCGACTTCACCTAGCAACTGCCTATCGATCCTCACTGCGTGAGCAGAAATACGCTGCCCTTCGCGTCTCCAGCAATGAGAGCGGAATCCGCGCGCGCGTCGTCTTGCCCGCCCACCACCTTGCCAGGGGATCATCCCACTGACTCTATCCCGCGCAATCAGCACCTGGGGCATGAGGACACAGTGGACGGGTACTAATGACCCAACTGTCCCACGACATCGCTAAAAACAATCGGACTTATCTCGTGTTGTGTTTGGCATCACAGGTGCTTTTACCTTGGGCGTGAGTCAGGCTCGATCTGGCTCTCCAACTCGAACTCCCAGGAGAAACACATCATGAAACGATCTCTGTCTTTAGCTCTGGCTGTTCTGCTGTTTGGATCGGTGCTGGCTAGCGCCTCAACTCTGATCTCGAAGCAACAAGCAGAACAGGACGCTATTGTCGCCGTCGGCGGAGGAACGGTAACCCAAGCCCTCAAAGAACGGGAACTGGGCAAAATTATCTGGTCGGTGGACATCACCGGCGCTACCAACGAATTCGAAGTCTGGGTGGATGCGCACACTGGAGCGATCCTGCAAACCCTCACCCAACCCTTGTCACCGCAGGCCAGGAACATCAGCAAACAACAGGCGGAGCAGGCAGCTCTAACGGCCGTCGGCGGTGGTACCGTAGTGCAAGCTCAGCGGGACCAATGGAAGGGCTATCAGATCTGGGACATCGCCATTAACCAGACCGCATTTGAGTACGACGTGTATGTGGACGTGCATACATCCGCGATCCTGAACATCATCAAGCACAGCAACAGGCCTAGCCTGGCCGCGGCCCAGAAATTTATCTCTAAGGCCCTAGCTGAGCAAATTGCCTTGAGCGCGGTTGGCGGTGGCAAAGTGCTCCTGATTGTGCTAGAGAAGAACGATAACCCACCGGACTGGTCGGTCGATGTGTTGGCAACCAACGGCACCGAATACGAGGTTAAGGTGAACGCCTACACTGGGAAAGTGATTGCGATTATCGTTGGAGGTTAGTGTGCTGTTCCCTTGGAACAATGCGGTGACAGGAACTCGCGGGCTCACTCCCCAGACCCCGCGGGTTCCTCCTTTTCGACGCTTGAGATATTCGCGTCCTTGGGCGGCTTGCGCGGCCCTCCCCCTCTGGGCGGCGCTTTGTCTGTGCGCCGCCCAGGCCCAAGTTCCTGCCGCCGGACCGTCTCCCGCGCCTTTCGCCGGCGCCATCGTCTCCGAGTGGAAAGGCGAAGTACAGGTGCAATTGCCGGGAACGAGCATGTCACGGCCGACGCGGGGACAGGTGCTTCCCGTTAATACTGTGCTCGATACCGGAGGCGGCCGCCTGGTACTTGTGTTGCGCACCGATGAAAGCGAAATCATCGTCCAACCCCACACTCGTCTTGTGGTGAAAGAGCCTGCGCCCGGCAACTGGGACGCCCTTGAAATACTGTTGGGTCGAGTCCATGCTTACATCCGCAAGCGAACCGGCGGGGCTCCACCATTCCAGATGGGTACCCCCAGCGCCGTAATCGCAGTCCGGGGCACACGCTTCGACGTCGAGGTGAACGGACGTGGCGTGAGTGAAGTGGACGTGTTCGACGGACTGGTTGAAGTGGCGTCTTCGACAATTCCCGGATCTTCGGTCCTCGTTAGTCCTGGATTCTCCACGCGCGTTGGGATGGGAACTTCTCCCGAGCCTCCGGTTCCAACCGGAGAAATTCGTCCCGGCGTGGAAGCGCCAGAAGAAATGGCGAAGCTGGAATTTGCCCGAGAGCGGGCCGCGCAGTCAGATCGGACCTTGGAAAGCGAACTCGGCGAACGACCGGACTCAGAACTAGATGACTCTGTAGACGAAAGCCGCGAGTCAGAGAAGGGGAAACACTAGCTTTCGGCCAATTCAGTGACCACCGTACAAGACACGCTCAGTCGATCCCGAATCAGATCAAGTACCCAGTGGATTTCCGGCAGTGGATGCGCCTGCGTGGAGGCGGACGCCCGCGTCTGCCCAGCGTAGCTCCGTAGTTTGCAAGTGGTCGGGTACATCAAGTGTAGAGCCGCTCTAGACGACGGCTTGCCGACTGAATGATGCCGCCGATGCCAGCCGGTTGGCCTTGGGCGCGAACGGGATTGGCGTCAGGGAGAAACCAGCCACAACTAGTTCTCTCTGAAAGTTGGCGTCACACAGCACGGCCAACTCGACTTCGCGTTCTCTCACATAGCGGGATAACGAGGGCAGGTTGTCATCGCTGAACCCGGGATGGCACATAACCTCAAAGTTTTCGGCGCTAGGGTATTCACGAAGTCCTTCCTGTAGCCGACCCACTAAACTCTGCATCGAGAGCTCACCGCCGTACCAGCCGGTGAGTGTCCGGTCGATACAAGGCACGCCTGCCGCGCGCAAATTGCGGGTCATGTCCCAGTCGAGGGAACGCGCGGGAAGCGAATACTGCATGGCCAGTTCGCAAAACGCAGGGAAGACGGCCGGCAAGCCGTGTACATGGTGGTGACTGTCCAGGTGAGTGGGTTCGATTCCGGCACGGAGGAGGAATTCGATTTGCGCACGCCATTCTTCGAGAATCTCTTCCTGTTTGGGATTTTGTAGTTCCTTTCTTCTGGCGGGGAACTTCCCATCCTGCCGCACTAGCGACGGAACTCGTCCGGGCGGCAGGATAGGAGCACCGCTCGTCAGCTGAAGGTGTGCGCCGATTTGTCCCGGAATTCTTGGAGCCCAGCGCGTCAGGCGTTCCCCGGAGCCGGGCACGCACACCATGGCAGTGGTGGAGGTGACCCCGCCCGCCTCGATGGCGCGCACGATTCCCGCGCATACGCCTTCGGTCAGCCCGAAATCATCCGCATTGATGACGACTGGAATCACGCTAGACCTCCTCGGTTTTGGAGATAACAAATTGTCCTACACACGGCAAGTATTAAGGTGCAATCGCGCCTCGCAAGAATGTGAGCCTACAAAAACATTTGCGGAGGCATATTTCTTCTGCAATTAATCACCCCTATAGGCCAGCACCCAAATAGTTTCAGCAACCTGCTAGGCTGATTTCTTTGTCTGCGAGCAAAAGTCGATAACCTTTCCGCGTTGCAGCTGACGAGCCCACTTTAACTGTTTCCGGAAGCTCTCCGGTACGTAAAACTCAATTACCTTTGCCATGGCAATCTCCTTGATCTTGTAAGTTTCTGTGGGCGGGGCTGTAATCAACTTTCAAACTCCGACAGCCCTACCAAGTCCATCCGCAACTACAGCGCACGGAGTCGCACAACCGGAGCTTGTGCAAAAAAGCCTTACAAACAGCACATGATCTCATCCACATGTCTCTTCCTCCTGCGAGCTGCATCTGCTGCCCCTCTCGCCACATCTGGAGTTGTTGACCCTCTAGGTGGCTCTTGCATGGCTACCGAGCAAGATGCCTTCGCCAATCGAGATCAGTAGGAGCATTTGACGCGCCAAACTTCGGTCCAGGCCAAGGGGCCTTTTGCGCTCCAGTTCGTCCACATCACTGCTTCACCACCCCAGCCCCGAGCAGGACCCGTCGTAGCTTGACTTCGTATTGCCCGCCATCGGTATTCATCAAGCTGAACATTCTTGAAAGTTGGTGCCACAGATCTGAAAAGCGCGGCCATTGGCTAACTGGCTCGGACTGGGGCTCTTCTACACAGAAGCCGGGCCGTAGGACCCACATTTTGGAACGGTCGGCTGCCACGCACCGGGAGGCTTGCACATTCGTCACTTCTGGCAATCTGCGGGATTGTTCTCGCGAGAGTCTTGTGATTAGCCAAGGACAGCCGCACTCCAGCTACGGGAGGCAATGAGAGCAGGTCAACGCGTCATGCACTGGGCCGAGTGATCCGCTTTCTACCGTCGTCGTATAGATCGCTGTCTAGTCAGGTCAAGAGTCTGAAAACAAGTGGCAGGCAGTTTGGCCCCGCGAGTGCTTTACAAGCTTTGTATTGCACCGAGATTCCAACTTAGCGAGCACCGAAGCAGTTAAAGGAGGTTTTATGGCGAAGCGAGTGATGTTCTACTGCCAGCACGTACTCGGAATGGGTCACTTGGTGAGGAGCACGGAGATCGTAAGAGCTCTCGCCCGTGATTTCTCCGTCCTCTTTGTCACCGGCGGAGAAATACCCAAAGGGTTCCGTTTTCCCGAGAAAGTCGAGACTTTTGAACTCATACCGCTGAAAACCAGTCCGGACTTCTCGGATCTGCACTTGTGTGATTCTTCGTGGGACATGTACGAAACTCAGGCGATTCGTCGCGAATTACTCCTGCGCGCCTTCGATAACTTTCAACCCGACATTCTGATCACCGAATTGTTTCCGTTTGGCCGTAAGCAATTCTCTTTTGAGTTACTCCCACTACTGGAACGCGCCCGCAACCGGGCCGGCAAGACCATGATTGTGTCGAGCATTCGAGACATCCTGGTGAATCGAAGAGAACAGGCTAAGTATGAAGAGCGGGTCTGCGAGATCGTCAACTCTTTCTACGACCTGGTTCTGGTCCACGGGGATGAGAGGTTCCAGACGCTGGGAGAGACATTCTCGCGTGTGGCGGATCTGCAATGTCCAGTGGCCTACACGGGATACGTAGTTCAGCAATCGAAGGCCGCCATCACTAAGTGCGGCGCTGTTCCGGCGGAGCAGGGCCAAAAACCGACAATCGTAGTGAGCAATGGTAGCGGCAAGTGCCCGAGCGGACATCTTCTGCTGGAAAGTGTTCTGCGCGCCGCCCCTCTTCTGCAGAAACAGATTCCACATCAGCTTCAGGTTTTTGCCGGACCGCTGATTCCGGAAGACGTTTACGAGCGTTTGCAGCAGATGGCGGCGCCATCGAGCAACGTCAGCCTCGCCCGCTATACGCCAGATTTGCCGGCGTTCCTTCAGCGCGCGCAGTTGTCGATCAGCATGGCGGGATACAACACCGTGATGGACATTCTCACGGCCGGCGTGCGTGCCCTGGTGTATCCAGTCACCGGAAATGGCGACGAAGAGCAGTCTATGCGTGCCGGGAAGCTGGCAGCAATGGGAGTGCTGAGCGTGCTCGCAGAGGACGACTTCGAACCGGCGAGGCTCGTACAGAAGATCGAGGACGGCCTGCACAGCGAGCCGTTCCGTATCAGATTCAACAGCGCGGGAGCTGCCAACAGCACCCTTCTCCTCAAGAAATATCTGGCCCTGCGAAACGACAGCTTGGCAGGGGCTCCAATTATCCCAGAGCGGCGAGCGGTGTATGCAGATAGGACGAGTTTCTGAATCGGAACGATCCCTGCGTCAAACGAGGTACTTTATGCGGCTCATAGTTTATTCGCACGATACATTTGGGCTCGGCAACATCCGGCGCATGCTCGCCATATGTGCACACCTGCATGCCTCGATCCCGAATCTCTCTGTGCTGATTATCAGTGGATCGCCCATGCTGCAGAGCTTCCGCGTGTCTCAGGGGATCGATTACATCAAGCTGCCCTGTTTGAAGCGGACCGAGTCTGGGGACCTCGGAGTGCGGTTCTTGGATCTGGCTGTTGAGGAAATCGTGCGCCTGCGCCGCGAACTCATCCTGTCGACCGTCGTTAGCTTCCAGCCTGACGTGGTGCTGGTAGACAAGAAACCCGATGGCCTAGCCGGCGAGATGGAACCGAGTCTGCGCTACATCAAGTGCAACCTTCCGCAGACCAGGATTTTGCTGGTGCTGCGCGACATTCTGGATGCGCCCGCCACCACGATTCCGGCGTGGACCAATCGAGGTTGCTACAACACTGTGCAGTGGTACTACGACGATGTGCTCGTCCTGGGGACGCGCGAGATCTTTGACGTGTGCGCAGAGTATTGGTTTCCTCAGGCGCTGTGCGACAAGGTGCGATTCTGCGGCTATGTTGCCCGCGAAGCGCCGGCCCGTTCGCGACATGAAATGCGCCAGCAACTGGGTCTGGCCGAAGACGAGAGGCTGGTCCTGGTTACGACGGGCGGTGGCGAGGACGGTTTTCATATCTTGGAGGCATCGGTTGCGGCCCTGAAGGAAGTCTCTGGCAAGTGCCGCGTGAAGGGCTTGGTGGTTGCGGGCCCCGAACTTGCGCCGGAACGGGCGAGAACAATCCGCGCAGCGGCGCAGTCGTGCACTGGGGTTCGGGTGATTGAGTTTGTCGATGACATGATGAGCTACATGAACGCGGCGGATACCGTGATCTCCATGGCCGGGTATAACACCATCTGCGAATTGCTCACGCTCGGCAAGAGATCCATCGTGGTGCCGCGGGTGAAGCCCGTCGAAGAGCAGAAGATACGCGCCGAGCGCATGGCCAAGGTCCCTTTTTTCCGGTTTATTCTTCCCCATGCGCTAACCCCGAATCTTCTGGCGAACCGGATCATGGAGCAGCTGCAGGCGGCGAAGAGCACCGCCCAGATTGCCGGTTCCATTGACATGGGGGCACTTCCGCGCATCAGCGCGATGCTGTCGGAGATTACTGCGACCGGACTCAGTGTGGCTCGTGGGCTGACCTCCAAGCCGACGAGCGAAATGGTTTCATAAGTGAGCCACGCCATGACAAGCCATCCCGCCAATCGACGCGTCGCATATCTGCTGAAGACGTTTCCTCGTCTCTCAGAGACTTTTATCCTGAATGAGATCATCGGCATGGAGCGGCTAGGGATAGACATTCAGATCTTTTCCCTGCAGAAACCGGAGAATGGCCCAGTGCATCCGGCGGTAGCAGAGGTGAAAGGAACGGTTACCTACGTTCCGTTCCGGGGACCGCGGGTGCGATTCATGGATTTGGGCCGGCTGCTGTTGTCCCACCTCATGCTGTCGGTCGTGGAAACGCGTCGCTATTGCGCGGCGGCGAGGTTCTTCTTCTTCAAACCCGGGAGATCCCGTTTTTTGGATTACTTGCAAGCTGGATATTTAGCCTGGGTTCTGCGGCGCGACGGATTCGAGCACTTGCACGCGCACTTCGCCAATGTTCCCGCTTCGGTGGCGGAGGTTGTCCATCGCCTCATCGGCATACCGTACAGCTTGACCGCGCACGCCAAGGATATCTATCTCACTCCCACGGCCGAACTGGCGAGAAAAATCGAAGGCGCGGAATGCGTGCTCACTTGCACAGCTCACAACCAGCGTTACCTGGCAGGTCTCGCCTCGGGACGGACTCCGATCCGCTTGGCCTACCACGGAGTCGACGTCAGCCGCTTCAGTGGTCGGCCGCCAGATGCCCCGATGGCGACCAGCGAGAGGCCTCTCATCGTAAGTGTGGGGCGCTTTTGCGAGAAGAAAGGGTTCGAATACCTGATTCGTGCGTGTCGCATTCTGGCCGACCGCGGGTACCGGTTTTGTTGTCAGATCGTGGGCTATGGCGAGTTACAGAACGGACTGGAAAAGCTGATCGTGGATCTCGGTCTCGAAGAATTCGTCGAGTTGCCCGGCAGAATGACCCAGGACCAACTGGCGGCTTTGTATCCGCGCGCGCGCATTTTCGTTCTACCTTGCCTGATTACCGGCAATGGAGATCGCGACGGCATTCCCAATGTCCTGATCGAGGCCATGGCTTCCGGGATCCCGGTGATTTCCACGGACGTGTCTGGCATCTCGGAATTGGTACAGCATCTGGAGAATGGCTTCTTGGTGGGACAGCGGGACGCGTGCGCCATCGCGGAGGCAATGGAACTTCTGCTCGTCAGCCATGATCTGCGCAGCCGCCTGGCGCAGAACGGCCGCGAAACTGTACTCCGGCGCTTCACCATGGAGGCCAGTGCCCTGCGTGTGCATAACATTTTGTGTTCCGTGCTGGACCAGGGCGCTCCGCTGGAAGCGCCACTGAACAGCACAACAGATGTCGCGACCCTCTAAGCGAGAACGCATGATTCGAAGAAAGACAACCCGAGACTCCTACGCGGTGGCGGTGCGGTTGGTTCGCACATTTCATAGCGAGATCGCACGCGAGAAATCTCTGCTGTTCGCCTCCGCGGCGACCGTCCTGGCGGCGGTGGCTTTCCGCGTTCTCGAACCTTGGCCGCTGAAATTCATTTACGACTCGATCTTTCCCACCAAGCATCACGGCCTGCCCCTGGCTGGTTTGCATAATTTGAGCCCGCAGGTGGTGGTGGCGATTTCCGCCGTGAGCATGATCGCGATTACGGCCTTGGCCGGTACCTTCGACTACGCGAGCAGCGTTTCCATGGCGCGTGCGGTCTCGCGAGTTCTGACGGAGATCCGGGGACGGCTCTTCCGGCATCTAGCGAACCTCTCTGTGTCCTTCCATGGCCGCAACAAAACCGGCGACCTGATTACGCATGTGACCTACGACATCGACCGCATGCGCGAAGTAACCGTCTCGTCGGTTTTGCCCTTCGTGACTAACTCACTAACGCTGAGCACCATGGTTGTGGTCATGCTGTGGATGAATTGGCAGCTTGGCTGCGTTGTACTGGTCGCCTTCCCGCTATTTTTCGCGGTGGTATACCGGGTCACGAAGCGCATCAAAGAGGTGGCCAGCGAACAGCGGACTCGGGAGGGGGCGATCGCGTCCACCACGGCGGAAACGATGACATCGATCCGCACCGTGCAGGCCTTCTCCCTGCAAAGCAGGTTCCTGGATGTTTTTTCGATCGCCAACAAAAAAAGTCTTCAGGCTGGTAACAAGGTTCAGGAGCTCTCGTTCGGGCTCGAACGGACTGTGGACTTGCTGGTCGCCTCCACTACCGCAATTGTCCTCTGGTTCGGAGTGCACAAGGTGCTCCACGACCGTCTGACGCCCGGAGACCTGGTCGTCTTCGCGAATTACCTGCGCGTGGCTTTCAAGCCTATCCGGCAATTGGCGAAGTATCTGGGCCAGATGGCGAGGGCGTTGGCCTCGGGAGATCGCATTCTTGCACTGTTGGGCACTACGGCGGAGATCCAGGACGAACCCCGCTCTGTGGCCGCAAGGCCCTTTACCGGAAACATTCGCTTCGAGGATGTTTCATTCGCCTATGAATCGGGCCACCCAGTTTTGCGGAACCTCAGTTTTGAAGTCGAACCGGGACAACGCGTAGTGCTGGTGGGCCCCTCCGGCAGCGGCAAGTCGACGCTGGCGAGCTTGTTGCTGCGTTTCCACGATCCCGTAAACGGAAGGATCCTGATTGACGGGAGGGATATCCGCGACTACACCCTGGAGTCGCTTCGCTCCCAAATCAGCATCGTGATGCAGGATAGCCCTTTGTTCGCCGTCAGCGTGCACGACAACATTGCATTCGGGACCGCGGCCGCGAGCCCGGACGAAGTCGTCTTGGCGGCGCGCATGGCGAATGCGCATGACTTCATCCAGCAGATGCCGAGGCAGTACGACACCGTCGTGGGCGAGCAGGGGGCCACCTTGTCGGGCGGACAGCGGCAGAGAATCGCCATTGCCCGCGCTGCCATTCGCAAGGCGCCCATCACCATTCTCGATGAGCCCACCACCGGTTTGGACGGGAAGAACGAACGGGAAGTGACTGCGGCACTGAATCGGCTCACTGCCGGGCACACGACACTGCTCATCACCCACGACCTGCAGGCCGCCCGGGGTGCGGATCTGGTCCTCTTTATTTGCGAAGGGCGGGTCAGGGAACGCGGGACCCACGAAAGCCTCATGGCTCTGGACGGTGAGTATGCCGCCCTGTTCAACCGCCAGACGGTTTGGAACTCTCATCAGGAGAAGGTCTATGCACTCAATGCCTGAAACTGTGGTATGGCTCATCCGCCATGGCACCAGCACCTTCAACCTGGAAGGGCGCTGCCAGGGATGCAGCGACGAACCCGAGCTCACGCAGCAGGGCCGGGAGGAAGCCCGGCTGAGTGGCGAACGATTAGGGCGAGCAGGGATCGAGGCGGTCATCTCCAGCCCGTTGCGGCGCGCAACCCAAAGCGCGTTTGAAATCCTGGACATGCTTCGTCCTCATGCGGGAGACATCCCTTTCGATATAGATGCCAGGTTACTCGAGATTGAACTTCCCGAGTGGGAGCGATTGCCCTTTGCGGAAATACAGCGCCGCTTTCCCGAGCAATTGCTGACTTGGCGCATTCACCCTAACCATTTCCGAATGCCCCTGGCGTATGGGGCAGGCGACTTTCCGGTACGGAGTTTATACCGGCGAGCGCGGCAGGTTTGGCAAGATCTTCTCCCTGCCTACGCGGGCAAGTCCATTCTTCTGGTGACACACGGTGGAACAGGCCGCGCCTTGATCACAACCGCACTCGGCCTTGGCCCGAAGTACTTCCACAGTCTCCAGCAATCTAACTGCGGGATCAGTCGACTCAGGTTCTTAGCCCCGGAAGATGGGGCACAGTTGGAATTACTGAATGACACGGCCCACCTCGGCGATCGGTTGCCGAAGCTCAAAGAGGGGCGAACCGGCGTTCGCCTGCTGCTGATTCCGGCGATGGAGTCAACTCCGGGGGGTCTTCGGCAAGTCTCAAGCGCACTCGAACGCGTGGCCGTGGACCAGGTGTTCGCTGTCGGTCCCGCGGGAGGTGCCGCGGCATCGCGAATTCTTCAATCCCGCACAAAGGAATTCACGCAGCAAGTTTCTGAGGATGTTCTGGGAAGCGTGGTGAACGAGATGCTGGAGAGCGGAAGTGACAAGGAGCTTTGTCATGTGGTTCTGGCGGCCTCGCCGGCCTGCTTACAGGGCGTTCTTCAGGAGCGGTTCGGACTGACAAAGTCGGCCGCAGAGACGCTGATTCTGACAGGTCCGGGGATCACGCCGGTCCATTGTCCCGGACACGGTGTGCCTCCCGTGTTGCAGGCCATGAACATATTTGAGCGGCAATTCGGTTTGATGGGAGTTCAGCCATGAAGGTATTGGTTACAGGAGCGGCGGGTTTCATCGGTTTCCACCTGTCGAGACGTCTGCTGCGCGAAGGCTGCGAGGTCTTCGGCATGGACAATATGAATAATTACTATGACGTCGGCCTGAAGAAAGCGCGCCTGGCGCAACTTAGCTCCGAACCGAAGTTCACCTTTCAAGTGCTCGACCTGGCGGATGGAGCCGGTCTCAGCCGTTTTGTCGGGAACTGCCAGCCGGAAGTGGTAGTGAATCTTGCGGCACAGGCCGGCGTGCGCTACTCCATGGAAAATCCTCTGGCCTATGTAAACAGCAACCTGGTGGGGTTCGTCAATCTGCTGGAAGCGTGCGTGCGCGGCGGTCAGGTGCGCCACTTCGTGTTCGCTTCGTCCAGCTCGGTGTACGGCGCCAATACCAGCGTGCCGTTTTCGGTGGACGATCCCGTTGATCATCCCATCTCGCTCTATGCGGCCACCAAGAAGTCCAACGAACTGATCGCTCACTCCTACAGTCATCTGTATGGTTTGCCCGTGACCGGACTCCGATTCTTCACCGTTTACGGTCCCTGGGGACGTCCGGACATGGGGTACTTCAAATTCACGGATGCCATCGTTCGCGGCAATCCGATCGAGATCTACAACAACGGCAAGATGCAAAGGGACTTCACCTATATCGATGACATCGTGGAAGGCATCCAGCGTGTCATGGCGCGTCCTCCGGAGTGCAGCGTCGAAAAAGAGAGCGGCGGCGTTTTCTTGAGCAACGCTCGCTACAAGATCTACAACCTGGGCAACCACCAGCCGGTTGACCTGATGAAGTTTGTTGAAATCATCGAGCGGGCGATTGGCAAGAAAGCCCGCAAGACTTTTCTTCCCATGCAGCCGGGCGACGTGGTGTGCACTTATGCCCAGATGGACGACCTGTACCAGGCAGTGGGCTTCCGGCCCACAACTTCCGTGGGGGAAGGGTTGCCCCGATTTGTGCAGTGGTACCGAAAATACTATTCAACGGCGGAGCAGGTGGCATGATGAAGACACTTGTTGGATCAGCGTCGCGGGTCGTCCGACCTCAGAGTACGGGAATGGTCGGCGATAAAGAGTGTGTGTCGCCTGAATGGAGATTCAACCGAGGAGCCTAG
>Ga0209890_10000377_pt1 | contig 20638 bp, 17 predicted proteins | sample OrgsoiDNA2013049_FD_185799 | JGI IMG/M metagenome (GOLD analysis project Ga0209890, IMG submission 185799) | Permafrost soil microbial communities from the Arctic, to analyse light accelerated degradation of dissolved organic matter (DOM) -... | ecosystem: Environmental > Terrestrial > Soil >...
AGAGAGTGCCGCATGGTCGCGGCGATCACGCTACGTCGGCGCGCGGGGGCGACAGGACTCGCCGGACGGGGGCGGAATGGTGAGGATCGTGCCGTCGTCGACGCGCACCAGTTGGAACCCAACCTCATGGACCATCCAATGGTGCCGATGGCAGAGGAGCACCAGGTTGTCCATGTCGGTGCGACCACCGTGCACCCAATGCACGATGTGATGCGCGGCGGTCCACGACTCGGGCCGACCGCAGCCGGGCCAGCGACAGCCCCGGTCGCGCACGTTGAGTGCACGCCGTGTCGCCCCGGGGACGACGCGGCGTGACCGGCCCACGTCGATGACGGCGGACTCCGCGTCCAGGAGCACGCGTGTGACCGTGGAGTCGCAGGCGAGGCGCTGCACGGTGGTATCGGGAAGCAGTCCGTCGAACTCCGTCTCCGCGCCGGGAGCTCCTGCCAGGGCCGCCAGCGTCTCCAGCGTGGTCGTCACCTGCACGTGGGTGCGCCGGCTCGCCCGCTGCGGGATGGAGCCGGTCTCGAGGCGATGAGCCGCCAGTTCGACGAGCGCGTCGGCAAGGCGCTGCGCACGGCCGCGGTGGTCCTCCGGTCCGTCCTTGGCGGCCAGGGGCTCGAGGGCGGTGCGCAGCAGCACGCCGCCCTCCGCGTCGAGCGTGCCCGACAGGCCGAGACAGCCGCCTTCGCCAGGATGGAGGCGCAGGCGGCGGAAATCCACGTCCAAGACGGCGCTGGCGGCGCACTCGGCGGCGTCCATGGCGTGTTCGGCGTGGTAGCACTCCTTGGCGAACCGGGCGACGTTGAGTCGCCCCGCCCTGGCCAGCAGTGCGCCCTCGTCGAAGGCCACAGGGCGCTGCCTGGTCGCCGCAAATTCCGCCACCCGCGACAGCAGACCAAGATGTGGGAAGCCGATCCGGCCCGCGAGAAAGGCCTCCACGCTGCCCTCCAGCCGCGACTCCTGCTCACCGATCCGGATGGCGTTGACGGCCGCGTTGACAGTCATTCGACACTCCTCGCGGATCCAGGCCACCGGGTTCTCGTCGAGGTCGGGGTCGGTGAGCGCCGCAAAGGCTGCCGCGTCGCGTGCGAAGCCGAGCTCGAGCTCGTTGATGATCATCCTGGTGGCCAGCAGACGGTCGCCGACATCCTCGCGGTCGGCGTGCGCCGACCGCGTTGCGAACCACTCCCCTACCGCAGTCGCCAGCCGTTCGGATGCCGTAAACGGCACGGCCGCGAGCATGCTGTCATTGCACCAAACATACGTTCGTATGACAAGCCAAAAGCCTTGCTGCAAACGCGATTTCAGCGACTGACGAACCCGCAGGCCCGGTCTCGCTCTTGCCTTGCCGCTTGAGTGGCAACGAGTACCGCGTGCCCCCTGGGATCCGTTTCGCAGAAGCGCATCGTGGTCAGCTCTGGAAGCGCTGCGCCGCCCCGGGTATCGCCTTTTCAAACCAGTGATGCGCGTACGGTTCGTCGTTGAACGGGGCGACCTCGGTGTAGTTGGCGGATCGATACAGGCTGATCGCTTCTGCGAGCGTCCCGTTGGTCTCGAGCCTGACGGCGGTGGCGCCGTGCTCGGCAGCCCTGTCCTCGAGTTCGCCAAGCAGTCGGCGGCCGATGCCGAGGCCGCGCGCGGCCTCGGCAACCCACATGCGTTTGAGATCGGCGGGCTCGTTGTCATGGAACTTGAGCGCTCCGCAGCCGACCGGCTCCCCGCGCAGGGAGGCCACCAGGAAGAGGCCGGCGGGCGGGCGCATCTCCTCCGCAGCGGCCGGGATGCTCCGCGACGGATCGAATCCCGTCTCAAACCGGCGGTCGAGGTCGGAGAAGTACGCCTGCAGGCAGTGCTGCGCGTGTGGGTGAGCGGGATCGATGGGGGCGACCTCGACCATCGCCGCCGTCATCAGCCGCTCCACGTCGGCCATGGCCCGGACCAGGTCGCTGCGCTGCCTCGCGCTGAGCGGCTGCAGGAGGGAGGCGGCAAGCTCGTCGCTGCGCTGCTCGAGCACATCTCGCTCAGCTGATCCCGCGGGGGTGAGCCGGGCGATTCGAACCCGCCTGTCGTGTTCAGCCCGCTCGACTGTGATCAGCCCGGCCGCTTCCAGGGAGCGCAGTAGGCGACTGAGGTACCCGGAGTCGAGCTCGAGCTGATTGCGCAACGAGCGCACGTCGCGCCCGTCGACGCCGATCTCCCAGAGTAGCCGCGCCGCGCCGAGTGGGCGGTCGCGGGCAAGGAACCTGTCGTCGAGTGCCCCAACGCGCTGGGTGACGATCCGGTTGAACCGGCGGGCCTGGGAGATCTGCTCTGGCTCCATTCTCTGACTATAGTCAGAGAAACGCGGGTCGGGCCCTCTGACGACCGCCGAGCTGGCGCGCGGCGCGACGTCGCGGCAGCGCGGAGAGTGCGCCGACCCGAAGCAGGAACCACACGGGCTCTCCAGCCCGAAAAAGATCGCTCACCACTGTCATAGTCGAACCTGTAAGGCTTGATACTGTAAGGGATTGCCCTGCTAAAATGCCCTCGTGGCTTCCACCCGGGTTCCCAACCCCTTCCACTTCGGCGCCCCGGCCGAGGACGTGCACTTCACCGATCGCCTCGACCAGCTCGCCCGGCTGAAGGCGGTCATGCTCAATGGCCAGAACCTCATCCTCATCGCGCCACGCCGCTACGGGAAGACATCACTGCTGCTCGCCGCGGAGAGGGAGGTGCGCAAGGCAGGCGGCCGCACCGGCAGGGTCAGCCTCATCAAGTGCGCCAGCGAGAAGGACGTCGCCGAGGCACTGATGAAGGGCGTGATCGACGGCCCCCTCGGCTGGCTGCGCGGGCGTGTCGAGGAGCTGATCCTGCGCATCTCCCGCCTCCGCATCCGGCCCACGGCGACATTCAGCAACAGCGGGACGCTGGAGAGCCTGTCGTTCGGTCCCGACATCGCCGGGGTGAACTGGCGTGAGGTCATCGCCGACGTGATCCGCATCCTCAACGACGCCGCCCAGCACGAGCGCACGGAGCCGGTCTCGTTGATCCTCGACGAGTTCCAGAAGGCGTACGAGATCAGCCCGCTACTCGCCGACGTGTTCAAGGATCTCGTGGATGAGATGCCGCGGGTGAGCCTGGTCTTCGCCGGCAGCAAACGCCACCTCATGGAGGCGATGGTGTCTGACCCCGAGCGCGGAGCCCTCTACAACGTCGGCTCCAAGATGTACCTCGGCAAGATCGCGCTCGAGGACTTCGTGCCCTACCTGGAACGCCAGGCGGCGGTGGGCGGCAAGGCGATGGCCGGCGGGGTCGCGGCACGGATCTACCAGGCGGCGGCCGGGATCCCCAACGACGTTCAGCTGCTGGCTTTCTGGTCGTTCGAGTCAGCCCCGGGATCCAGCATCGATGACGCGGCCGTCGAACGTGCCGTCCGCGCCGCGGTGGGGGATCAGCGGGAGGAGTTCGAGGAGGTGTTCGGCAAACTCTCGCTGACCCAGCAACGGCTCCTCAAGCACATCGCGGCCAACCACACCACGGCCGTCACCGGGTCGGTGGTGCAGGCGGCGATCGGGGTGAGTCACACCTCTGCGCGTGCGGCCGCAGAGGTGCTCGAACGCGCTCAGCTGATCCAGTCGCAGGACGGCGCGTGGATCGTGTCCAGCGGGTTGCTGCGCGAGTGGCTGTCCGACGCCTACGACTAGTCAGTGGCGCAGGCGGGTCTGCTCGATATCGGCATGGCTCAGGCCGAAGTAATGCGCCACCTCGTGGAGCACCGTGTCGTGCACCTGCTCAACGAGTTCGTCATGGCTCGCGCACCAGAGCTCGATGTTGCCCTGGAGCAGCACGATTCTCTTCGGGTACGTGTAGGCGCTGAACACCGAGTCCTCGCCGCCCTCGTAGAAGCCGAGCACGTGCTCGTCGATGTCGTTGGCGCGGTCATGGACGGTCGCCCCCGGCTGGATGGTGATCAGCAGGTTGTCCGCATCCATCCGCTCGCGCAGCGGCGCGGGGACGCGATCGAGCGCAGCAGCGGCGATGCGTTCGAATTCCTCCGCCGAGACGTGGTACGGCACGGGCCGAGCATGCCACGCGGGACGAGTCAGGCAGCGCGCTGAACTACACCTGGCCGGCGTTGTCGTCGCGCGGACCGTTCCAGCGACCGGTGTACCAGGCCTCCCACGGCGATTGCCCCGACGCATCCTGCCAGGAGACGACCTGGGTGGAGTCGCCCGCCGTCACCGCACCATCCAGGGGCGATTCAGGCCTCGGTCAGGCCTCGCTCTCCGTCTGCGGCTCGGTCGCCGTGCCCGCCGGGGTGGCCTTGGCGAAACGCAGAGCAGCTGAGTTGATGCAGTAGCGCTGACCGGTCGGGACCGGACCGTCGCCGAACACGTGGCCGAGGTGCCCTCCGCAGCGCGCGCAGCGCACCTCGGTGCGCGGCACGATCATCTTGAAATCGCGGTGCTCCTCGATGGTCCCCGGGTCGACGGGCGCGTAGAAACTTGGCCAGCCGCTTCCGGAGTCGTACTTCGCGTCGGCGTCGAACAGCGCCGCACCGCAACCGGCACACAGGTACTGGCCCGCGGCTTTCACATGAACGTACTGGCCGGTGCCGGCGCGCTCGGTGGCGCCGCGACGGAGGACGGCGTACTGCTCGGGCGTGAGCAGCTCACGCCACTCCTGGTCGGACTTGGACACCTTGTCGGGCACGAGACAACGGTACCCGATCCCCCCGTGACAGAGGCTCCCGAATGCGCCTCAGACGCCCGAGCCGGTCCACTCCGGCCGGCGCCACGGCTCGGCGGCGAACGACGTCCGCACCGCCTCGCGGATGGCAGCGTCAGCGATGATGTCGGCGCCGGTGAGGGCCAGCGCCGCCGCACCGCGCAGCATGACGTCGTGCGCGTGCTCGGTCGCCGCTGCCTCGCGGAATTCGTGGGTGTGGCAGGACACTCCCTCGTGGATGATCGCCACCTCCGGGTGGATGGTGGGGCACGCGTAGGAGACGTCGCCGACGTCGGTGGACCCGACCCGGGCCCACGGCGCGGAGACCTCCGGGGCCAGGCCCACCTCCTCGAGATGGAGGTGGCCGCGCTCCGCGAGAACCCGGTTGGAGCGGAGATCCTTGTAGGTGTTCTCCTGCACCAGCTCCAGCGAGCAGCCCGTCGCGGCTGCGGCGGCCTCAAAGATGGCCCTGAAGCGGACGTTCATCTCGTCGAGGTAGGCGGCCTCCCGGGCCCTCGTGAGGAATTCGCCACTGGTGCGCTCCGGGATGATGTTCGGGGCCGTGCCCCCCTCCGCGATGAAACCGTGCACGCGGGTGCCGTCCAGCAACTGCTGGCGCCACATCGCGACCCCGGTGTAGGCGTGCACGAAGGCATCGAGCGCGTTCAACCCCTTGTCGGGGTCGCCGGCGGCGTGGGCCGCGCGGCCGGTGAACGCCCAGCGCCAGTGCGTGCAGGCCAGGGCCCACATGACCGACATGGTGCGGTCGGCGGGGTGGAGGATGAGGGCGGCATCGCAGTCGTCGAACACACCGTCCGCGACGAGCGGGATCTTGCCCCCGCCGCCCTCCTCGGCCGGGCTCCCCACCACTCGCACCTGTCCCTGGATGCCGGCCTCGCGGAGAGCGCGCAACAGCGCGATCCCAGCGGCGGCGGACGCGGTGCCGATGAGGTTGTGACCGCAGGCGTGGCCCATGCCGCGGAGGGCGTCGTACTCGCACACGAAGGCCACGCGCGGACCACCCTCGCCGCTGCCGGCGTCGGCGATGAACGCGGTTGCCATTCCGGACACGTCGCGGCGCACCTCGAAGCCGTTGGAGATGAGGAGTCCACAGAGCGTGGCGCAGGCTCGGGTCTCCTCGAACGCCGTCTCCGGGTGCGAGTGGATGTCAAGGGAGACGTGGCGAAGGTCGAGGCGTTGCTCGTTGAGCACTGCCTGCACGCGGGCGGCGATCGAATCTGTGGCGATCGACATGTGATGACCTCCTCGGACCCGCGGCATTGTGGCAGGACATACCACGTGGCCTGACCTCAGCGGTCCGTCGGTGGTGGTCGCGCGCTCAGCCCGCAGGGTAACGCTGTGCGCCACGGCGCAGCGCATCGGCGACGTGCTCTCGCAACGATGGTGGCGCGATGACCTCGACGGAGCCGCCCCAACCCAGTACCCACGCGCGCATCTCCACCTCGCTGGCAACGGCGATGCGCGCCTCGATATCACCGGCCTCGAGGTCGGTGATGGAGGCACCCCGATGCCACAGTGCCTCGCGCGCACGCTCCGCGATGGCCGCGTCGAAGCGGAGCACCACGTCGTCCTGGCCGAGCGCCTGCCAGATTCCCCACGACCCGCTGACGATGGCGTCGATGTCGAAGTCCTCGGGGACGGTGAACGTGCCGGCCAGCAGGCGCGCCTCACCGACGCGGTCGATGCGGAACGGGCGGACCTCGCCGGACAGCTCGTCGTGGGCAAAGATGTAGAGCGTGCGGCTCTCGGCGCGCGGCTCGAGGAAATAGGGATGGAGAACGCGCCGCGTCTCCCGGCCCTCCGCGTCCCGGTAGGCGACCTCGACGCACTGACGGCGCACGAATGCGTCGACGATCACCCGCTCGACCCCGTGGCGCGCGCTTCGCGCCGGGCGCCGCTCGGACGCAGCGATCAACCCCTGCAGGTAACGGGTCACCACCGGTACGCTGAGCGCCCGCGCCAGCTGGGCGAGGGCCCCGATCAGCGCCGGCTCCTGTTCGAAGCGCATCTGCTGCAACGCCCGAACGGCGAGGAGCAACTCGGTCGCCTGGTAGTGGTCAAGCTGCATGGCCGGCAACCGGCTGCGTGAACCGATGCGGAACCGCCCGTCCACCTCTTCGATGTCGATGCCAGCGCTGTCGCGCAGTGTGCTGATGTATCGCTGCACGGTGCGCGTGGTCACCTCGAGCTCATCGGCGAGCTGGCGCGTGGTGAGGCCCGTCTGCGTGTCCGAGAGGCGCTGGAACAGCTGGATGACGCGGAGAAACTTCTCTCCGCTCTCGTATCGCTGAGTCATCGGTCCTCAGGTGAGGATGTTGACCGCGCGGCCGGCGACGAGCGCGACCGTGAGCAGCGACGCCAGGCACTGGATGCCCATGAGCAGCTTGGCCTTGCGCGTCAGCGGCATGGTGTCGGTCGGACTGAAGGCGGTGGCGTTGGTGAGTGAGACATAGAGATAGTCCAGGAATGTGGCGCGCCAATCGGCGGGGGCTTTGCCCTTCAGGTTCATCTGGGGGAAGAGAAAGTCCGGGTACCGAGAGCGCCCGCCCAGACGCGCGGCGGGACCGCCGCTGTCAAGCTCCCAATACCACAGCCCGAAGATGATCACGTTGGTGAGATAGATCTCGATCGCTGCGAACAGCAGGGTGCGCCCGCCGATGTGCGATCCGCTGGTCAGCAGATGAAGGAGCAGCGCCAGCGAGGCGACGTTGCCGATGTTGGCGAGGGCGATGAGCATGATGGCGGCCGTCCTGCTTCTGCCGGACTCCCCGGCATTCCGATGGGGACGGGTCAGGGTCAGCGGGATGAGGATTGCCGCTTCGAGCGCGGGCAGGACCCATGACGGTCCAAGCACCAGCGAATCCGGAAGCGTCACATAGAGAGCGATGGCGCCGACAACGGCCAGCGTTGCCGGCCAGCGGGGTTCGAGCAGAGTTGTGGGCGCAGACTGCGGAACAGCGGCCTCAGGCATCGCCGCGACGATACTGCGGATCCGCGAGCGTGCTCGTCCGATCGACCGCCGGTGCCTACTCGGGTGGGCAGTCCTCGACCGCCGCCACCGAGGCGGTCGGGCAGCCGGCCGCCGTCATTCCGGACGCGGGGAGGCGTGAAAGCACCGCCTCGGAGATCCGCCTGAGGTCGGCGATGTCCTGCGCCGACAGGCCGTCGATGAGGTGAGCGCGAAGGTGCTCGACGTGCCGGGGGGCGGCGGCGGCCAGCGCGGACTGGCCCTCGTCTGTGAGGACCGCCAGCCAGCCTCGTCGATCACTCGGACACGAGGAGCGCGACACCCAGCCGAGGTCCACGAGGCGCCCCACCGCATGGGTGATGCGGCTCGGGGAGCTGAGGGTGGCCTCGGCAAGCTCGTTCATACGCAGAGAGCGTAGGGGTGCCTCCGAGAGCAGCACCAGCAGCTCGTAGGCGCCGGGGGCCATCCCGGCGTCGCGCGAGAGGTCGTGGTCGAGCTGGGCGAAGAGCAGCCGGGCCGCCCTCGCGAAGGACCGCCAGGCGTGCTGCTCCTCCGCGGTGAGCCAGCGGGTTGTGGAAGTCTCAGATATTGTCATCTAAGTAGTGTACTCCACGATGTTTGACATCTCAAGAACCGGGTGATAGTCTCTGCAGCAACAGTTGAGCGTTCAAAAAAGGGACCACTGGACATGACCACCCACGCCATCGCCGAGGTCGCAGCCCCCAGTTACGTCGCCGGCCGCTGGGCCATCGATCAGATTCACTCGGACGTCTCCTTCACCGTGCGCCACATGATGGTCAGCAAGGTCCGGGGCCATTTTCGCGATTTCGAGGGTGAAGTGGTCACCGGCGCGGACCCGACCGACTCGTCGGTCACGGCCACGATCAAGGTCGCGTCCGTCGACACCAACAACGAGGGTCGTGACAAGCACGTCCGCTCGGGTGACTTCTTCGACGCCGAGACCCACCCCACCGCCACCTACCGCTCGACGAGCGTGACCCCCGCGGGCGGCGACTTCGTCGTCGACGGCGAGCTCACCCTGCGCGGCGTGACCAAGCAGGTGCCTCTGCGCCTCGAGCTCAACGGCTTCGGGCCTGACGGTTTCGGCGGCACGCGCGCCGGATTCACCGCCCGCGCTCAGATCAACCGCAACGACTTCGGCGTCAGCTTCTCCGGCGTGAACAACGGCGTCGTCGTGCTCGGCGACACCATCGACCTGACGATCGAGATCGAGGCCGTCCTCCAGCCGGCGGCCTGACCCGAAACTCCCCTCACCCAGGGCCGGCGACACACTGCTGTCGCCGGCCCTCTCTATTTTCCGGGGCATGATCCAGCACCCGGCGGGCATCGACCGCCCCGCCCCCGGTCACTACCAGGGCAGGCTCACGGCCGTCCTCGGGCACCGGCCGCCGCCGCCACCAGCGCCTGCGCAGCAGTCGACGGCGCCGCCGCGACGCGTGCAGTCGAGGCACAGGCACAAGAGCCGGACGCGTCAGCTGTCTCTCCCGTTGGCCCCGACCTGAACGGCCGGGCGCTCAGGGCACCACGTTGATGGCAGTCAGCACGGCGGCCGCGGCGTCGGCGTCGCCGTCCACCTGGATGGCCCCGGCGGCGATGGCCTCCGCAGGCGCCCGCCGGCCGGTCCCGACGCGCAGGAATGCGGCGGGGGAGGCGCGAAGGTGCAGCGCCGCCTTCCCCGCCACGGCATCGACCGCCTGGCCGCGGCCCTGCCGGACCACGGCCGACGCCGATCGCGGCAGCGGTTCGGTGATCTCCATGCTGACCACGTCTCCCTCGGCGATCCCGCCCCTGGCGACGGCTCGCGGGAGAAGCGACAGCAGCTCGTCTAGCACGCGCCGTGACGCGGGGTTGTCCACCGCCAGGGGCAGCCCGAGCGCCTCGCTGATGTCCATGTCGTGGACCACAAGATCCCACAGCCGCACACCCAGGAACCGGCCCTGGGGGATCGTTCCACCGCGAGGCGACGGCACCTCTTCCGCGAGTTGGTTCTCGTCGAGCGCGCGCAGCTGGGCGAGCCGCAGGGCGGTCACCTCACGGAACTCGGCCAGCACGGCAGCCCCTGGCCAGCCTCGGCGCCGGTCGACGAGGCGCTCGTTGAGCGCGCCGAGTGGGTTGCGAACATGCGCAGCAGCCGGTGGTTCGTGGTGCTCTTCGTACCGGCCGAGGAGCATGGCGTCGAGCGAGCCCAGGTGAGCGACCACGTCCTGGATGTCCCACCCGGGCAGCGCTGTGGGCCGGTGCCAGCCCGCCTCGTCGAGGGCTGTGCACATCGCCTCGATGCGCGCGCAGCAGCCGGCGATGGCCTCGATCGTGCCCGCCTCGCTGTTGGTCATTCCCGGCACCTCGTGACGCTGAAGGGAACCGTCCACAGCCTAGCGAAGCCGGTCGCGGCGCCGAGGCACACACCCGGTGCGGGATCATCATCCGGATGGAGTCGCTGACACTCTTCTCGGCGGCGGCGCGACGCTGGTTCAGCGACGCCCTCGGAGAGCCGACCGAGGTGCAGGCGCGAGGATGGCCGGAGATCGCGGCCGGCCGGCACGCGCTGCTCTGCGCCCCCACCGGCAGCGGCAAGACGCTCGCGGCCTTCCTCTGGTTCGTCGACAGCCTCGGCCGCTGCCCGCTTCCCGCGGAGGCCGGGCGCTGCCGGGTGCTCTACATCTCCCCGCTGAAGGCGCTGACCGTCGACGTGGAGCGCAACCTGCGCGCCCCGTTGCGTGGCATCGCCCTGGAGGCCGAGCGCCGCGGCGAACCGTTCACGGAGGCGCGCACCGCCGTGCGCAGCGGCGACACTCCCTCGGCTGAGCGGCGCGACATGGTGCGCCACCCCCCCGACATCCTCATCACCACCCCGGAGTCGCTCTTCCTCCTGCTCACCAGCGCCGCCCGGGAGACCCTGCGCAGCGTCACCACCGTGATCGTCGACGAGATCCACGCCCTGGCCGGCAGCAAGCGCGGCGCCCACCTCGCGCTCAGCCTCGAGCGTCTCTGCGCCATCACCGAACGCGACCCCCAGCGCATCGGGCTGTCGGCGACGCAACGCCCACTCAGCGAGGTGGCCCGGTTCCTCGGGGGCGGGGCCCGTGAGGTGTCCATCGTCGACGCCGGTGTGCGCAAGCCGATGGAGCTGACGATCGAGGTCCCCGTCGACGACATGAGCGACCTCGACTTGGGCGCGCCACGTGGCGGCGACGCATCGGTTTCCCCGGCGCCGCGACGGAGCATCTGGCCAGCCATCACTCCACGCCTGCTCGAGCTGATCCGCGCCCACCACTCGACCATCGTGTTCGTCAACTCGCGACGTCTCGCTGAGCGGCTCAGCGGGCAGCTCAACGACCTCGCCGGAGAGGACCTGGTGCGCGCCCATCACGGCTCCATCGCCCGCGAGCAGCGCACCGTCGTCGAGGAGATGCTCAAGGAGGGCCGGCTCCCCGCGATCGTCGCCACCTCCTCACTCGAGCTTGGCATCGACATGGGCGCGGTCGACCTCGTCATCCAGGTCGGCTCACCGACCACGGTGGCGTCCGGGCTGCAGCGCATCGGCCGCGCCGGTCACAGCGTCGGGGAGGTCTCGCGAGGCACCATCTTCCCGACCCATCGCGCCGACCTCGTCGAGGCGGCGGCGATCGCCGAGCGCATGATCGACGGCGCCATCGAGGAGACGCGGGTGCCGCGCAACCCACTCGACGTGCTCGCGCAGCAGGTCGTCGCCATGGTGGCGCTGGACACATGGGACGTGGACGAGCTGCAGCGCACCGTGACCCGCGCCTACCCGTTCTCCGACCTCACCCCGCGCGCCTTCGAGGCCACCCTCGACATGCTCGACGGCCGCTACCCGTCCGAGGAGTTCGCCGAACTCCGCGCGCGCATCGCCTGGGACAGGGTTGCGGGCACGGTGCGCGGCCGCGCCGGCGCCCAGCGGCTGGCGGTCACCAGCGGCGGCACCATTCCCGACCGCGGCCTCTACAGCGTCAACATCTTCGAGGACGGTCGCCGCGTCGGCGAGCTCGACGAGGAGATGGTCTACGAACTCCGCCCCGGCGAGGTCTTCATCCTCGGCGCCACCAGCTGGCGCTGCGTGGAGATCACCCCGCAGCAGGTTCTCGTGCTGCCGGCGCCGGGCGAACCCGGCAAGGTCGCCTTCTGGCACGGCGACTCCGTCGGGCGCCCCTACGAGGTCGGAGCTGCGGTGGGCGCCATGGTGCGCGAGCTGGTCGACGGCGACGCCGCCGCCGCGGTCGCTCGCCTCCGCTCGCGCGCCGGGCTGGACGAAAGGGCGGCGCGCAACCTCGTCGACCACCTCGCCGACCAGGCTCAGGCGACGGGGGCCGTGCCCGACGACCGCACCATCGTCGTCGAGCGGTTCCGCGACCAACTCGGTGACTGGCGCCTCTGCGTGCTCACGCCGTTCGGCGCTCGGGTGCATGCACCCTGGTCGCTGGTTGCGGCGCAGCGCCTTCGCGATGTCGTCGGCTCCGATGTGCAGGCCATCCACAGCGACGACGGCTTCGCTCTGCGCATCGCCGACGTCGACCATCTCCCTGACGCGGCAAGCCTTTTCCTCGATCCCGACGAGGTCGTCGCCGACGTCACCGAGCAACTCGATGGCAGCGCCATGTTTGCGTCCCGCTTCCGCGAGAACGCCGCGCGCGCGCTGCTGCTGCCCCGGCGCAGGCCCGGACAGCGCACCCCGTTGTGGCAGCAGCGTCAGCGTAGCGCGGGGCTGCTCCAGGTCGTCTCCCGCCACCCCTCCTTCCCGATCCTCGTGGAGACGTACCGCGAATGCCTGCGTGACGTCTTCGACCTCGAGTCACTTGCGGCCATCATGCGTGCTGTCCGCGCCCGCCAGATACGCGTCGTCGAGGTGGAGACGGCGCAACCGTCGCCCGTGGCCGCATCGCTTCTTTTCGAATACATCGCCCAGTACATGTACGACGGCGACGCGCCGCTCGCAGAACGCCGCGCCCACGCGCTCAGCCTGGACCGCGACCTCCTCGCCGAGCTCCTCGGCAGCGACGACCTGCGCGAACTCCTCGACGCCGACGCCATCGGCGCCCTCGAGCTCGAACTGCAGCGTCTCGACTCGCGCACGCCGCCCCGGGACCCCGACGAGGCTCTCGACATCCTCCGCGCGATCGGCGATCTCTCCACCTCGGAGGTCGCCGCCCGTGGGGTCACAGCGGAGTGGGTCGACGAGCTGGTGGCGCGCCGGCGCGCGCTGACCGTGAACCTCGCCGGCGAAGCTCGCGTCATCGCGGCCGACGACGCGGGGCGCTACCGGGACGCGCTGGGAGTTGCGCTCCCGCCCGGACTGGCCACCGCTCACCTGGTGTCCACACCGGACGCGCCCTCCGCCCTTGTCCGTCGGTACGCGCGCACCCACGTCCCTTTCGTGGCCACTGACGTGGCCGAGCGCTGGGCGCTTCCTCTAGCCAGAGTGACCGAGGTGCTGACCACGTTGGTCCGCGACGGCGACCTCATCGCGGGCCACTTCCGGCCTGGTGGCGGGGATCGCGAGTACTGCCACCCCGAGGTGCTGCACCGCCTCCGGCGACGCTCGCTGGCGGCGCTGCGCCGTGAGGTCGAGGCCGTTCCCGCGGCCACGCTGGCTCGCTTCCTACCCGCCTGGCAGGGCGTCGGCTCGGACGCACGCGGCCCAGAGAGGCTGCTGGAGGTGATCACCCAGATCCAGGGCCTCGCGGTTCCCCTCTCGGTGCTCGAGGGTGACGTGCTCCCTTCCCGCATGCGCTACGACGGCCGCCTCCTCGACGAGCTCATCGCCGCCGGCGAGGTGGTCTGGCAGGGGAGGGGGGCGGTGGGCCGGGACGATGGGCGCATCGCCCTGTTCCTGCGCGCCGACGCGGCGCGGCTTGCCGCGCCGCCCGTCGACGCGCCGTCGTCCGACCTCCACCGCGCGATCCGCGCTCACCTCGAGGGCCGCGGGGCGGTGTTCGTACGCGACCTCGTCGACGCCTGTCCGGGCGTGCCCCTCGACGCGGTGGTCGACGCCCTCTACGACCTCGTCTGGGCGGGTGAGGTGAGCAACGACACGCTCCAGCCACTGCGCTTCCTCGGCCCGGTGCGCCGACACCCCCGGCGCCCGCTGATGCGCCTCGTCCCCCCTCGTGCCCAGGGCCGCTGGTCGCTGGTCGCCCGCGACGGCGCGGCCGCGACGGAGCGAGCCCTGGCGATCGCCCAGAGCCTGCTCCAGCGTCACGGCATCCTCACCCGGGAGGCGGTGGCCTCCGAGAGCGTGGCCGGCGGTTTCGCCGCCCTGTACCCCGTGCTCCGCGCCATGGAGGAGAGCGGGCGGATTCGGCGCGGCTACTTCGTCGAGGGCTGCGGCGCGGCGCAGTTCGCGCTTCCCGGCGCCGTCGACGCCCTCCGTGCCCAACGCGCAGGTGGCGCGGGAGCAAGCATCCTGCTCGCTGCGCTCGACCCGGCCAACCCGTTCGGTGCGGTGCTCCCCTGGCCGGCGCTCGCCGGCCGCGCCGCGCGCGCTGCGGGCGCCTGCGTGGTGCTCAGGGACGGAGAGCTGCGCCTCTACATCGAGAGGGGAGGCCGATCGATGCTCACCGCCGGCCAGGTGGGCGACGAGGACATCGGCGCGCTGTCGACCCTCGCTGTGCGCCGCGGGCGCCTCGACATCCAGACCGTCGACGGCGAGCCGGCGGCGTCTCACGCGATTGCCACGCGCCTCCGTGCGGAAGGGTTCGTGGCCAGCCCGCGCGGCCTGGTCGCATACCCGCATCGTCAACCCGCGTCGCACGCCAGGGCCGATGCCCGAGGCTGACAGAGCTCACGCGGCCGGCAGCACCCACTGCGTGATCACGATCCACTGCAGCACCGCTGCGGCCACGACCAGGGTGTGGAAGATCTCGTGGAACCCGAAGGTGTGCGGCCACGGGTTGGGTCGGTGGCTGGCGTACACGACCGCGCCCAGCACGTAGATAGCGCCGCCGAGGGCGAGCAGGCCGACCGCAACGGGTCCGAGGTAGGTGAGCAGGCGTGGGACCATGACGATCCCGAAGCCTCCGACCGCGAGGTACGGGCCGATCTCCACCACCATCGGCGCGTCGGTCCACACGCTGGTGAGAATGACGCCGACCAGCGCCGCGCTCCACACCACGATCAGCGTGGCCGCGCTCAGCCAACCTGTGAGGGCCACGACGGCGATGGGGGTGAATGTCCCCGCGATGAGCAGGAAGATGGTGGCGCGGTCGAGGCGGCGCAGCCACGCCCGCACCCGCGTCGACCAGTGGCCGCGGTGGTACACCGCGCTCACTCCCAGACAGGCACTCAGGGTGGCCGCGTAGACCACCGTTGAAGCCCGGGCGGTTCCCGGGGGAGCGTGGACGACGGCCCACAGGCCCGCCAACAGCGACAGCGGGAACGCCGCCTCATGGAGGACTCCACGCATCCGCGGTTTCACGAACGCGACCGCGGCGCGGGCGGCGTCAGTCACCTCGTCGACGGCACTGGCCAGCGGCGGCGTGCTCTTCATGCCGACCACTGTACCGTGCGATCCCGGCAACATCGGTCCCTTCTCGCACACTGCTCCCTGGCGCAGCGACCCGCGGCGCGCGCCCGGGCGGCTGGGGACTGGGGATTTACCTACGATCCCGTCTCGTGAGTGCCGCCGAGGTGACCGGGGTGGCGCAGCGCCAGGCCTGGCGCGACCACGTCCTCCCGCCCGTTGAGCGGGTGCGGCCAGGGCTGTGGTCGGTGCCGGTGCCCATCCCCGACAACCCTCTGCGCTACGTCCTCGTGCACCTTCTCGAACTTGACGACGGCGTGGCCGTTGTGGACACGGGGTGGAACACGTCAGAGGCGTGGCAAGCGCTCGTCGACGGGCTCGCTGTGGCCGGCTACGCAGTGGAGGACGTCCGCGCGGCACTGGTCACGCATATTCACCCCGACCATTACGGCCTGGCCGGCCGCCTCCGCGAGGCCAGCGGCGCCTGGGTGGCGCTGCACCCCGCCGACGCCGCGCTTCTGCCGGGCCGTTACGGTGCCGGCATCGACACCCTGGTTGCGCAGATGCGGGCCCTGCTCAGCGACTGTGGGGTGCCCGGGGCGGTCACCGCGGAGCTGAGCGAAGCGTCGATGGGCCTGCGCGAGTTCGTCAGCCAGGCAGAGCCTGACGTTCTTCTCGAGCACGGTCGCCGCGTCGACCTGCGCGGCTGGGACGTCGTGCCGCTGCACACCCCCGGCCATTCGCCGGGTCACGTCTGCTTCCTCGATCGCCGCGGCCGCCTGTTGCTGAGCGGCGACCACGTGCTGCCGCGCATCAGTCCCAACATCTCCGTGCACACTCAGCAGCCCGCCAACCCACTGGCCGATTACCTCGCGTCGCTGCGCGCCGTTCGCGACCTCGACGTCGAGGAGGTCCTCCCCGCTCACGAGTGGCGTTTCACCGCGCTGGCGGCGCGTGTCGATGAGCTCCTCGCCCACCACAACGACCGCCTTGCGGTCGTGGAGCGCACCGTGCGCGAGCAGCCCGGCGTCACCTGCTGGGAGGTCGCGCGCGGTCTGCGCTGGTCGCGCGACTGGGACCAGATCCACGGGTACATGCGCCGTGCCGCGGTTGGTGAGACGCTCGCCCACCTCGTTCTCCTCGAGAGCCGCGGCCGCGTGCGTCGCTCGCAACGTCCCTGGCAGTGGACGGCGCCGACCCGCTCAGCGCAGCCGGGTGGGCCCGCCGACGCCCGATAGACTGCGCCGGTGACCGTCGCCACCCGCGCCACCGCCGAGGGCGCCAGGCTCGCGGAGGCGGATGCCGGGACGGCGCGCTGGCGGCGCTGGGGCCCGTACCTGAGCGAGCGCGGCTGGGGAACGGTGCGTGAGGACTACAGCGCCGACGGCGACGCCTGGGACAGCTTTCCTCACGACCAGGCGCGCTCGCGGACGTATCGCTGGAACGAGGACGGCATGGCCGGCATCTGCGACATCGAGCAGCGCCTCTGCCTGGCGCTCGCCTTCTGGAACGGGGTGGACCCCATCCTGAAGGAACGGGCTTTCGGCCTCACCAACACGCAGGGGAACCACGGCGAGGACGTCAAGGAGTACTGGTGGTACCTGGACTCGACGCCGACGCACTCCTGGATGCGCTGGCGCTACCACTACCCGCAGGCCGCCTTTCCGTACGAGCGTCTCATCGACGAGAACGCCCGCCGCGACCGCAACGAGCCGGAGTTCGAACTTCTCGACACCGGTGTCTTCGACGGCGACAGGTACTGGCAGATCACCGTCGACCATGCCAAGGCGACCCCCGAGGACATGCTGATGCGCATTCACGTGCGCAACGCCGGCCCCGACGCCGCGACGCTGCACGTGCTCCCCACGCTGTGGTTCCGCAACACCTGGTCATGGAAGCCGGGCACGCCACGCCCGCAGCTCCACGCTGACGGCAGCGCCATCGTCGCTGACCACCACAGCCTGGGAAGGCACACGCTGTGCGGCGACGGTGCGCCGGAGGCCCTCTTCTGCGACAACGAGAGCAACACGCGGCGCCTCTGGGACGAGCCGGGACCCGAGTACCCCAAGGACGGCATCAATGATCACGTGGTCGGTGGAGCGGCCACGGTCAACCCGGCGCAGACCGGCACCAAGGCCGCCCTTCATTACATCCTGAGCGTGGCCCCCGGGGACACGGCAACAGTGACGGTGCGCCTCTCCGACACGGCCGCCAGCCCCGCGGACGTCGAGCCGATCATCGAGGCGCGACATCGCGAGGCCGACGAGTTCTACGCAGCGCTGACCCCCTCAGACGCCGGCGCCGACGAGGCGGCGGTGATGCGCCAGGCGTTCGCGGGGATGCTGTGGGGCAAGCAGTTCTATCACCTCGACATCTCGCGCTGGCTCGACGGCGATCCTGCCGGGCCGCCACCTCCACCTGGCCGCGGCGCGGTGCGCAACGGCGGCTGGCGCCACTTCGACGCCGTCGACGTCCTCTCCATGCCCGACACCTGGGAGTACCCGTGGTTCGCGTCCTGGGATCTCGCATTCCACTGTGTGCCCCTGGCCCATGTCGACGCCGAGTTCGCCAAGCGACAGCTGATCCTCCTGTGTCGCGAGTGGTACATGCACCCCAACGGTCAGCTACCCGCCTACGAGTGGTCCTTCGACGACGCCAACCCGCCTGTGCACGCCTGGGCGGCACTGCGCGTGTTCGAAATCGACGGTGCCCACGACATCGAGTTCCTGGAGCGCGTCTTCCACAAGCTGATGATCAATTTCACGTGGTGGGTGAACCGCAAGGACGCGGTCGGCAACAACGTGTTCCAGGGCGGCTTCCTCGGGCTCGATAACATCGGCCCGTTCAACCGCTCGATGCTCCCGGAGAGCGCCGGTCGCCTCGAGCAGTCCGACGGCACCGCGTGGATGGCCATGTACTGCCTCAATCTCCTCGAGATGGCTCTGATCCTGGCCCGCCACGACGTCACCTACGAAGACGTCGCCACCAAGTTCTTCGAGCATTTCGCCTACGTCGCCTCGGCGATGGACGCACAGGGGCTCTGGGACGACGTCGACGGCTGGTACTACGACGTGCTCAACACCGCCGACGGCACGCGCATCCCGGTGCGCGCCCACTCCGTCGTCGGGCTGATCGCGCTCTGCGCTGTGACGGTCATGGAACCGAGCGTGAAGACCGACCTCCCCGCCTTCGTGCGCCGCATGGAGTGGTTCCTCGGCAACCGGCCCGAGTTCGCCCGCGTGATCGACCACGCCATGGAGGATGGGAGCGGCCGCCGCCGCCTGCTCAGCCCCGTCGACCCGGACCGGCTCCGCCGCATCCTGGCGCGCGTCCTCGATGAGGCGGAATTCCTCTCCGACCACGGCCTCAGGGCACTGTCCCGCTATCACCTCGATCACCCGCTGGCGATCGAGGTCGGCGGCACGGTGGCGGTGCTCGACTACGAGCCCGGCGAGTCGACCTCCAGCCTGTTCGGAGGCAACTCCAACTGGCGAGGGCCCGTCTGGTTCCCCATCAACCTCCTGGTGATCGAGGCGCTTCGCCGCTACCGCCTCTTCCTCGGTGACACGTACACCGTCGAGTACCCCACCGGTTCGGGGCAGATGCGCCATCTCGGGGAGGTGGCCGTCGACCTCTCGGGCAGGCTGGTGTCGCTGTTCACCGCGGACGCGCAGGGCAGGCGGGCGGTGTTCGGCTCCAACCCCACGCTCCAGACCGACCCGGCCTGGCACGACCAGGTGCCCTTCCACGAGTACTTCCACGGCGACACCGGCGCCGGCCTCGGCGCGTCGCACCAGACCGGCTGGACGGGCGTGGTCGCGGACCTCATCGCCGCTCGCCGGGCGCCCACACCTCTGCCGATCGAGTCGCCACCGCACTGAGCAACGCGGCGCTCAGGCGGCCCATCCGGAGGTCTGAATGATGCGGCCGCCGTCATTGAAGCGAGTCTTGACGGAATTCCCAGGCACGGGCAGTATGCAGAGCGGGAGGGGCCCACCGGGAGGTCGTTTCACCGTGTTCAGCCGCCGGAACAGAGCAACCAGCCACGACGCGACACCTTCGGGCAACGAGTTGTGCTCAGGTTGCGCGCGCCACGATGCCCTGCGCTGCAGCTACGTCGACGGGCGACAGCAGCAGTGCCCGACAGCTTGGTGCCCCGAACACTCCGTGATGGTGCGCGGTGTCGTCCACTGTCGCCGTCACGCCTCCACGATGGAGGCCATCGAGGGCGTGGAATCGGTGGCCGGCCTGCCAGACCTCGGCAATCGCGCTCCATCCCTGGTCGGCTGGATGGGCCGGCAGCTCGAACCGGCGATCGTGGAACTGCTCGGACGCGTGGCCAGGGCCAGCGGCGCGACGCTGGTCACCGAGCCGGTCTCCCTGGCCCGCGACCACGACGGTGCCACCCGTCGCTGGGCCAAGACCTGGAAGGTGGTCGACCGCACCGGTGTTTTCAGCCGTGTGTCCATCGAGGTCGATGAGGATGACGATCGCCAGGTTGGGGCGTGGGTCGATGGCGGCATGGTGGGCAGCGGCACGCCGCCCTGGATCGAGCACCGTCTCGCCGGCGAGGCGGTCGACGCGTCGACCGACCGTGCCGAGCGCCACGATTTCGCCGTCGCCATGGTGCGTTCCATCGAACTGGTCGTGACCGGCCGTGAGGTGACGCCCGGGCATTGAGCGCGCTGGCAATCGGGTGGAGCGAGGGGCTCGCCGAGCGCGAGCAACGCGTGGAGGTGGTTCGCGACGCGTGGATCTCGGCGTACGCGCACATCTTCACGCGGGCGGAGATCAACGGGATCTTCGACGGCGGCCTCACGGGGGAGGGCAGCTGGGTGCCCGCCCGGCTGGCACCGGCGGGCACGTTGGCGGCGAGGCGCGGAGGGCGGATCGTCGGGGTGGCGGACCTTGGCCTGCTGCGCAATGGCGACGGCGAGCTTGCGGCACTCTACGTCCGGCCCGAGCACCAGGGACAGGGCGTCGGCAGCCTGCTCTGGGAGCGATCGGTCGCCGAGCTGAGAGTGCGAGGTTGCCAGCGCATGGAGGTGTGGACGCTGGCACGGGCGGACGCCAGGCATTTCTACGAAGCCCGTGGCGCGGTGGCCGTTGGAGAGGGCGCCTTCGTGGTGGCGGGTCATCGCGAGCCCGCCGTCGGCTACGTCCTCGATGTCTCCGCGGCGCGCGGGGCGGGCCGGGGCCCGTCGACACCGGCGCGGTAGCCGACCCGCTGGACCTCCATCGGCGCCAGCGGGTCAGCGGGCGTGTAGCCGTCGTAGAGGACGCCGGGGATGTTCTGCCAGAGGATCCGCCGCGCCACGCCGGCGAGCTCGAAGGAGTGGCGGACGTGGTCGAGACGGAGCAGCACCACCGCGGTGATGGCGGCGACGAGCGGGACCAGGGCCACCTTGAGCCCTGCTGCCGTGTACGCCCCGCTTGCCGCG